>JAEIGA010005527.1_pt1 | contig 19309 bp, 16 predicted proteins | sample 9270691 | NCBI WGS metagenome assembly JAEIGA01 (sample SAMN17057246, study PRJNA624740) | gut metagenome | biome: biome; isolation source: fecal sample | host: Bos grunniens | place: China: Xizang | collected 2019 | reverse complement strand
CATACGACAACTTCAAGACTCAGAAACAGATTACAGATATCAACCCTCAGCAGAAAGATTACAACTGGGGTACAGTTGAGCTTGTAAACTGGAAGACAGAGGATGACATTTTCTGCGAAGGTCTGCTGTTCAAACCTGAGGATTTTGACTCTACAAAGAAATATCCTGTAATGATTTATTTCTACGAGAAATACTCAGAGAGCCTCTACAGCCCTCGTACCCCTGCGCCAAGCCGCTCTACAGTGAACATTCCGCTTTTTGTAAGTAACGGTTATGTAGTGTTCATTCCGGACATTTACTATAAGGACGGACACCCTGGCCAGAGCGCAATGCGTTCAATCATGCCTGGTGTAAAAATGCTTGAGGAGACTTATCCTTGGATTGACGGCAAGAATATGGCAATCCAGGGCCAGAGCTGGGGAGGTTACCAGGTGGCATACATGATTACCCAGACCGACAAGTTCAAGGCTGCAGGAGCAGGTGCACCTGTATCAAACATGACCAGTGCATACGGCGGCATCCGCTGGGGCAGTGGTATCACACGTCAGGTTCAGTACGAGCAGGGCCAGAGCCGTATTGGAAAAGATCTTTGGAGCGGTTACGACCTTTACGTTGAGAACTCTCCTATTTTCTTTGTTCCAAAGGTAACTACCCCTGTACTTATCATGCATAACGACAAGGACGGCGCAGTTCCTTGGTACCAGGGAATCGAGTTCTTTACAGCATTGCGCCGCTGCGGCAAGATTGCATGGCTGCTTCAGTACAACGACGAGGAGCACAACCTTGTGGAGAGAAAGAACGCAAAAGACTTGAGCATAAGGCTTTCACAGTTCTTCGACCACTACCTCAAGGGTGCCCCTATGCCAAAATGGATGAAATATGGCCGTCCTGCAACAGAGAAGGGATTTGACTTGGGTTACGAACTAATTGAGGAATAATTGACATGAAGAAATATATTTTACCGGTTATGCTTATGGCATCTGCCCTATGCGGCTGCGGCAGCAAGGATGCTTCCGAGCCAATAATTACAAAGACAGACATTGAGGTTGTAGACGGACAGTACACCCCAGAGATAATGCACCGTCTTGGAAAAGTTGGTGATCCCCAGGTTTCTCCCGACGGATCAAAAATCCTTTACGGTGTTACCTACACCAGCATTGAGCAGAACAAGGGGAACAGGGAACTTTACCTTATGGACATTGACGGTTCCAACAATGTAAAGATTACCAATACCCCAAAAAGCGAGTCAAATGCCCGCTGGATTGATGATTCAAAAATCATCTACATGAGAGGCGGCCGCCTCTACACAGCAACTTTGGCAGACAACGCCATCTCGCAGGAGATTGAAGTTGCAGGTGCTGATGGTTTTGAAGGGTTTGAACTTTCTCCCGACAACTCAAAGATAATGTTCGTAAAGAGTGTGAAGGCTGCTGTGAAACCTGCAGACATTTACCCCGACCTCGACAAATCGTCGGGAAGAACTTATACAGATTTGATGTACCGCCACTGGGACCATTTTGTTGAGGAGGTTCCCCACACTTACATTGCCGATTTCACCGGTTCTCTTGTAGGTGAGGCTACAGACATCCTTGCAGGCGACACTGCAAATCCAGAGAGTGCAGACAGGCTATTTGAGTTGCCTACACTTCCTTTCGGAGGCCTTGAGCAGCTCTCATGGAGCCCTGACGGAAAATACATTGCATACTCATGCAGAAAAGTTGCGGGAAGGGATTATGCATTCTCTACCAACACAGACATCTACCTTTACAATGTAGAGAGCGGTGCTACCCAGAACCTTACTGCAGGTATGATGGGCTACGACACAGCTCCCCTTTTCTCACCTGACGGAAAACAACTTGCATTCCTGAGTATGGAGAGAAACGGTTATGAGGCAGACAAGAACAGATTGTTTGTAATTGACATGGACAAAGTTTTCGTGAACTTGGGGAGCAAGGATTTCCGCCCATTCATGAAAGAGCTTACCACAGACTATAAATACAATGTAGACGGTATTGCTTGGGCTCCAAAATCAGACAAAATCTATTTCAACTCTTGCGTAAATGCCCTTACAGCACTCTTTGTTGTTGATGTAAACAAAGTAGTTGGCCTTCCTATTGAAGGCAATGAGGCCACAGGCTCTCTTCCTGTTTCATATGGCAACGGCATAAGGAGAATTACCTCATCTGACGCATTGTTTGATTTTGGCGGCGTTTCTGTTGTAGCTGATGAGATTGGTGAGGTTAAGCAGCTCATTACAACCAACACCTGCATGATGCGCCCTGCAGAGGTGGTAACTGTAAACCCTATGACAGGCGAGTTCAAGGAACTTACGGCAGAGAACAAAGCTACATTGGACAAGCTTGACACCCCTCTTATGGAGCAGAGATGGATGACTACGGTTGACGGCAAGAAGATGCACACATGGATCCTTTATCCTCCTCACTTTGACAAGACCAAGAAATACCCTGCAATCCTTATGTGCCTTGGCGGCCCTCAGGGTACAATCAGCCAAGGTTTTTCAACCAGATGGAACTACAGGCTTATGGCTTCACAGGGCTATATTGTAATCCTTCCTAACAGAAGGGGCACAACAGCTTTCGGCCAGCCTTGGTGCGAGCAGATATCGGGAGACTATATTGGCCTGAACATGCAGGATTACCTGTTGGCTGTTGACAACATGAAAAAGGAGCCTTATGTAGGTAAAGTTGCGGCAACAGGTGCGAGCTACGGCGGCTGGTCTGTTTATTATCTTGCAGGTATCCACCAAAACAGATTCTCTGCCCTTATCGCACATGCAGGTATCTTCAATCAGGAACACATGTATATGATGACAGAGGAGCTATGGTTCCCTACTTGGGACAATGGAGGTGCACCTTGGGATGAGAATCCTGTTGCAAAACGCCACTACGGCAACTCTGCACACAAACTTATCAAAAACTGGAACACCCCAATCCTTATCACCCACGGTGAAATGGACTACCGCGTTCCTGTAGACCAGGGAATGGCAGCATTCAACGCAGCCCGCATGATGGGCGTTGAAAGCAAACTGCTCCTTTTCCCAGAGGAAAACCACTGGATTCTAAAACCCCAGAACTCTATCCACTGGAACAGGGAGTTCTTCGGATGGTTGGACAAATATTGCAAATAAGCAAAAAAGGTCGGGAAATTTTCCCGACCTTACTTTTTATATGGAATTGCAGCAATTACTCCAATGTCCACTCTATTCCATCCTTAGTATCCTTTATCTGAATTCCTATAGCCTTGAGGTCATCCCTTATCTTGTCTGATTTTGCCCAATCCTTGTTGGCTTTGGCAACCTTCCTCTCCTCAAGAACCATATTCACAAGGGCATCCATGACTTTGGTTACACCGCTGTCACCGGCAGCAGCCTCTTGCTCAGGTGCAATACCCATAACATCGGTAGCAATTGTTGTAAGAAGGAACTCCAAAGTTGACTTCTCCTGCTCGCCAATTTTAACCGTACCGTCCTTTACCTGGTTTACAATCCTTACTGCATCAAACAGATGCGAAAGTGCGATTGGAGTATTGAGGTCATCACATAGTGCCTCATATACATTCTCCTTAAGGTCTGCCACCTCTTTTGCAATCTCTGCTGAAGCAGCTGAAACTTTAAGCCCTTTTACATCTTTTGCTGCCTGAAGAATTCTCTTCAAACCTTTTTCTGCAGCCTGCAAAGCCTCATTGCTGAAATCAAGGGTACTTCTGTAATGAGCCTGAAGGATGAAGAATCTGATTGTCATAGGAGTATATGCCTGCTCCAATACAGCATTCTCACCTGTAAACAGCTCATCCAAAGTAATGAAGTTGCCAAGAGATTTGCCCATCTTCTGGCCGTTGATGGTAATCATATTGTTGTGCATCCAATATTTTACACCACCATTGCCCCTTGAGGCAGTATTCTGCGCAAGTTCACACTCATGGTGAGGGAACATAAGGTCCATGCCTCCACCGTGGATATCAAACACCTCTCCAAGGTATTTCGCACTCATTGCAGAACACTCAAGGTGCCATCCCGGGAAACCGTCACTCCAAGGTGAAGGCCATCTCATTATATGCTCAGGTGAGGCTTTCTTCCACAATGCAAAGTCAGCAGAACAGTGTTTGTCATCCTGTCCGTCAAGAGCCCTGGTATTTGAAAGCATCTCATCCAGATTTCTTCCCGACAAAACACCGTACTGGTGTCTCTTGTTGTACTCCCTCACATCAAAATACACAGAACCATTGCTCTCATATGCATATCCGTTCTTGAGAATCTCCTGAACAAGGGCAATCTGTTCAATGATGTGTCCCGAAGCACGTGGTTCAATGCTTGGAGGGCAGTTGTTCATCTTTTTCATTGCCTCATGGAACCTGAGGGTATAATACTGTACTACCTCCATAGGCTCCAGCTGCTCAAGCCTTGCCTTCTTTGCAATCTTATCTTCACCTGCATCAGAATCACTCTCAAGGTGACCCACATCAGTAATGTTCCTTACATATCTTACCTTGTATCCAAGATGTCTGAACAAACGTACTAGCACATCATAGGTAACACCAGGTCTCGCATGTCCCAGATGGGCATCACCATACACTGTAGGACCGCACACGTACAAGCCCACCATACCTGGAGTAACAGGTTTGAAAACCTCTTTCCTTCTGCTTAACGTATTGTAAATCTGAATATCTCTTAGCTTTTCCATCACTTTATAAAATTTAATCTACAAAGTTAATAAAAAAGCTCACTCAACTAGCGGAATTACAATTTTTTGTGCAACAATTTCCGTTACGGTCCTCTCATCTCCACCACTGCCGGTATATTTCACATAACGGATTTTCCCCTCCAAAGCAAGGAATGTACCCTTACGTATCTTTTCAAAATCCGGCATCCCTTTTCTGCTCCATGCAATTATATTGTGCCAGGTAACTTCCTCCCTCAGACTTTCATCCCTCCCCTTAATGATCTCATTTGTTGCCAATGTAAAACGGGCCGCCATACTTCCATTCTCCGTTCTGATGATTCTGGCATCCTGCCCTACCCTACCTTTCAATTCAACTTTGTTCAATGATCTGTCCATAAAATTCCTCCTTATTAAAATTGATTACAGCGGCAAAGTAGGAGAGGAATTTTTGGACTACCTACATTTTAAGCACGTATAAACATTTAATTCGGATAATCCTGGAATTGCCTTTTTTAAAAAGAGATATATTTTAAAGAATTATCTGATTCAGCAACAGGTTAAAGCGGAGAAAAGGTACCTTTAGCGGACATCAACTCAAGATCATGGAAGATACAGGTACCAGAAAATGCCCGGTATGCGGGAAAAACGTCATAGGGAGAAGCGACAAAATATTTTGCAGCGACGAATGCAGGACATTCTCGTCCAATAAAAAGGAAAGGGAGAGGAAACGGCTGCTGCGGGAAAACAGTTCAGTGATGGCCATAGAGAGGGACCTTCTGGCACTATGCAGCTGCAACCGCACCACAAGCGTGAAAATTATAGCCATTCTCACCCATATTCTTAAAATATTGTCTAAATTTGGGACTTTAAAACCAATGGATATGAAAAAACTTTTTTTAGCACTTATTGTAGTGGCGACACTCTCTTCATGTGTTGAAAGCTCAAGCAAATACAAAGCTTTGCAACAGCAATTGGATTCCCTTCAGGCAAATTACAAGATGCAGGGAGCTGAACTTGACGAACTTTTTGCAACCATCAATGAGATTGAGCAGGGATTGAGCTCAATCAGGGAAACGGAGAGCATACTTGCAGTAAGCTCTGCAGACGGAATGGAGATTCCACAGGGTTCCAAAGAACAGTTGAAGAAGGATGTGGAGGCAATACAGGACGCAATCAAGAATTATCAGGCAGAAATTGAAAAACTCAAAAAGGACAAGAGGCTGCAGTCTTCACAGTTCAAGAAAAGGCTCAATGCCATGCAGAAAGAGTTGAAGGAGAAATCCGAGATCATTGAAACCCTTTCAAAACAGATAGAGGAAAAGGATGCGCAGATTGTATTGCAGACCAAACAGATTGCATCACTGGACGAGGTGGTCTCAAACCTGAAGAATGAGGTTGCGGAATTGAGCAGTGAAGGCTCACAGCTTAAGGCAAAAGTAGCTGATCAGGAGGCTGAAATATACTCCGTATACTACATTGTAGGAACAAAAGCTGAGCTTATAGAGGCAGGCGTAATGACAAAAGGTGGCCTGTTCAAATCTTCAAAGGTATCATACCAATCTGAGAAAGAGGCTTTTGTAAAGATAGATTCAAGAGCAATATCAGAGATAAACACAAATGCAAAAAAAGCCAAAGTAATGTCTATCCATCCTAAGGGGACCTACGCATTTGTAGAAACTGACGGAGAGATGGTTCTCAACATCTCAAACCCACAGGAGTTCTGGGAGCAGACAAAATACCTTGTAATCCAAGTAATGTAAAAATATAAATCTGATGAAAAGAACCATAACCATGTTGGCTGCATTTGCAGCCATATTGTTAATCTCGTGTAAAACAGAAATGAACAATCCGCTTTTGACACAATCAGGCCTCAGATACGAGGCTCCGGCTTTTGACAAGATTACCGAAGAGCACTACCTTCCTGCATTTGAAGCAGCAATAGCAGAGGGCAAACAGGAGATAGAGGCTATCGTAAACAACCCGGATGCCCCTACATTTGAAAATACCATCCTTGAGCTTGAATACGCAGGTGGGAAACTCAATACAGTTGCCGGCATATTCTATAACCTCAACGAGGCCAACACAAATGACAAGATGCAGGAGATTGCCGAGCAGATTTCTCCTATGATGACAGAGTACTCCCTTTCAATAATGCTGAATCCAAAATTGTTTGAGAGGGTAAAAGCCGTTTATGAGCAGAGGGAGAGTCTGAACCTTTCACAGGAGGAGGCAAAACTTCTTGAAAAAACATTCAAAAGTTTTGCTGACAACGGAGCAAACCTCTGTGAAGAGGATAAGGCAAAATACAGCAAGATCCAGGAGGAACTTTCACTCGCAACCCTTAAATTTGGCAAGAATACCCTTGGCGCAACCAATGCATTCATATTGCACCTTACAAATGAGGAGGATCTTGCAGGACTTCCCGCATTTGCAAAAGATGCAGCTGCATATGAGGCAAAAAGCAGGAACCTTGAGGGTTGGGTAATTACCCTTCAGCAGCCAAGCTACAGTCCTTTCATGCAGTACTCGGAGAAAAGGGAACTTAGAGAGAAACTCTGGAAAGCATACAACTCAAAATGTCTTGATGGTGAGTTCAGCAACCTTGAGATTATAAAACAGATTGTAGGCTTGAGAATTGAGGCTGCAAACCTTTTGGGTTACAGCACATACGCAGACATGGCCCTTAAAGACAGGATGGCCAAGGATGCTCCAACCGTAAATGAATTCCTTTCAAACCTCCTTGAGAAATCAATGCCGTTTGCAAAGAAAGATGTGAAGGCTGTAGCAGATTATGCCAAAGTTAACGGATTCAAGGGTGAACTTATGCCTTGGGACTTCTCATTCTACTCTGAGAGACTCAAAAAGGAGAAATACTCACTTAATGATGAGGTTCTTAAACCATACTTCAAACTTGAGAATGTAAAAGAGGCAGTATTCGGCCTTGCAAATACTCTATATGGCCTTAACTTCACAGAGGCAAAAGACATTCCGGGCTACCACCCCGATGTAACCGTTTACGACGTTACCGACGCCAACGGCAGACATATGGCTGTATTCTACGCAGACTTCTTCCCAAGGGAGAGCAAGGGCGGCGGAGCATGGATGACCTCATTCCGCGAGCAGAGCTTCACCAAAGACGGTAAAGTGGAGAAGAGACCTCACGTTTCTATCGTATGCAACTTTACAAAACCAACCGAAACAGAGCCTTCTTTGCTTACTTTCTACGAAGTAACCACATTCCTTCACGAGTTCGGCCACGCATTGCACGGCATCCTTGCTGAGGGACGCTTTGCATCACTTACCGGCACCAGCGTAGCAAGGGACTTCGTTGAGCTCCCTTCACAGATTATGGAGAACTGGGCAACAGAGAAGGAGTACCTTGCATCATTTGCAAAACACTACCAGACCGGTGAGGTTATTCCCGACGAACTTATTGACAAGATCATTGAATCAAAGAACTACAACAGCGGCTACGCAAGTGTAAGGCAGCTGCAGTTTGGAATTGGCGATATGGCTTGGCACTCTGTAACAGAGGTCCCTGCAGACGATGTAGTGGCATTTGAGAAAAAGGCAGTTGCAGCCTGCGCCCTTATGCCGGATGTCCCTGCAACAGCATTCGCCCCTTCATTCGGCCACATCTTCAGCGGCGGATACGCAGCAGGATACTACTCATACAAATGGGCAGAGGTTCTTGAGGCAGATGCATTCCAGGTGTTCAAGGAGAACGGAATCTTCAACAAGGAGACCGCTGAGAAATTCCGCAAGGAGATCCTTTCGAGGGGAAGCATTGAGGATGCAGATGTAATTTACAGGAACTTCCGCGGAAGGGACCCTGAACCTGACGCCCTTTTGAAAAAATTTGGAATGGTAAAATAATATGAAAAAACTCTTTTCAATATGCATAATGGTGGCGCTTTACAGCGCCACTTTTGCACAAAACGGTGCATTCTCCATTACGGCATCACCTGCAGAAAATACCAGAAACGGAATGAACATCAGCTGGGCAACCGGCAAAGGGACAACCTCCGCCATGGTTGAAGTCGCCCCGGCAAAGGATTCCAACTGGAAAAAATCAACAGTAAAAACCCTAAATGGGGAATACTGCGCAACATACGACAACCAATACTCAAAAAAGCCGGACGGCAAGAACTTCTACGAGGATGTGAAGATAAACAAATACAATGCCCACATAACCGGTCTGAAAAGGAACACCATGTACAAATACAGGATAATAACCGAATCAGACACCAGCAGCGTACATTACTTCAAGACATCCGGCAAGAATTGGGAGGCGTGCATAATCTCGGATTTCCACGCATACGCCCCTCTGTACCACCGCACAAAATCTGCAATGGATATGATTGGCACTGTAGAAAAATACGGACAGCCAATTGACTGGGTACTCCATCTTGGAGACATAACCGCTTGGGGCGGATGCTACTCTTTCTGGCAGAGCCTCTACACAGAAAAGCCTTTCCACAACTACATGTGGGCAGGAGTGAACGGCAACCACGACAACATGACCCGCACCAACAAGGGGAATACCAACAAATTCTTCAGGGATGCCGCAGCATATCCGCTCAACGGCTATGAAGGGGAACTGGGAGTATGCTATTTCTTCAAATACGGGGATGTACTCTTCATTATGCTCAATAACGAGAACATGAGAAGCGAAGAGGGATTGCAGAAAGCCCAGGAGTGGGTAAAGAAAGTTGTAGCCGAGAATCCTGCAAGATACAAGGTTGTATGCGAACACTACCAGTGGTTCTTTGGAGCAAGCGGAAAGGACTCGCAGTATCCGCGCTGGAGCAAACTGTTCGACGAACTGGGAATTACATTGGCCCTTGCCGGCAATAACCACATCTACGCAAGCACCCATCCGCTATATGACGGAAAAGTTGTGGAACCGGGCAAAGGAACCGTTTACATACAGACAACCTCTTCAGACAACGAAAGGGGCAGCGCCTGTGATCTGGATAAGCCGCTTGAGCACAACGGAGAAAAGATAAAGTTCCGCTGGACCGAGGGTGGCCCAACCATAAGTGCAATGCACATGAAGGTAACCCGCAAGAAAATGATCCTCACCCTATTGGACCGCAACGGAAAAGCTCTGGATACCACAGAGGTATTCCCCATAAAGAAATAAATGTCCAATAAAAAATGGAGGAGGCAACAATACTGATGCACTCCTCCATATTTTTTGTCGGGAAGAAATTATTTCACCTTTACCAACTCCACATCAAAGATAAGGGTTGCAAAAGGAGGGATCTGTGCTCCGGCACCCCTCTCTCCGTATGCAAGGTTGTAAGGGATGTAAAGCTGCCATTTGTCACCCTCTTTCATAAGCTGAAGGGCCTCTACCCAACCTGCAATAACCTGGGTAACGCCAAATGTTGCAGTCTCGCCCCTCTGGTAAGAGCTGTCAAATACGGTACCGCTGATAAGACGTCCCTCATAGTGGCACTCCACGCTGTCTGAAGCCTTAGGGGTTGCACCGTTGCCAGATTTCAATACCTTATACTGCAAACCGCTTGGAAGGGTTACAACACCCTCCTGTTTTGCGTTCTGTGCAAGGAACTCCTCTCCCTCTTTCTTAAGGGCAGCAGTCTGCTCCTCCTGCAATTTTGTAAAATAATCATTAAGGACCTGCTGTGCCTCGGCAACACTCATTGCAGGCTGCTCACCTGCCAAAGATGCTTTTATAGCCTTTACAAACTCCTCTACATTCAAATTGTTTACTCCACTTGCCATTATGTTGTTGGCAATGCTCATTCCAAGAGCGTAACTTACTTTCTCCATAAATTTCCTTTAAGGCGCACTGCGCCGGTTAAACTTTAAGCGTACAAAGATAACAATTACGCTTTAATCTCTATTATATCCTTTATATCCGTGGTATAATTGCCGCTGAGCCAGGTCCGCTTCATCACCCATTTGTCTGCCCCCTCCTCCGCCAGACCACCCTGCACCGCAATCTTGAGCACATCACGCCCGTATCTGGCATTCACACTGTCAAGAACATTGTTCAGGTTCTTGAGCCTGACGTTGTCCTTGTGCTCAAAAAGGTTCTGCTGCACCGCATTGCAGGGGACAATCTCCCCGACAATTACCCCGGCCTTTTTATACAGATACCCCTTGCGGTAGATCTGCTTCAGCCCCTTGAGAGCCTCCTCAACAAGGACAAAAGTGCTGTCAGAGGCCTCCGGCAACTTTATTGTAATGCTGTTGTAGTACCTTGGGAGATCCTCCCGGAAAAAATTTGTAAGGATATACACGGTAATGCACCCCGCCGCAGATCCCTGCTGCCGCAATTTACCCGCACAGGCCGACGCAAAACTGGAAACGGCACTCTGCAGCTCCTCCAATGAAGAGACCATCTCCCCAAAGCTCCTGCTGGTGGTAATGGATTTTTTCTCCTCCCTCACATCCAGTTGGGCCACCGGCTGCCCACCCAGTTCCATCTGGGTACGGAGCCCCACAATGCCCATATTCTTCTTCACCCACCAGGCGCTCTTTTGTGTAAAATCAAGGGCGGTGTTTACCCCCTCCCCCCTGAGGAACTTTGAGTATCTCCTTCCAATACCCCAAACTTCCCCTATCTCCAGCTTCCCGATAGCCTTGAGGCGTTTCTCCTCACTGTCAATGATGCAGTACCCTTTATATCCCTTATATCTCTTTGCATACCAGTTGGCAACCTTTGCCAGGGTTTTGGTTGGAGCTACCCCAACACAAACCGGGATACCGGTATATTTGCGCACCTTATATACAATCTCAGCCGCTTTTGCAGCAATCTTCTCCACACTCACCCCCTTGAACGAGGCAAAGCACTCATCTATGGAGTAGATTTCCATGCTTGGCACTATCTCCGCAAGCACTGTCATTACCCTGCGGCTCATATCGCCGTACAGGCGGTAATTGCTGGAAAAGGCAACCACATCCTCCCCAACCTTCAGCCCCATCTGCTCCGCCAGCTGATAGGCCGGCATACCCATCTTTATCCCCATGTCCTTGGCCTCCTGGCTACGGGAAACCACGCAGCCGTCATTGTTGGAAAGGACAACGACAGCCCTCCCCTCCAATGCCGGATTGAAGGCCTTCTCACAAGAGACAAAAAAATTATTGCAATCTATTACCGCAAACATATACCGCTAGAAACTCCTCACGGAGTGTGTCACAATCCCCCAGATGATGAACTGATTCTCCTCCGTTACCTTTATCGGAGAGAACGATTCGTTCTCCGGCTGCAGCCAGATGGCCGCCACATGCCCGTCCACCCTCTCAAAATGTATCCTTTTGAGGGTAAACTCACCGTCTATGAAACAGACAGCAATGGCCCCTTCCCGCGGTTCAAGGGATTTGTCTATAATGAGGAGGTCGCCGTCATAAATGCCGGCTCCTTCCATAGATGCCCCCCTGGCCCTTCCAAAAAATGTGCTGGAAGGGTTCTTTACCAGTTCCCTGTTGAGATCTATGCCGTTCTCCACATAATCCTGCGCAGGGGACGGGAACCCCGCCTTAATCTCGGGAAGTTCCACACTAATGCCTGGCACCGCTGTTTTAGTACTCATCAATGGCGGTTTTAAGATTGTTCATAGCCTCCTCAAGCACCTCCAGTCCGCAACCCACGTTCAGCCTCATGTAACCTTCACCACCCTGGCCGAATGCAGCACCGTCATTGAGAGCAAGTCCTGCCCTGTTTATGAACAGCTCCACAAGCTGCTGCTGGTCTACGCAACCGAACATCTTTTTGCAAAGCTCCCTGCAGTCGAGCCAAATGAGGAACGAGCTCATGGGCCTCACAGGTTTTATAAGCCCCTGCAGGCTCTCCTTGCAGAAACTCTCCACATAAACCACATTTCCCTCTATGTAATCCAACATCTTCATTCTCCAACTGTCTCCTTTTGTATATGCTGCAATTGCTCCAAGTGTGGCAAAAATTGTAGGACTGCTCAACTCATTTACCCGCATCCATCTGTAAAAAGGCTCCCTCAACTCTTCATTTGGAACAACTGCAAACGAACTTACTATGCCAGCCATGTTAAAGGTCTTGGAAGGGGCGCCAAATGTAATGCTGTTGCGCGCAGCCTCCTTACTAACACTTGCAAACGGAATATGTTCAGTTCCAAAAAGGGGCATATCGGCATGTATCTCATCAGAAACAACCAGAATTTCATATTTGTGGCAAATATCCGCCAGTTCCTTAAGGGTACCATAATCCCACGCAATGCCGCCCGGATTGTGGGGATTACTGAGAATGAGCATACTGCACTCCCCGCTCTCACCTATCTTCCTCAGATTGTCAAAATCCATCCTGTAGGTTCCGCCATTTTCATCCTCAACCCTTATGAGAGGATTGAAAACCAGCTTCCTGTCATTCCCTTTTGGAACATTTATGAAAGGAGGATATACCGGAGGCTGCACAATTATGCCGTCCCCCTCCTCCGTAAAGAAGTTGATTGCATAACCTATACCTTTTACAATTCCCGGGATAAAGGTGAGCCACTGCTGCTCCACTTCCCACTTCTGCTTCTCCTTAAGCCACTGGACAATGGTGGGGAAATAATTGTCGGGAATAAAATTATACCCGTACACACCCCCCTTGAGAGCCTCCTCCAGCGCCTCCCTCACACACTGTGGAGTTTCAAAATCCATATCTGCTACCCAAAGGGGAATGAGATTCTCCTTCCCGAAATATTTTTTAAGGGCATCTACCTTTACCGAGTATGTGCCTCTTCTATCTATTTGTTTCATGTTTTGCAATTATTTCGCCTTTTTTACTACCTTTGTAAAGATAAGAATTTTTTAACCAAACTTAAAAACTACAATTATGGGAACTATTATTTGGTTGATAGGAACAGTATTGGCAATCATGGCCGTTTTGGACGTGTTCAAGAAAAACATCAGCACAGGATGGAAAATCATTTGGGCTATCCTTCTTCTTGTAACAGGTTGGATAGGACTTGCCGTATATTATTTCTTCGCTAAAGATAAAATTGAGGGTTGGAGCAAATAATTCTCCAATAAAAGAATAAAGAACGTGTTCCTGGCGGGACACGTTTTTTATTTTGGCACGCTCTTTGCTTATGATAATTGAAAATAGTTTTTTTCATAGGTTAAATTTTAGGTTAAGGAATAAGCCCGAGTCAAAAGTTAGTGGAATTTGACTCGGGCTTATTCTTATGTTACAGCTCAAATTGTTCTACAACAGGAATTTCAGCAGGAAGAATACTGCCAATATATACATCCCCAATGTTATTTTTCTGTAGTTTTTGCTGAACAGGTTGATGAATATGTAGCTCAGGTGCCCCAACACAATACCATCCGATATACTATATGTAAGAGGCATCATGATAATGCAGATAAATGCCGGAATAGCTTCTGCATAATTATTGAAATCAACTTTAGCTACACCTCCCATCATCATCAGACCTACCAATACCAGCACCGGAGTAGTTGCGGCAACAGGAACGGCAAGGAATACAGGGGCAAAGAACATTGCCAACAGGAAGCAGGCACCGGTAACAAATGCAGTAAGGCCGGTTCGCCCGCCCTCATTTACACCTGCCGCACTTTCAACATATACTGCAACCGTACTTGTGCCCATGACTGCGCCCAAAGTAGTGGCAATTGAATCTACCGTAAATACCTCTTTAAGACGTGGAATCTTGCCGTCCTTAACCATACCTGCACGTTCTGAGACCCCAATTACAGTTCCTATACAATCAAACAAATCTACAAACAGGAACGTAAACACAATAATTGCCATCTCTTTGGTAAACACATGCGTCCACTCAAACTTCATGAAAATGGGATCTACAGATGGCGGAATGCTGAACACCCCGTCAAACCTTGTCACCCCCATAGGAATTCCTATTAATGTAGTAACAATGATACCCCACAAGAGAGACCCCTTAATATTAAGGACCAATAACACAGAGGTAATTACAATACCTATGAGGGCCAGAAGAGTTGAACCGCTGGAAATATCTCCCAAACTCACCAGTGTTGCAGGATTATCTACAATCACATTTGCACTCTTGAGTCCTATAAAGGCAATATACAAACCTATACCGGCACTTATGGAATTCTTCAAGGTCTGTGGAATAACCTCAACAATCTTCTCACGCAAGTTTGTAACTGTAAGGAGGATAAAAAGCAAGCCCTCCAAAAATACAGCCGTAAGGGCAAACTGCCACGAATATCCCATAATCATACAAACTGTATATGCAAAGAATGCATTCAATCCCATACCGGGAGCCAATGCCAGCGGAAGCTTGGCGTACAAGCCCATAAATATGGTAGAAGCGGCACCCATAATTACGGTTGTAGTGAACAAAGCACCCTTATCCATACCTGTCTCGCTGAGGATATTTGGATTTACAGCCAAAATATAGGCCATAGTAAGGAATGTGGTAATACCAGCCATCACTTCTGTCCTCACAGAGTGAACTTTAGGATTAAAACCAAATAGTTTTGTAAGCATATCTTCAGTATTAATTATCTGCATCAAAAAACTCAATAGCCTCCGCCACAACAAACGTACTTCCACCAACAAACACAAAATCCTCCTTCCCAAAAGGTTCCTTTTTCAAGAACCCCACAATATCCTCTTCTACAGCCTCACCGTCAAAACCGCAAGCTGCCATTTTCATTGCAAGTTTCTCTGCCGGCAGCGCCCTTGTACCCCTTGCCTTAACAAAATGATAATGGGCATCTACAGGCAAAAACTCCACAATGGAATCCAGATCCTTATCGGCCACCACCCCAAAGACCATATGGAATTTGCCTTGTGGATGATTCTTGAGCCACTCCTGTACCGCTGACTGCAGCTGAGGACCAAGAACACTGAAACCGTGCGCATTATGCCCCGTATCACAAACCACAAACGGTTCGCAACTTAAAGTTTCCCATCTTCCTCTCAATCCGGTAATCCCGGCAGCCCTGCAAATATTCTCCTCAACACCCGTCACATCAAACATTCCTTCCAGTATCCCGACAGCCGTACAAACAGTTTTAATGTTCTTCTCCTGGCATGCTCCCTTCAAATCCATATCCTTACCCTTCAGTTCACCATACAATCTGCCCTGCAAACTCTCCTTCAAAACCTCCTCCTGGGCAAAGGCAATTGGGGCTCCTGCTTCCAATGCCCTCTTGCGGAACACCTCCTCAACCTCACGGCATCCCTTCTCTCCAATAACCACAGGCACACCCTGCTTTATAATACCAGCCTTCTCCCCGGCTATCTCCGCCAAAGAATAGCCCAGATGTTCACAATGGTCCAAACCGATATTGGTAATTACAGCCAACTCCGGTGTAATGATGTTTGTAGAATCCAGCCTTCCACCCAAGCCACACTCTATCACTGCAACATCCACCTCCTGCCAGGCAAAATAAGCGAATGCCAAGGCTGTAGTAATCTCAAAAAAACTTGCCCCAATCTCCACAAACCGTCCCTTGTACTCCTTGAGGAAACCGTACACAAACTCCTGCGGAACCATCTCCCCGTTCACCTTAATCCTCTCCCTGAAATCTACCAGGTGAGGAGAAGTATAAAGGCCAACCTTGTAGTTTTTCTGCAACGCAGCAGCCAACATATGGCTTGTAGACCCCTTGCCGTTTGTACCTGCTACATGAATGGTGCGGAACCTGCGGTGGGGATGCCCCAGCATGGCATCCAATGCCTGCATGCTCTCAATCCCCGGTTTATAAGCCACCTTTCCCGCTGTCTGATACGAAGGAAAACGGTTAAAAATGAACTCTATCTCCTGCTGGTACTCCTGTTGTGTCATTACAAATGTTTTAACTTGCGTAAAGTTACTTTATTTTTTACTCTTTCCATAAGAAAAGGGACAAAAAAAAAGGCACCTGCAAATCTGCAAGTGCCTTAACTTATTTGTAGCGCGACCCAGGATTGAACTGGGGACCTCATGATTATGAATCATGCGCTCTAACCAGCTGAGCTATCGCGCCAACACGTAGTTGAGATATTAGGACTCGAACCCAAACCAAGAGAGCCAGAATCTCTTGTGCTACCATTACACCATATCTCAATGAGCAACCGTTCATTTCCGAACGGGTTGCAAAGGTAAGCATTTTTTTTTATTCTCCAAATTTTTTATTGCCTCTTTTATCCAAATCATCATAAAGTTTTTGCAAAAAGGCCTTTCCTTGCTCCAGAACAAGGTTTTCCGGAAGATTTGAAGAGTAAATTTTTTCTGAAACATTATCAAAAACTACCGCGCCGGAGTCTGTCACCATACCAAAAGCATCCGGAACAGTAAAGAATCCGAAGTGAGGATTTGCCGCATTAAGCATATCTTTACTGAAAGCAAAACCGGAATGGTCAATACCCAATTGCCCCAACAGGGTGGCTGCCAAATCTATTTGGGATCCCACAACATCAACCTTCACACCGGTACGTGCAAGGGCCGGCCCGTAGAAAATCATAGGTATTTTGTATCTCTCCACAGAAAACACATCTATATCCACCGGATACTGCATCGCATGGTCTGGAATAAATACAAAAAGGGTATTCTCCCAGTATGGGGTATTTTTATATCTGTTTACGAATACCTGCAGGCAACTGTCGGTATAGGCAACGGAGTTCAGGCGGATATCATCCAGCTTATTGAAGCCAGGCACTTCAAAAGGCTCATGGCTGCTGGAGGTCTGTATCACCTTAAGGAACGGCTCCTTCTCCTCTCCTGCCTCAAGCTGGGTTGCTATCTTGTCGAACATTACATCATCGTGCGCTCCCCACTTGCTCAATTTCTGGGAAATGGAGAAATCAGAATCGCTTATTATGTTCTCAAAGCCCATTGCAGTAAGGTATGAACGCATATTGGTAAAGTTTGCATCGCCTCCATAAATGTACTGCAGGTCATATCCGTTCTGCGCCAGGCTCCTGGAGATTGACGGCAACGACTGGCTCTTGCGGGGATATTTCATTATGCTGTTGGTAGGCTGCGCAGGATAGCCGCTCAAAATTGATACAATTCCACGGTCTGTCCTGAAACTGTTTGCATAGAAATTGGTGAACAGCACACCATTTGCTCCTAGAGAATCCAAATTTTGCGCAACGCCTTCTATTCCCCCAAGGGTACCCATTGCCTTTGAAAGGAAACTCTCCAGAATCACTATCACCACATTGGGCTTGCCTGGTTTCAGCAAAGTGTCTCTTCCCGACAAATTACCCAAAGTATCTGACGCCCCCCCCTGCAACGAGACATCCTGCATTGCCGCGAAGAGCTCATCAGCTTTGTCGGGAGCATGATATCTGTATTGGGTTGCAAAAGAACTGCTCTTTGAAAGGGATTCCAGCAAAGAGAAGCAAGGGTTGATTGCCGCGTGGTTCAACCTCATGTTCTGGCTGTAGTAGACCTTTCCAGTATTGAGGGTTGCCACTGTAAAGCCTCCCCTGATAGGGATAAACAGAAGTGCTGTAAGTATTGTAAGGACAACTGTCTGCTTTACCTTTCCAAATACGGGTGCATCATATTTCCTCTTGAGGATCTTTTTGCAAAGCCACATGAATGCCCATATATTTACTGCAAGGTCAACGGCTCCTGCCACAAGCATTCCAAAAGTTGCACTGGCAAAAGCATCCTTGGGGCTGGATTTGAGATAGAAGAGCGGAGTGGTGTCCAATCTGAATCCCCAGTACTGGTACAGGGCAAGGTCACCCACAAAAATAAGGGCAAGAAGCACTGCACAGAAGATGTAATACCCCTTGAAAATATATTTCATGGCCTTGCTGCGCCACCACACGTTTGCTATCAGCAGAAGTGCAGGTATTGCAGTGAGATAGCCTGCAATTGCCGCATCCAACGGGAGGCCGTGCACAACAACATCAATAAAGTCTCCAAAACCGCAATCTGCATAGAACTCCTTATAATAATAGAGGAAGAAGATTGCTTTCTGCGCAACACAGAAAAGGAAGAACAGGATATAATGCTTGAAAAAACTCTTTATCATACCGGTATACGTTTCAAATTTTGTGCAAAATTACTTCTGTGCTTCTTCCCACGCAAGGAATCCACCCTCCAGATTTACCACATCATAACCTTTTTCCACCATCTGCCCTGCTGCAGTAAGGCTCCTCCTGCCGCTGCGGCAATAAACCGCCACCTTGCTGCCTGGGGCTATCTGCGCCTGGACATTGGAGATGAAAAGAGAATCCTTTACATCTATATTGAGAGCTCCCTCTATATGTCCTGCCGCAAATTCCTCCGGGGTCCTTACATCAAGCAGCACAACAGCCGTATCCTTTATAAGCTCAGCGAATGGGGCAGTTCCCATATTTTCCAGTTTCCCCTGAGGGGCATCACACGCTACAGCTACAGCAACACAGCACAATACTGCAAACAGATTAAAAACTTTTCTCATCTTGTATACTTTTCATTTATCACTTCAAAAATTCTCAAATAGGTATCCGGGGTACACTTGTAGGCAACATTATGCTCATACATCTTCAGTTCCGCCTCACGTGCCTTCATTCTGGCCTGCTCCATGAGATCAAACGTGCGGGCCACAAAATTGCCTGTCCTCTTCCTCTCCAACGGGAACCCGGCCATTTTCCTCACCTGCCTCAATGTTTTCCACTTCTCAAAAAAGCCTCCCTCTTCCTGCGCCTT
>JAEIGA010005526.1_pt1 | contig 19310 bp, 9 predicted proteins | sample 9270691 | NCBI WGS metagenome assembly JAEIGA01 (sample SAMN17057246, study PRJNA624740) | gut metagenome | biome: biome; isolation source: fecal sample | host: Bos grunniens | place: China: Xizang | collected 2019 | reverse complement strand
TTTGCTGGAGATAAAGGCTTCACCGAGCCAGAACTCAACGAGTGGGCGCTGCGAAAGCTGAAACCACAAGTGGAGAAAGCTGGTGCCACGATGGGCGTGAGCAACTCGCGCACCTGCGAGATAGGACTGAGTACGCATTCGGGCATAGACTATTGCAGTATTGCACACCTCGTTAATATCACTAGCAAGCGCAAATAGAACGCTGCGCTGTTAGATGCTAGACCACTACGTTGTTAGAACGCTGCGCTGTTAGATATGGAAATAGAACGCAAATACTTGGTAACGAGCGACTGCTACAAGGAAATGGCTGTCGCTCGCTATCATATTCGTCAAGGGTATATCTCGCGTGAGAAGACAGGTACAGTACGTGTGCGAATTACCGATGACAAAGCCTATCTCACCATCAAAGGCAAACCCGCAGCAGGGCATCTTGCTCGCTATGAATGGGAGAAAGAGATTGATGTGCATGACGCGGAGGAACTGATGAAATTATGCCAAGGCACCATCATCGACAAAACGCGCTGGATTGTGCCTGCGGCGGAAGAAGGATTGAAGTGGGAAGTGGATGAGTTTCACGGGAAGCACGAGGGACTGGTAGTAGCAGAAATTGAATTGGAACGCGAAGACCAATCGTTTGAGAAGCCCGATTTTATAGGCGATGAAGTGACGCATGATCCTCGCTACTACAATGCGAACATGTAACTCAATTAAGAATTTTGAATTAATTGGAAGGCTGCGCCAATAGATTGAGCAAGGGCACCATCGGTATCTTCTCTATCTCCAATCACTAGGCATTGCTCTGGCGTAACAGCCATGTATTCGGCAACTTTTTCTAAGAGTTGATGAGCTGGTTTGAGCCCTCCTAATTCGGGAGCAGCTATTAGCAAATCAAATATATTAGTATCGATATTCAAGGCATTGAGCTTTTCGTGGATATGTCCATAATCGGATAATACGACAAGCCGAATGCCCTTTTTTTTGCACTCTTCGATAAAAGGGAAGAGCCAGCATACAGGTTTGTAGTACTCTCGTATGACATTGACCATCAATGGCATATATCGTTCGAAATACCACGAACGCAACTCTTCAGGGGTAGCATGGCAGTAGGTCGCCATAGTCTGGAAATATGTTTGATAGAACCTCTCTTGGTTTTGCAACCACGTTCCTCTCAATTGCTTGCGTGTTTTTCTCTCCGCGAGCATTCGTTTCCATTCTTTTGGTGCCGCGCACAACATACGCCATACCATACGAGATTTGGCATATAGTGTACCATCCAAATCGAAGATAACTACTCGTATTTGAGGCGTGAGGATGTTTGAGCTGACTTGCATATTTTCTCTCCATTTTGAAAATCCGCACAAAGGTACAATTTTTTTCGATTAAAAACAAAAAACTTGGTTATTTTTATGGTATAAATTCGATAAAGACAGCGCAATAACTAATTAATAACTAAGTAATCACTAACTAATATCTAATTAGATACAAGGAAAAGACAGGGGATTGACAGGGGATTAACAGGGGATAGATAAGGAATAGGTTGGAGATAGGTAGGGGATAATTTGGAATAGGTGTGGAGGAAAATTAGCCAAGTTAAGCATAATTTTGTGGAAAAGGTGTACATATTTACATAATTTTTGGAAAAGGTACACATATCTACATAATTTTTGGAAAAAGGTGCACATATTTAATAAAACGCATACGCGCGCACGAGAAATTTGCATATTCCATTTGTTTATATTAATTTTGTAGCCGTTTTTGGGTTTCTATGCAGTTGTTTACTTATGGAAATCTTAATAATCGAACATCAAAACGTAATATAAAATATATAAACAATATGACAAAAATTTACTTTAGACGCTTATTTGTAAGTACGTTTATTCTGTTGATTGGAGCTATATGCTATGGTCAACAAGTACCCAATCCAGGATTTGAAGACTGGAGTGGTGCGAAATTTGACGGTAAGATTCAGCCTGCGAGTTGGAATGTGAGTAACATTGAGCAAGTGGGAATCAAATTTAACTTAACCCATCAAGAATCGGGACACACGGGCAGTTACTCCCTGATGGTGCAAGACACCAAAGTAGGAGCCTTGGGTATTACCGAAGTGTCTCCAGGCTATTTCTCATTGGGCAAACCATGGAGTCACCTTGAGGGTATTGATACAAAGACTGCTACCGCTGGTACTTCGGGTGGTATCAACTTCAAATACCGTCCAGACTCGATGTCGGTATGGATCAAGCGCACTGGTGCCAACGTGGATAAAGAGGACTTTTACCTCCTCTATTACGCATGGTCAGGAACATCTAAGGGAAGCAAATACAAAGCCAAGAATGGTAGCTGTACCTCCATTGGTCAGACAAATGAGGAAAGTGATATTCGTTTGGCATTGGATGGAAATGAGTGCGGCACCGACCAGAAAGCCAATCAGATAGCAGAAGGTATGTGGCGCGAGAAGAAAGAGTATGGTCAATGGACGAATATCCGCGTGCCAATTTACTACTTCAGCAATGATATTCCCACTATGATGAATATCATTTTCTCGGCAAGTAACTACCCTAACTACCGCGCCAATAGTGGTTTGTATGAGGGTAACTCGTTGTATGTGGATGATGTAGAATTGATTTACTCATCAAAGATTCAAAAGTTGTATATCGGCGGCAAGGAATGGAAAGGTTTTGATCCTAATTCCTCTGAGGAGCAATATTTCTCTTTAGGTCGTGATGCAGTTATCATTCCAGAGATCAAAGCCGTTCGCGGTGCTGGTTCGATCACCAATGCAGCTGGAGAGACAGTCCCCTTTTCTGGTCGTGAACTGTTGGGAAATGAGATAAGTATCACTCCAGGTGTGATAGATGGTGAGCCAGCGTTGCTGACCGTACAATCTGAAGATGGTAAGAGCAGCACAAGTTATAAGATTAAGTTTGTTCGCGAGGCTAGCAGCAATGCGAAATTAGCCGCGATATACGTGAATGGAGTTACGATCAACAACTACCAAGCGGGGGTATATAACTACCAGCATCTATTGCCATATGGCACAACAGCATTGCCTGTAGTGACGGTAGAGAAGCAGGAGGATGAGCAGACAGTTGAGATTACACAAGCGAATAGTTTGACAGGCGAAGCGATTATCAAAGTGACCGCAGCCGACAAGGAGACGAGCAACACCTACAGTGTACGCTTTGACGTAGCTCTGCTCTCCGACAACACTCTGAAAGACATCAAGGTGAATGGAGTATCGGTAGCAGGTTTCACTCCAAGTCAAACGCTCTACCGCGTATCACTCCCAACGTCAACAAATAGTATTCCAACCGTGGAGGCAGTATCAGCCTACCCAGAAGGAGAACAAACAATCCAACATACAGCCCCTACATCAGTAGCATCGTTGGACGGTAGTCAGCATATCATCAGCGTATCTACAGCGGGCAACCCAACACCTAAGACCTACAAGTTGACCTACAAATTAGAGGCATCATCCTACTCCTTGCTGAAAAATTTGCAGATGGGTGAGAACTTGATTCCAAACTTCGATCCAGAGCAAAAGACCTACTACGTCAACTTGCCTATTGGTACAACAGAATTGCCAAAAGTAAGCTATGAGAAAGGCGAAAGTACTCAAACCGTAAGTATCAAGGAGGGAGGCGTGAATGGTACAACCATAGTGACCGTAGTAGCAGGCAATGGCATTGATCAAACGGAATATAAGATCGTGGTAGAAACTGCTAAATCGGAAGTTTGCACCTTGAATATGATTTACATAGGCGGTCAAGCTCTAGAGGGCTTTGAGCCAAACAAAACATCGTACACCTATACTCTGCCAATCGGTACGACAGCATTGCCAGATATTACCTACGACAGAGGTGATGAGTATCAAAAAGTGGTTGTAACACCAGGTGGTATCAACGGTACTACTCGTATAGCAGTCACCGCAGAGAATGGTAGCAGCACGATTTACCAAATCGTATTTAGCGTGGCGAAGGCCACGAATGCTACCTTGAAAATGATCTATCTGGATGGTCAGCCACTAGAAGGCTTTGCGCCAAATGTATTGGAATACAACTGTCCACTCCCTCAAGGAACGACTCAGCTGCCAGTAATCACCTATGACAAAGCAGATGAGTACCAGAGTGTAACGACACGTGATGGCGGCGTCAACGGCGATTATAAAATCACAGTACGCCCTCAATCGGGTGCGGCTCAGACATATGTTTTGCATTTCTCTGTAGCCACTTCCGACAACGCGGATCTGAAAATGATATACTTAGATGGAGAGCCACTGGAAGGTTTTGATGCCAAAGTATTCAACTATGTTGACACTTTACCAATGGGTGTATTGACAATTCCAACCGTTACCTACGACAAAGGCGATGAAAGCCAAAAAGTATTGAATGTACGAAGCAACAATACCCAAACCATCAAAGTGACGGCAGAGAGTGGAAGGATACAAACCTATAGTATTGAATTTATCATTCAACGTTCCAACAGTGCTTTCCTCAAGATGATTTATCTGGATGGTGATAGTCTGGTTGGATTTGATAAGAACACCTTCGATTATACCGTTTCGCTACAGAAACCCACTTGTCCACGCATTACCGTAGAGAAAGAAGAAGGTCAACAAGTCACGATCACAACACCATATGCTACAGGCACGGCAGAGATAGTAGTAACGCCAGAGATGGGTGAGCCAAATACATACACAATTCATTTTGTCAACACCTCCAACAACTATGCATTGCTAAAGAACATTTACGTAGATGGTCAAGCCATTGAAGGCTTTATCCCAGACCTGTTCGCATATAGCGTAGTTTGCCAGACCAACCACCCTATTGTCACTTACGACAAGGATAGCACACAAGTAGTGACTGAGTTCCGTCAAAAGAATATCGTGACTCTACATGTCGTAGCAGGTACGCACAAGGCACAATACGAGATCATATTGCAGCCACAGGCCAACAGCGATTGCACACTACGCAGTATTAGCATGGATGGTGTTGGTATAGCTGGATTTGAACCAACAACATACCAATATACCCTCAGTGTACCAGCAGAGACAACCACACCAAACATCGGCTATGAGAAGCAATATGCAGAGCAAGTGGTATATGCAGGTATGCTGAATGCAAGCACCTATTCGCTATTAGTGGCTGCTCAGAGTGGTGATACCGCACGATACACATTGCGTCTAGAGAAACAACTCAGCAATGATGCCAACTTGATCAATCTAGCGTTGCAAGGTATGGAAACTGCTATTGATTTCCAACCTTCTACCTACGAATACACCGTATCACTCCCAGAGGGATACGAGTTGCCAAACATTCTGGTGGAAAGCAAACCAGATCAAGATGTTGCACTGCATAGTGTAAGCGACAAAGAGCAAGAAATCATAGTCATCGCGCCTAGTGGAAAAACCAATATCTATCGCATCATCTATGATCGTCAGAAATCATCCAACGCATGGCTACAAGACATCTTGATTAATGGTACAAGCCTAGATGGATTTGATGCGCAAGTGCTCCACTACACAGACACACTAGCTTGGAGAACTAAGGTTGTGCCATGCGTACAACCAATCGGTTCACACCCTGATCAAACGATTAGCACGTACCATAGCCAGATTGATGGCACTACCATCATCAGTGTCTTGGCTGCAGATGGAATAACAAAACAAGATTACACCATCCACTTCCCAGTCATCAAATCTAGCAACACGGCATTGGAGTTTATCGAATTGGATCATGAGACCGTGCGCATTGACTACAACGCCAATGTCACCGATTATCATATTGCCTTGCCATATGGCGAGACACAAGTGCCTATCGTACTCTACCAAGCGATGGAGCCAGAGCAAAACATCCAATATATCTCACGCCCATTGGGACAAACATCTGAGATTATTGTGAGAGCAGAAAATGGCGAAACGACCTCTTACAAATTGCACTTTGCTCCTACCTATGCTTCGCAATCAAACCAATTGGCGGCGTTGAGCATCGCTGAGACTGGTGCAGTACTAGATGTAAGCAATAGCAATCAGATCGTTGCATTGCCTTATGGTACGAGTACGATGACTGTGAATTACACCAAGCGCTTTGCAGAACAAACAGTATGGGTACAGCCTGGTGGTATATATGCACCTACGATTATCACCGTTAAGTCGAACCGCCCAGAGGAGGCAGATATGGTATATACACTTACTCCTCAAGTGGCTACTCAAGACCCAGCGGTATTGACTGATATTAAGGTAAATGGCACTACTATTGAAGGATTTGATGCTAATCAATTCTCCTATATCGTGAATGTGGCTAGTGCACCTGTTATTGTATATACCGCAGCTCCTGGAGCACAAGTCAATATCATGCTGCAAACCACTAAACATTGGCAAGCACAAGTAACCTGCAATGGTAGAACCAACATATATAATGTATGGTACTACTACGAAAACGATCAAGTACCTAACACTGAGTTTACAGAGTGGACCAACTGTCTCACATATACCAAGGCAAACAAGCCTACAGGTTGGAACACAGTTGCAGACGTATTGGGAACGCATAATGGATTCGGAAGCTTTAACCCAGATGGTATGGTTAGCAAATCGGGCAATGATGCAGTATTCCTCAAGACCCCTTATAGCACACCTGGTGGAGGTAATATTCCTGGCTTTATTACCTTGGGTAATGTAACTGCAAAATGGGGTGTTGCTGGTAGCTCTTCGTTCGGGATTTCAGGTGGTATTAGTTTCCATAACACCCCCGACCAAGTAGCTATCCGCTACTACAATCAAAAAGTCAAGAACCACAGTCTCATCCAATACAGTCTGACAGGTACACATGGTGTTAAGACACTTGAGTGGAAAGACTCAGAGACGCGTTCGGATTACAAAGAGGTTATGTTTGATCTCAGCGAGGCCAACCAAACTGCAGGTGATCCTACTTTGCTCAACATCACATTATGCTCATTTAATAGCATTGCAGGTACAACCAATACTTCTATCAACACACTCGCAGAGATGTATGTGGACTACTTACGTTTCTCCTACAATAGTGTCTTAACGGGCTTGAAGGTCAACGATAGTACAGCTACCCTGGATGGCAATGCATTCTCATATACTCTGCCAAGTTCTGAAAACACTCTCATACCTACCCTCTCTTTCACAGGTGAGGTAGCCGATCAAGCACAAAAAGTGGTTTGGAGTGAGGAGATTAAAGGCGAGGGATTTGCTATCCGCAATGCGACTATCACCAACTACGCTGAGGACGGAACTAGCACTGAATATACCTTGCAAGTGAAGCGTCCTTTGGATAAAAAGAATCTGCTCGGTGATTTGCTGTTAGATGGCAAGACCATTCCTGCTTTCGCAGAGAGTAAAACAGAATATACCGTTCGTCTGGCATCTTCTACTAAGTATCTGCCTAGTGTACAACCTATTGCAGCTAGTGGCTTGCAAACCATCATGACATCCTATGCAGATTCTACAATGACCATTGTTGTGACTCCAGAGATGGGTGAAGCGACCACCTACACGATTCGTTTCATTACCGAACTTTCGGACGATGTAGAGTTGGCTAACATTACTATAGAAGGTGCTTCTATCGCCTTTGACCCAGCACAAAAAGAATATACCGTGACTGGTGACAAGCTACCAGCTATCACCTTCGTTAAGAAAATGGATGGACAAACAGTAGATTTGAACAATGGCGTACTCCACGTGACCGCAGAAAATGGCGCAACCGGTACCTATACTATCCTACTTGAGAAAACCAATACCATCACTACGGGTCAGTTGTCTGACATCGAAGTCAATGGTGTATCACTCCAAGGTTTCAGTAGCGATATCTACGAATATACACTTGACCAACCTGAGTTAGTTGCCTTCAAACGAATTAACCCAACCGACTCTGTGGTATTCGTACAGACATCTACGTATATGGAATGGCAAGTTTACGGTGATGAGCAACACACATACCGTATTACCTATCCGAACACATTATCCTCCAACACCTATTTGAAAGCCATCTACATAGATAGCACTTTCTATCAAGCATTTAATCCACAAATATATGATTATGTATATGCTACTGACTCCCCTGTACATATCCATGCTGTAGCCAATGAGGAGTCAAGCCAATTGGAGGTTAGTTATAACATAGCAGGCGATACCACCACATATATCTATACTGTCATTGCCGAAGATGGCACCATAGGTAATCCATATCATCTGTCTGTTATACCTAATTTGAGTGCCACACCATACTTGCAGTCCATTTCTTTGGATGGTAAGCCTCTGACTAATTTCCGTGCTGATGTATTGGAATATAAGGTGGTTCTTCCTACAAGTGCGTTCAAAGCAGTCGAACCAAGTATTCCTACCATTGAGTACCAATTAGGTGCCCCTCGTCAACAAGCATATATTGAGCATGGGGCACTGGGCGAGACTACAAATATCGTTGTTACTTCAGAGGATGGGGCTGCACAAGCTGTTTATCAGTTGTATTTCGAGGCAGAACCAAGTCACTGCGTCTCTCTCACAGGAATAGCAGTCAATGGTGAACCTATCGAGCATTTCGAGAGTCATCGTCATTACTATTCGGTTAAGACTAGCGAGGAAGAGACTGTCCTAACATGGTCATCAAATGATAACTTCCAAACAGTAGTTCAAAGTTGTGATGATTATGCTCATACCCTGCATGTGATTGCACAAGATGGTATCAGCACATCTGACTACATCGTGGAGATATACAAGGAAGGTGCCTCTTCGGATGTTACTCTCGCCAACATTTTGTTGGATGGTCACACCTTCAACCAATTTGAGACCAATATCAATTCTGATCTAGAGTTCTCTCCAATGCAACAACGCTACAATATCAACCTGCCATCAGGATCACTCTATTTGCCAGAGGTGAGTGTATTGCTCAATTCTGAAGGTCAGAGTGTAGATATCGTAGTAAATGATCAGAAGGTAGAAATCCATGTGACGGCTCCAGACAAAATATCAAAGAACACATACACCTTGCGCTTCTTTGTGCCACAGTCCAGCAATGCCCAATTGCAGATGATTTATCTGAATACAGATTCATTGAATGGCTTTGCGCCTGATCGATACAATTACTTTATCAACTTGCCTATCGGTCAGACTACCATACCTGAAATATACCCTATTCCTCAGGAGAGTACACAAACCATCAAGGATTCTATCACGGGTCCTATGCAGCACACCATCTATGTGACTGCGGAAGACGGTACAAAGCTACAATACATGTTGGCATTCACACACACATACTCAAATGCCGACACCTTATTAGCTATTTACGCCGATGGAGAAATGATCGAAGGTTTCAAGCCAGACTCATTCTACTATGCTTATACCCTGCCAGTGGGTACAGAGTATCTGCCTACTCTCTCTTGGCAAGAAGCTGATGAATGGCAAACCATCACCGCACACAAGCAACACGAATCATCGCTCAAACAGATTACCCAAATAGATGTAGTTGCGGGATCTGGTATGAAGAACACCTATACTGTAACCTACGAAATCATGCAGTCTGATATTGACACCCTGCAAATGATCTATATAGGCGCAGACTCATTGGATGGTTTTGATGCACAAACATTGGAATACACCATCCAACTAGCAGCAGGTGACTCTGTAGCACCTAATGTAATCTGGACAGAAGGTGATACATACCAAACGGTGACATCCAATACTACAGAGTATGTGGTAAATGGTGTGCAAATAGGATGGAAGGTAGTACTACAAGTGCAAGCACAAGATGGTCATAGCAACCATTACACCTTATATTTCCTCTTCAGCAAGATCCTCTCTAACAATACAGAGCTAATGATGATATATCTTAATGGTGAGCCAATGAGTAATTTTGATCCAGCTACTCATATGTATCGTGTAAGAGTTCCTTATGGCGAAGGCAAGCCATCGGTATTGGCTACTGGTGCAGAACCAGAACAAACCATAGAAATAGCTCATGGGGACACTACTACAATCAAAGTCACAGCGGCTGACAAAACTACGATTGAAAATTACACGCTCATCTTTATCTACCAACAATCGCCTTATGTTTACCTAGAGGGCATTTACCAAGATGGCGTTTTGATTGATGGTTTCCGCGCAGATTCTTTGGAGTACAACATCATCCTTCCTTATGGAACCACTACACTGCCTACCCTCAGCTATAAAGTAGGAGTAGAAGGACAAACGGTTGATATTGACACCACCTTCTCAACAAATGCTAGTGGACAAGAGATAACACGATATAGTTTCATTGTCAATGCACCCGATGTTGATGTCAATCCTGTTCAATATGATGTCTATATCAGCACTGCACTCAACGATGATTGCAGCTTGAAAGACTTGCTAATCAATGGTCATATGATTCAAGGCTTCCACCCTGACACCATGGATTATCAATTGATATATCCTATTGGTACAGACTCTACAGCACTGATTACTATAGATGATATCAACGCGATAACCAATGATCCAAAGGCCACTGCGCATATCAATACAAATGGTGTAAACTTTATCATCCAAGTGAATGCTCAAGACGGAATCCACTCTTGCGTATATACTATCGAACAGATTATAGAGCAAAGCAGTAATACACGTCTCAAAGCACTGCATGTTGATGGTGTGATGATTCGCGATTTCGATCCCGAAGTGCTGGAATATACTTACTACGTGGATGCAGCTCAACCATTGGTAGAAGCTATTGCAGAAGATAGCACGGCAGAAGTAGCATATGGTTTCTACACCGTAGGAGAGGCATACCATATCTTCGTAACCGCAGAGGATGGCAGTACTGCTACCTACACTATCAACTTCATCGAAACAACAATCCAAAGTGCAAATACACCATATGCACACGATGTATTGATGAAACATATAACTGGTACCCACGATATAGTCTTCGCTACTATCCGCAAAAACGTATCTGTGGCTGTATATGACGCACAAGGTAGTTTGCTCTATATGACCAAGATCCCAGAATCTAGTCAAAATGATATTGTCATGATTACCAATGCCGACGGTGTGGACGAGTTGGTTGATGTATATACACCATTAGCTACCTTCACATTACCACAAAGCAATCAGTTCTACTTCTATGTCTTCTTTGAGAACGACAAACGTAAGATTGCTTCGGGCAAGATTCTGCTTACCAGATAATGTTTAAACTGCACTCCCAATACCGCCCCACGGGCGATCAACCCGATGCCATCCGCCAATTGGTGGATGGCATTCGTACAGGTGCAATAGCACAAACACTGCTAGGTGTCACAGGATCGGGAAAGACCTTCACCGTTGCCAATGTGATCGCAGAACTGAACCGCCCTACCCTCATCCTTAGCCACAACAAGACACTCGCTGCCCAACTCTATAGCGAGATGAGGCAGTTCTTCCCAGACAATGCGGTGGAATATTTCGTTTCCTACTACGATTATTACCAACCCGAAGCGTACATACCCACTACCGACACATATATCGAGAAAGACTTATCCATCAACGAGGAGATTGATCGTCTGCGACTGAGTGCCATATCGGCGCTGCTCAGCGGAAGAAAAGATGTTATTGTAGTATCGTCGGTAAGCTGTCTATATGGCATAGGCAACCCACAGGACTTCAGCCAATCTTGCATCTCCGTATCGCAGGGAGAGATACGCAACATGAACACATTGCTCAACCAACTCGTCGAGTCGCAATATGTTCGTAATGACAATGAGCTCAATCGTGGGCGCTTCCGTGTCAAAGGTGACACCGTAGATATTGCACTCGCATATGCAGACTACATCTTGCGCGTAGAGTTTTTTGGTAACGAGATTGATGCTATCATAACTCTTGACCTAGCGACTGGACAAATACTCGAAGAGTTTGACACCTACAACATCTACCCAGCCACTATCTTCTGCACCAATCCAGACAAGCAAGCGGAAGCTATTTCGCAAATTAAGCTTGATCTTGCCAATCAGATTCAATATTTCCATGACATCGGAGAACCCCTCTATGCCAAACGCATTGAGGAGCGAGTGAAATATGACATGGAGATGATCCAAGAACTGGGCTATTGTTCTGGTATTGAGAACTATAGCCGCTACTTTGATGGTCGCGCAGAAGGCACTCCTCCCTACTGTCTATTGGATTATTTTCCAAAAGATATGCTGCTTGTCATTGATGAGAGTCACGTGACAGTTCCTCAGATTCATGCCATGTATGGAGGCGACCGTGCGCGCAAGAACAACCTTATCCAATACGGATTTCGATTGCCTGCGGCACGAGACAATCGTCCATTGACCTTCGAAGAGTTTGAAACCAAGACTGGACAAACCATCTATGTATCAGCTACTCCAGCGGATTACGAGTTGAAGCGTTCGAATGGTATTTTCGTAGATCAACTTATCCGTCCTACGGGGTTGTTGGATCCCGAAATAGAGGTACGCCCTTCGGAACACCAAGTGGATGATCTGATGGAAGAGATTCGCCTTCGCGTACAGAAAGAGGAACGTGTGCTCGTTACCACCCTCACCAAACGCATGGCAGAGGAGATGGACGAATATCTGCGTAAATATGGTGTTCGCTCAGCCTATATCCACTCAGACATCGATACTCTGGAGCGCATACAAATCATGGAAGACCTCCGCAAAGGACTCTACGATGTACTCGTCGGTGTGAATCTCCTGCGCGAGGGATTAGACCTGCCAGAGGTTAGCTTAGTAGCCATACTTGATGCGGACAAAGAGGGATTCTTGCGCGATCATCGCTCACTGACACAAACAGCAGGACGTGCAGCACGCCACGTGAATGGCAAAGTGATTATGTATGGTGATAAGATCACTCCATCCATGCAACTCACTATCAATGAGACACTTCGCCGTCGCGAAAAACAAATCGCATACAACCAAGCCAACGGTATCACGCCTACTGCGCTCAACAAAGCTATCGAGTCCAGCCCACTCATCGCGCTTATGCGCAAGGAGCAAGAGGAGAAAGAGCAACTGGAGCAGAAGATTCAAGATGCATGGAAATCTGCAGCTTGGCAGCAATACGACAAGAAACAACTTGAACGTGCTTCTGAACAGCAACGCCGAGCCATGTTGGAAGCAGCTAAGAATCTCGATTTCGATACGGCAGCGCGACTACGAGACGAGTGGTTGCAGATGGAAGATAGACTTCAAACAATGGAATAACATCCGTCTATCATCAGCCTATCATCAGCCCTTTGGCTATCGTTCTATCCACTTATTTATTTCGCTTGGTTATCTCTTCTGACAACAGCCGATACACGGCTTTTTGGTCATCATTGAGCAGGGATAAATGATGATTCATCACATTCTCATCGCCACGGCGAGCGGGGCCTGTTTGCGCATCGCGAGGCGCTAAGGTATGTATCTTAGCAGCAGTTTCATCAATCAACGGCAAGAGGGCAGAAAATGGGATATGCGTATTGCGCAGCAGTTCTGCTGCCATGGTGTACATCAGGTTGGTAAAATTGCAAGCATATACCCCCGCTACATGCAAACGCTCACGGTCGTGCTGGGTAGCCTCATAGACATGGCTCGTGATGGTTAATGCCAACGAATACACCGCACTAATATCGTCAATCCCCCGTGCCTCAAAGAAGACGGGCACCGTAGAGAAATCCTCTATCACACGTACCTTGCTGAACGTCTGAAATGGGTAAAAGATACCCGCATGTGGCTTATCATCGCCAAAAACACTGATTGGCATTGTTCCTGATGTATGCAGGTGCATTGCCCTCTCCTTACCCTTTACTTGCGCGACCACCGCAGCTAGCGCCTCATCTTTGACCGCATAGATATATACGTTCGCCTGAGGCAACCGATCTAATCCTTCGCGGCTGCTAACCATCTGACATACAACGCTTTTCTTACGAAACGCATAGTCCAAATTAGTAGCTACATTCCCCCGACCAATAATGACAATATTCATAGATAGTAGAAGTTAGACCACTGCGTTGTTAGAACGCTTGGCTGTTGGACGTTAGATATTTATAGAATTCAGTAACCGCCACGATGCCGTTTTCCCATACCTCAAGGTCCATAGACTCGTTGGGCGAGTGGATGGCGTTCTTCTCAAGTCCGAAGCCCATCAAGATGGTCTTCACACCTAGAATCTGCTCAAAACTGCTGATAATCGGGATACTACCTCCACGACGAGCCGCCAATGGCTTCTTGCCGAACGCCACCGTGAAGCCATGTTCCGCAGCCTTGTACGCAGGTATATCAATTGGGCAGACATATCCCTGTCCACCGTGCATAGGTGTGATTTCCACACGCACGCCCACAGGCGCAATACTCTTCATATACTCCACAAAAGCTTGGCTAATCCGCTCGTGATCTTGGTTGGCTACTAGTCGGCAACTCACCTTCGCATATGCTTTGCTTGGCAAGACGGTCTTGCTACCTTCTCCCGTGTGACCGCCCCATATACCGCAGATATCAAACGATGGACGGCATGAATTGCGCTCCAAAGTAGAATATCCTTCCTCGCCGAAAGTGGCATCCACGTCTATTGCTTCGCGGTAGGTTTGCTCTGAGAATGGTATCTGGGCTATCATATCCCGTTCTGCTTGTGGTATTGGCAATACATCGTCGTAGAAATGAGGTATGGTGATGCGTCCGCGCTCATCCACCACTTGAGCCAGCATCTCTGTGAGGGCATTGATTGGGTTCTTCACCGCGCCACCAAAGTGTCCGCTATGCAGGTCACGGTTAGGACCAGTCACCTCCATTTGCCAGTATGCCAATCCACGCAAACCAGTAGTGATAGAAGGCGTATCTTTGCCTATCATGGAAGTATCACTCACTAGGATAATATCGCAGGCAAGCAGTTCGCGGTGTTCCTCAAGAAATGCCTCAAGGCTGGGGCTACCAATCTCCTCTTCGCCCTCGAAAATAAATTTCACACGGCAATTCATCAGCCCCTCACGCACAAGGTATTCAAATGCCTTGACTTGTATCATGGCTTGTCCCTTGTCATCATCGGCTCCGCGTGCATAGAGTCGTCCCTCGCGAATAGTAGGTTCCCATGGATCGGAGTTCCAAAGTTCCAAAGGCTCCACAGGCATCACGTCGTAGTGAGAATAGACAAGCACCGTAGGTACTGGATATTGGGTATTGGACGCCACTTCGTGGCTATTGGATATTGGACTGTACTCGGCATAAACAAAGGGATTGCCTTGCGACGGCATCACCTCTGCATGCTGTGCACCTGCCTGCAACAAAAGTTCCTTCCACCGTTCTGCACAACGAAGCATATCCTCTTTGTGCGCTGGTTGGCAACTGATGCTAGGGATACGAATCAAACTTGCCCACTCTTCCATAAAGCGAGCGCGATTTTCATGGATGTAATCACGGATTGTCATGATAGTAGCATTTATATTTCGGCACAAAGTTACTACAAAAAATGCACATACGCAAGTTAAACGAGCAATATGTGCAAAAAAAGATAGATTCATCTATCTCATACGAGATTCATCACTCAAGCTTGCCCCCATTTTGCTCAGTAATTCCGCTGTAGATGCGCTGATGATACTCTGTAGATAGACTTCTCACTCGGTGCCGTATCTTCGCGTTTCATTCCCTTCCCCAATTCCCCCTAACACGACTAAAATAACTAGAACAACTAGTATCACTCTACCTTCTAAACTCCCCAAAATAAAAGAACTCCTACCTCGCCTTGAGGTAGGAGTTTCTTATGTCTTCATATTTCGCCCCGCGATTGGCTTTATCATAAAGGACTATTAGCGAACTAAACGGACACTATAGCCATAAGAGTCGCCATGGCTCATACCCACATTACTCGAAGTGAAGTCCAAATAGAAGTAGTCGGACCAGTTTTCATAGTAGGACGAACTCGACCAATAGCAGCCAATTTCTCCTATTCCTGATATGTATGATACGTCGAGACCCGCCGCAGGTAGGAATATTGCACCTGCCTCCTCCATCATTTGCCATTTGGAAGCATTATATACATTTTGAGAAAAACCACCTCCTACACCAGAGTAAAAAGTAATACCAGCAGGAGATTCCCAATTATCGGGTAATAATATCAATCCATTCACATCTACAACACGAGCTAATCCCTGCAATAAAGAAGCATTTTTTCGCCGATATAATATATATCCCCACTCCCTTTCTGTTAAGGTGCGCCAAATACCTTCATCGTCATTACCAATCTTGTTTACACCCCAATCTATAAAATGGTCTGAAGAAAAGAACGCCGTCGGATTCTCTCCTGTTCCCCATGCAAATAAATCTATCCAACCATTATAAGAAGGATGGTTAGATTCATTTCCTGAACCAATATAGTCATATTGATTTGGAGCAAAACGCCATATATCCCCAATGTTATTATATTGTAAATTGCCAGAAGAAAAATACACATATTTATTTCCCGCTACAGAAAAAGCTCCTTTAGGGACTTCTAGAAAAACTTCTGGTGCATTTTCTAAAGTATAAGGAAGAAATAAATCACAACCTACAAAAATACTTGCTATCAAAGCTAGCGATAGATGATATTTAACTGCTTTCATATTCTACAAAATTAAAAGTTTAACGCAATTCCGACTCCGTTTGGAGTACTTTGAAGATTCAATGTCAATTTGGATTGTTCTTTTGTTTGTTCATTGTATTTATTATGGATCTTATTCTTCACACCATATCCAACACTCAAAAGCGGTATTGATACGCCAGTTAATCCAGCACCACTACACATTAAAGCTATCCCCATGTCCCCTAAATATGAGAATCGATCATAATAATATTTCCAAGCATCAAATAAATACTGTTCTCTATCATCAGCAGGAGTAAAATCATTTGACCATGAATCATGATAGTTATTAACACCCAATTCAAGTTCAAACGCCTCACATTGCTCATGATACATTTCCTGCAGAATCATGCTTGCTCCACCAGCAGCAGTGGCTACAAGTCCAATACCAAACATAACCCAACCTGCTTTGATACAGTTATTTCCTCGCATGTAACGCTTATACACCTCTTGATTATTATTGCGTAGAAAGGCCTCCATAGCTTTCTGATCCATTTGGGTTTCACCATATGTATACACTCCTACCCCATATAGTTTTTGATCTGCTTTTGAATTACGTACTAATTGAACACCTATGGGTGTTTTTACTCCAAAGTCCAACTCTTTGTTGCTGGAGAACATCTTTTTTGCCAACGCAGTACACCCTTGTTGCATGTGTTCAGCATTGATTTCCAACATCTCAGTCACAATAGTACGAGCTGTTTCTACATCTAACAACTTAGCTGTAACAAACATATTCTTAGCATTTATTTTCACAGCTTCCGCCACTAAAATATAGTCTGCACCTGTCATTTCTCCCAAGCGCTTAATTTGATCATTACTTACTAAACCCGTGCGTTGAAACGTATGTTCACTCATAATGGCATCTACATCGGTACGATCATACACCTCACAACCAGGTGTATTAGCTATTGCTTTACTTAAACTTGTACGTAAGACCAATTTGCTTGCATACGAAACCTTGTTCTCTTTATCCACCGTCTCCAAGATTGCTACACGCTTTACTTGGGCAGACATCATTCCTGAAATCAATAGGAATAAGAATAAAATAGTTTTTGTTTTCATTGTTGTAATTGTTTGTATTTTAGTTGTTAATAATTTCTTTTATTTTGGCAGCAACTTGCTGATATACTTCTGCATACGCTGCATAGCCCGCCTCTTCACGACTGAGGGTATGAGAACCCTTTTGGCTAAAACTACCCTCGTATATCACACTCTGCGTATGGCCCTTCACTATCTGCAACATGACTTCCGCCATAACGAAATACGCAGTATATGCCCCCGTCTGCAACGTATTATATTCGCGTGTCGTTCCATGTAAACGGATTATCCAATCTGCCTCCGTTTCATTCATTGTAAAAGTGCAACCAATAGGAGAAATCTCCTGCTTAATCTGCTGAATGAAAGTAGGATATGACTCGTCGAGAACACTCACATCTCCACCAACATACACTGTCACACCATTCTCCAGTTCTTGAGACAATGCACTGGCTCGTTGCTGGAGTGCGTTACTTTCCGCGAAAGCCATATCTTCCATTTCCGTATTGGCATCTACACGCTGTACTCTTTGTTGTATTTCCTCTACTTGTTGCAAATATCTGGTTGCTTTTTCTAACGCTTTATGAGCTGTACCCTTTTCGCCTTCTGCCAATAGCCCTTCCGCTTCTTCTACTGCCATTTCCGCACGAGTGATATGGCTAATAATCTGCTTGTTCAGCGTGCGAACCAAATCTGTTTTCTTGACCCATGCAAAAGCAAATACCTCGTTTGTTTTCGGATTATGCCAACTCTCAATTGACAAATTTTGGCACTCGCTTATGGGCATGATACCTCCTATTGATTCTGCTTGTGCTTTCTCTTTTGCCCGTTGGTGCACTTGCTCTATACTTTCGCCTGCTTGTTGCTCACCCACAATAAAGCCCTGCAAATATAATTCGCGAGGGTAATTATTGGCGCGCCATTCATCATTGCACCAGGCGGGTAAGGACACTTGATTGCTAAAGACCTGATTACAATGAGTAAATTCCGTAAACTGAACTCTTATATTTCCATATCGTGCCACTTGGCACAACACATATACAGCATATTGCTTTGATTCTGGTTGAATATACTCGCACACTTTATTTACAGGTACATTCATCATTTTCGCATTCTCCCCATAGGTGCTGCCAGTGGTTATTGCATTGTTGATACTTGCCACATTGATTGGCAAAGCCAATCGCTCAATTGTGCTGCGATACACCAATCCCATAGCTCGATTGCGTGCCTCCATCTCGGTCGCACCTACACCGCGTTCAACCACATAAAGATAGGTGTCGTTAGCGGGTTCTGGCTTTTTCTGCACCCATTCTGGTACTTCTTGTGCAAAGAGAGTCACTTGCGAAAGAAATACAATAAGCAGAAATAGTGAAATCTTCCTCATTGTTGTATAGTGTTTGATTTTTAGTCATGTTACTCACAATTAGGCACAATAAAAAGCGGGACTGCACTGTTGCTGTTCCGCTATCTGAGGCTCTGGTATTGCCTTTGTATCCGAACAAGCAACACCGAAGCCCACGCCGATATGTACGCACATGTACACACGTATTTATAGCGTGTACTGCAAGAATATACATATCCCGAGGACATCAAAATGCTGCAATGTGTTGGATACATTTGAATTTACCAGATTCCAGATAGCCAAGCACAAAGCGCGTTGGACACCCCATAAAAACGAGTTTTATCGGGGAACCCGTTTTGA
>JAEIGA010005525.1_pt1 | contig 19310 bp, 9 predicted proteins | sample 9270691 | NCBI WGS metagenome assembly JAEIGA01 (sample SAMN17057246, study PRJNA624740) | gut metagenome | biome: biome; isolation source: fecal sample | host: Bos grunniens | place: China: Xizang | collected 2019 | reverse complement strand
TTGAGTATGCCACCGACGAAACGGCATACGAAATTCCCGTAGTCTTCCACGTCTTCTACTCTCAAAAGAGTCAGCGCTTTGAGTATATTGAGGAAGGCCACCTTCCCAAGGTACTCGATGCCGTAAATCGTCGCTTTGCCAACTGCGGTGTAGACCTCAAGTTGCAGTTTAAGCTGGCAGAGGTGGACCCTGAAGGAAACGCTATGCCTGAGCCCGGTGTGGACCGCCAGAAGGTGCGCATCGCAACGATGAATAGTACGGAATTCCTCAAGGACCCTGCTTACGCTCACTACATGTGGGACCAGACGAAGTATCTGAATATCTGCCTTTTCAAGGAAAAGAACGAAGCTGTGCTTGGTATTTCTTCCTTCCCCTATACCTTGCACCCCGACACCCTCGCTGGTATGCCCAAACTCATGGAGATGCGCCCCGCAAGCGAACTTGATTACCCACACTGCGTATATGTAAACTCGCGTTACATTTATGACCTCGAGCCCGAGAACTATAAGACATCGGAAATCGTAGGCTCGCTCTGCCATGAGATTGCCCATTACCTCGGACTCCGTCATGCTTTTGGGGAAGACCCCAAGACGTACAGCCGTGATTGTGATCTTGACACAGACTTCTGTGAGGACACACCCACTTACAATAAGGCGAAGTATGATCAGTATCTCCTGAACAACTACCCTTATGATGGTGTGTTCACAGACGAACTCGTAGCGCAGTTGGCGGAACGTACGAACAGCATTACGGGAGAAAAGTTCATCTCAACCAACATCATGGACTACGCCGTGAGTTACCTTAACGAACTCACCCCTCAGCAGTGCGAACGCATCCGCTACATCTTGATGCGCAGTCCCTATGTGCCCGGCCCGAAGGTGAAGCGTGAAGAAACTCCCGCTCCTGCTAATGTGCGAAAGGCAGCAGCGAAGCAACCCTTCCCCCACCGCATTGCGTACTAAGCAATCAGTAGGAACAAACACATTCTTTCAAGAAGCCACACCCGACTACGGTGTGGCTTCTTGCATTATCACCCTTTACAGCCCTCCCCTCCCCAGTCATGTTTCTCATCGACGCTACAGGAAACAGGCGAAAGGTATTGGAGAGAAAGGTGTAGAAAAAAGGGCGTCGGACTTACGAAAAACAAACTCCCGATTAAATTAAACAAACTCCCGATTTGTTTGATTTAAGCGCCGATTTGTTTTCGCCAACTCCCATGCACTCTTTTTTGTCACCCCAAAAGCCATTACATACAAAGATTCGGGCGCAGCAAAGGCGCTTTATAGGTATAAAATTCCCAATACACAGCTTTTAGACTCAATTTTCAGAGCGTAAGTCGCTCGCTTTAAGAAAAAACTTGTATATTTGCACGTTGAAAATTACCCCTTTAGGGCAATTAGCTGCTTTTGAGGCAGTAAAAGTCCTGATTTTCACCCTTGAATAATATAACAATACTAAACAATAACTCAACAAACAATGCAAAACAAAGGATTTGTAAAAACAATCGCCGTATTGCTGTTCTTGACTTGCTGCTTCTATTTCTCGTTCTCTTTTGTAACGAACCACTACGAGAAGAAGGCTGCAGAAATCACAGCAACTCAGGGCGTTGATGCCGGCATCGCTTACCTCGATTCGATGCGCAACGAAAAGGTTTACCTCGGCTGGAAGACCCTCAAGGAATGCGAAGAACTCGAAATCGGTCTCGGCCTTGACCTCAAGGGCGGTATGAATGTCATTCTCGAAGTGAGTGTACCCGACGTGGTAAAGAACCTCGCTGGCGAACAGAATGCTAAGGACGCAGACCTCCTCGCTGCTGTAAGCAAGGCTAAGGAAGGCGCGAAGAAGGGTGAAGGCGACTTCGTAGACCTCTTCGTAAAGGCGTATCAGGAAATCAAGGGTGAAAATAAGCTCGGTGGTATCTTCGCTACAAAGCTCAAGGAAAAGGGCGTAAGCTATACTTCTACTGACGAAGAAGTAAAGAAGGTGCTTGTCGAAGAAATTGAAGCCGCTGTAGCAAACTCTAACGAAGTTGTACGCTCTCGTATCGACCGTTTCGGTGTGGCTCAGCCCAACATCCAGATTCTCCGTGGTAAGGGTCAGATGGGTCAAATCATGGTGGAAATGCCTGGTATTAAGGAACCCGAACGCGTGCGTAACCTCCTTCAGGGTAGCGCAAACCTCGAATTCTGGGAAACTTATAACATCTCTGAACTTCAGGCAGCTATCCAGACTGTTGCACAAATCGAAGTTCCCTTCGACACAACAACTACTAAGCTCTTCAACCACCTCGCTGTTGCTTCTTATGAATCATGCATCCTCGGTTATGCCAAGGGTTCTGACACATTGATGGTAAATACTATCCTCGCAACAGAAAAGGCTCAGGCGGCATTCCCCAAGGACCTCCGCTTCAGCTGGTCTGTTAAGCCTGAACAGGGCAACTTCTATGCACTTTACCTCCTCAAGCAGACAAATGGCGAACCCGCACTCGCTGGTGACGTAATTGCTGACGCTAAGGACGACTTCGACCAAACGTATCACCGTCCTATCGTTTCAATGACGATGACTACTCAGGGCGGTCGCGAATGGGCAAACATCACACGCAAGAACCTCAAGCGCTGCGTAGCGATTGTGCTCGACGGTTACGTATATTCAGCTCCCGTAATTCAGACAGAAATCAACGGAGGTATCTCACAGATTTCAGGTAACTTCACTACAGACGATACTCGCGACCTTGCAAACGTACTCAAGAGCGGTAAGATGCCTGCTCCCGCTAAGATCGTTCAGGAAGAAACCGTAGGTCCGTCACTCGGTCAGGCTTCTATTGAAGCTGGTTTCACAGCTTGTGCTGTTGCATTCGTAGTGTTGATGATTTTCATGTGCTTGTACTACGGCTTCATCCCCGGTATGGTAGCTAATGCGGCACTTATCCTCAACTTCTTCTTCACTTTCGGTGTGCTCATCTCATTCCAGGCAGCACTTACCATGAGTGGTATCGCCGGTCTCGTACTCTCTCTCGGTATGGCGGTGGACGCTAACGTATTGATCTACGAACGTACGAAGGAAGAACTCCGTGCTGGTAAGAAGATTAAGGAAGCGCTTGCACAAGGTTATAGCAATGCATTCTCAGCTATCTTTGACTCTAACTTGACTTCAATCATCACAGCTGTAATCCTCTACAACTTCGGTACAGGTCCCATCCGCGGCTTCGCCCTCACATTGGGTATCGGTATCTGCGCAAGCTTCTTTACAGCAGTATGGATGACTCGTATGGCTTACGAGCACTTCCACGCTCGTGACAAGTGGTTGAACATTACGTTCTCTACAAAGCTTTCAAAGAACTTCCTCCAGAATATTCACGTGAAGTTCATCGAAAAGTCAAAGGCTTCATTCGTTGTATTCGGTATCGCTATCGTTGTGTGCCTTGCTTCTCTCGGTATGCGCGGTCTCTCTAAGGGTATCGACTTCACGGGTGGTCGCAACTTCGTTATCGAACTCGAAGATAAGAACATCACTCCCGAACAGGTACGCGAAGCGGTTGCTGCAAAGATCAACGCTGCTGACCCCAACGCTTCAGTAGGTGTTATCTCTATTGTTACTACCGACAACAAGGCAGTGCGTGTAACAACAAACTACCTCATTGATTCAGATGCTGAAAACGCTGATGCTCAGGTGGAACACACTATCTATGAAGTACTCCACGGAGCGGGTATCGTTCAGGCAGACTATGAAACATTTAAGGACCGTGAAAACCGCGCGGGTGGTTCTATCATTTCAGCTCAGAAGGTTGGTCCTTCAGTAGCAGCAGATATGGCTAAGGCGGCAGTAACGAGTGTGATCTTGGCACTCATTGCTATCTTCTTCTACATCCTTATCCGCTTCCGCAACGTTGCATTCTCTATCGGTTCTGTAGCAGCCCTCACAGTAGATACACTCCTCATCATCGGTATGTACTCGCTCTGCTGGGGTTGGGTTCCCTTCTCTCTCGAAGTAGACCAGACTTTCATCGGTGCTATCCTCACAGCTATCGGTTACTCTATCAACGACAAGGTGGTAGTATTCGACCGCGTACGTGAATACCTCGGTCTCTATCCCAAGCGCGCTACAGCTCGCCTCTTCAATGAATCATTGAGCAGCACCCTCACACGTACGGTGATTACTTCTGCAACTACGCTCATCGTGCTCCTCAGCATCTTCATCCTCGGTGGCGACAGCATCCGCTCATTCGCGTTCGCAATGATCCTCGGTGTTATCTTCGGTACACTCTCTTCAATCTTCTTCGCTGCTCCCGTGGCATACCTCACTTACGGTAAGAACAAGATTGTTGCAACTGAAGAAGAAAAGTAATCGACATCCGTTTCAACATTATCATAAAGGACTGCGCCAGCAAAGGTGCAGTCCTTTTTATTGCCATGTGGGAAGCTTGAAAAACAAATCGGCACTTAAATCAAACAAATTGGCACCTAATTTGATTTAAGTGCCGATTTGTTTTGCGAATAAAGGATGTAGCAACGACAATATCCACGATATTGAAAACTAACCTTGGCAAATCTTTGGTTACATTGAAAATTAATCCGTAACTTTGCAGGACAGAGTAATATGCTGTAATTCAAATTGAAAATTCTATTCATTTACTAATTAAAACTAATCTCTTTATGAAACTCTTTACTTCATTGAGAATGGTGCTTTCAATGTTGCTCCTCCTTCCTCTGACAATGGTGGCGCAAATTGAGGCTGGCAAGGTGTACATGTTCACCAATTTGCAGTACACAGACCGCTCTATGTCGGCTACTGCAGATGCTTATGGCGCCACTTCTATCACAGATGCTTCTGACTACAGTCAGATGTGGTACGTGTCAAGAGTCGGTTCTTCTACTTACCGTCTTCGCAACTTGGGTACAGGTCTTTACCTCCGCAGTTCTAAGCAAACTTCTGGCGCTTGGACACTTGTAAACGAGGATAAGCTTGATGGTAACTGCACCATGAAGTGCACAAAGGCTGGTTCTGGTTATACGCTCCGCGCATCTTCTGACACAAACAGCCATGGCTTTATGCACAGCAACTCTTCACACCGCATCGTTTGCTGGGAAAGTGCTGCAGGTGCTTCTCAGTGGAAGTTGACAGAAATTGAAATTGATGAAGCAACTTTGGAGCAGAACTGGGAAAGCCTCAAGGAAATGAATCCTACGGCAGAAGAGGTTTCTTCTTGGAAGACTTCACTTGCTGTGCTCTTCAAGGATCAGTTGTGCACACAGCTCGCAGATACTTATGCGACTTACACTTCTGAACAGATGCAGGAAGACGACAATTTCAAGGTGCTCCCTACTGCACTTAAGAAGATGGTGCTCAAGATGACGGTTGACGGAACTTGGGCTGAAGAAAACGCTGTTGAAGGCAAACCCTCTTGGGATGCTGAATACGCAAAGCGTCTTCGTGTGCAGATGATCGAACCTTATTGTAACAAGGAAGCAGCTGCGCAGGGTTTGGGTATGCAGGCACACGCAAACTTGAATAACCCTCTCGGTCTTTACGCTAACAACCGCCAGGTGCTCTACATCTTCGTTGAAGGTAAGGTAGAAACGGGTTCTACACTCTATTTCGCTTCTTGGCAGGGTCATGGTAAGCCCGGCAATGCATATGATGAAGGTTACAAACTCCAGGAAGGTTTGAACATCATCCCCGTTTATGGCGATGGTTTGACAGGTTGCTTCAACTATGTAGTTCAGTCGTTCAACAGTGCTGGTGGTTATGGTAACAAGTCTTGCGTTCGCAAGGTGACTGACTATGATAACATCAAGGTTCACATCGAAGGCGGTAACCTCAACGGTTTCTTCAACCTCATGGGTGACGAACTTTGGGGCGAAGGTGACGATAACGCCGACTGGGATTACTACGCTGCTCGCGCATCTCACACAGACTTCACCATGCTCGGTAAGTACATGACCCTCCAATTCCCCCTCGAAGACAAGGATTGCGTTGACGAAGGCGGTGGCGTGAATAAGGGTTTGAAGACTTTATATACAGGCAAGAATATTGCTAAGCAATCACTCCAGGAATGGGATAAGGTAATGCTTTGGGAACGTATGTTGATGGGCGTTGCTTCTAAGGCAGACGTTGATGCGGCTAACGCTATTTGGAAGTCACCTTACTCTGGAAAGGATGAAGTAATCTCTCACACAGGTACGCTTCAGGATGGTCTCGCTTGTAATTATGACGACTACTATAACGTACACGGTTTAGCATTCGGCGTACCTACGGGCTATATGTACGGTTCTTGGGACCACTCTGGTTATAACTACAACACGATGGAGGCAGTTCTCGTGTCAATGATTACAGACGCTGGTTCGCACTGGGGACCTGGTCACGAAATTGGTCACCAACATCAGCAGCCTTTCACTCTTAATGGTTTGACTGAAGTAACGAATAACCTCTTCTCGAATGTTGTGGTTTGGTATTTCGGTAAGAGCACTTCACGTGTGAACGGTAGTGAAGGTAATTTGGAAAATGTGGCTCGCGCATTCAATACTGAAGGCGGTGACTTCTATACCAATAACATCTGGGCGTTGACTCACATGTACTATCGCTTGTTTATGTACTACCACATCTTGGGTCATAACACAAGTTTCTACCCCCGTCTCTACGAACTCATGCGTCAGCAGCCCATGCAGAGAGGTTATGAGCAGAGTGGTAAGTATGGTTTGCTCCACTTCTATAAGCAGACGTGTATTGCGGCAGGTGAAGACCTCACTGAGTTCTTCCGTGCTCACGGAGCCTTGACTGCGATGACCGATCGTATGGTTGGTGACTATTCTAACTCAAACTACAACTGTCCTCAGAGCGACATCGACGCTGCTATCGCAGAAGTGAAGAAGATGGGCTTGAAGGAAAACCTCGCTCCCCTGTTTATCAACGACGGTACGGGTCAGAAGATGCTCGGTAGCACAGGTCAGGAACTCTCTCTCTTTGATGGTTTCACAACTTCAGAAGTTGGTAACTACGCTTACTTCTACGAACCCGCAAGTGCGCATACTTATACCGTTTCTGAAGGTTTCGTAACCATGGAAGGTACAGGCGGTATCGGTTACCTCGTACGTAATGCCGACGGTGAGATTCTTGCGTTCGCTAATAAGAAGAAGATGCAAATCTCTGACGAAGTTGCACTCATGTTGATGAAGGGTGAAGCTAACGTAGAGGTTATCAATGGTGACAACACAACAGTTATTGCTACAGGTGACCAAGTTGCAGCTCAGCGCGTGCTTTTGGAAGGTCTTCTTGCAGAGGCTACTGAAATGTTGAAGTACTTTGACGACACCAACAAGAAGGTGGGTTACTACCGTGAAGAATACAAGGGTAAGCTTCCCGAACTCACAGAAATTGCTCAGGCTGTTTACGACGGCAATAAGGAAGAAGAATACGCAATAGCGTATGAAAACCTCTTCGCAGCGGTTGACGCTATCAAGAGCAACCCCAAATCTGTTGTAGGTATCATTGATGGTAGTGAATATCAGTTGACTACTTACAAGAAGAAGACAACTGCTATGGAAGCAACTACTGGTACTAAGGTCGTTAAGGGTGTAAACATCAGCGCAACCAAGAACGCTCAGCGTTGGATCTTTGAAGCTGCAGGCGGTGACAACCTCTACTACATCAAGAATAAGGCTACAAAGACATATCTTGACGAGTTGGAATCTGGCAAACAGGCTACAGTTCAGGGCACTACTCCTACAGTTGCCTATAAGTTGATTAACCTCGGCAATGGCGTAATGGCTGTTCAGTGTCAGGAAGGTAAGTCTCAGTCACTCAACCATAACAACGGAACAGTACTCGGTTGGTCATACGAAGGTGACGAAAACTCTTGGTGGTATATCACAGCAAAGGCACTCAACGAAGAAGAACTCAACAAGATTGAGCTTGCTGCGCTCATCACTAAGACTAACGACTTGCTCAGCGAAATGGGCGAAGACGTAATGCTCCCTGGCTCACTCCCCTTGCAGGTTGACAACAAGTCAAATGACTTCTACCTCTCAACAAATGCCGACCAAAATGTAGTAGGTACTGCAAGCGATGGTGGCGGTATCGCTGCTTTGCTCGACGGCAACACTTCTTCTTACCTCCACACGCAGTGGAGTGGTACAGTAGTAAGTGGCGACCACTACGTTCAGGTTTACCTTGGTGAAGAAATGGCATTGCCCGAATTTACATTCAGCTATGCAACACGTAAGGCAGGTTCTGCCTCTTCAACTTCACCCGCTCCCTCTAACATTAAGGTAGCAGCAAGTAAGGATGGTAAGAACTTCAGCAAGACTATCGCTACATTTGGCGCAAGCGGTTCTAATCCCTTGCCTTCATACAAGAAGCTCGGTGAATATTGGACTTCTAAGTTGCTCGAATTGCCCGCAGGTTACAAGTACCTCCGCTTTACTGTAACAGCATCTTCAGGTCCTGGCAACAGCACGTATGGCGGTCACGCTTTCTTCGCAATGTCTGAATTCTCAATCGACAATCCTACAACAGTAGTCAACTCATTGAAGGATGCGTATAAGAGTTTCGACGAACAGAAGAACGCTTGGTTCGTAGAAACATTCAAGGCAGCAGCAGACGAAATGTATGCAGCGCAAACAGTTTCTAAGAACAGCAACGCTACAGCCGAAGAAATCGCAACAGCATTGGCTGAACTTCAGGTGAAGTACGAAGCATTGCTCGCTGCGTTCAACGATCCTACAGCTATCGAAGGCGTTACCATCAACACCAACAAGCAGCAGGGCATCTTCGACCTCAGCGGTCGTCGTTTGAACCAGATTACTGCTCCTGGTCTCTACATCATCAACGGCCAGAAGCGTTACGTGAAGTAATCCATTGCACTTTTGCAATTCAATAAACCGTTCGGGACTACCTTTTGGGTGGTCCCGAACTTTTTGTACCCCTACCCTAAATAGACTTGTAGAGTGGGTCAAAACAAACTGCCGATTAAATAAAATTAAACGCCGATTTGTTTGAATTAAGTGCCGATTTGTTTTTGGCAACTCCCATATTATCCCAACTACACGGTAAATGGGGTAGTCTAAACGAGGAGTAACGTCACTTTCTCACGCCTAAAGCGCCTATAAGAAGCATACAAAGATTCCCTGCAATTTTGTTGTTCCCCGAAAAACGAGTATTTTTGCAAATTGGATAATAATAAATATTTAGCACTCATCCCTTCTGTTATGAAAAAGCTTATGATAACTGCTGCCGTATGCCTTATTTCGGCAGTTTCCTCGTTTGCACAAGAAGTAATGCCCATCGATACCGTAGCAGTCCCTGTTGATTCTACTGTAGTCGAAGCGCCACAACAACCAGCAAAGTATGGTTATTTGAGTTACTCACAGGTATTCGAAAACATGCCTGAATATAAGGCGGCTAAGCAACAACTCAAAGACCTTCGTGCGAAGTATGAACTTGAAGCGCAATATAACGAATCAAGTTTCAGACGTCAGTTTGCCGAATTTCTTCAGGGACAGAAGGACTTCCCTCAAAGCATCATGCTCAAGCGCCAGCGTGACCTTCAAGAAGCACTTGAAAAGAGCCTTGCCTTTCGCGATGAAGCCGAACGCCTCTTGAAGCAAGCAGAAGTGGAAGCCCTTGCTCCCATTAAGGCACGCCTCGACAACGCCATCCGCTTGGTGGGTGGAGCTTACCAATTGGAGTATATTTACAACCTTGACACAAACTCCATGCCCTACGTGAATCCCGCTTTGGTCATGGACGTTACAAAATTAGTGGAACAGCAGTTGTATCCCGTACAATAGAGTACAGATAACAGAGTACAGAGTACAACTAACAAAGCACAATGCATCCCTTCACTCCGCAAGGAGTTGTACTCTGTTCTCTGTACTCTGCTCTCTAACCACCTCCTTCTCATGCACCCCATAGGCATTTTTGATTCCGGTTACGGCGGACTGACCATTCTGCGGCAGATTCGCGAGCGATTGCCCGAGTACGACTACCTCTACTTGGGCGATAACGCACGTGCGCCCTATGGTCCCCACTCTTTCGAGATTGTCTATCGCTACACGCTTCAGGCGGTTGAAGAACTCTTCCGCCGTGGGTGCGAACTGGTTATCCTTGCCTGCAATACAGCCTCTGCAAAGGCGTTGCGCACCATTCAGCAAAACGACCTCCAGCGTTGGGGCAGCGAGAAGCGCGTGCTCGGGATTATACATCCCACCGTCGAAGCGTTAGGTGACTTGACCGCCACGGGACATATCGGTATTCTCGCCACACGCGGCACTATCCAGTCGCGCTCTTACGACATTGAAATCGCAAAACTCCATCCCGAGATGCACGTCACGGGCGAGGCGTGCCCCATGTGGGTGCCACTCGTGGAGAATAACGAACACGAGGGACCTGGTGCCGATTATTTTGTAGAAAAGCACCTTCGCGCCATCCTCACCGCCGACCCACAGATTGATACCCTCATCTTGGCGTGCACACATTACCCCCTTTTGCTCAAAAAGCTGCATGAGCATGCCCCCAAGGGCGTTCGCATCGTGCCACAAGGCAAATACGTGGCAGCAAGTCTAGATAATTACCTCCACCGTCACCCCGAAATGGCGGCACGATGCACAAAAGGCGGCACCTGTCAGTTTCTCACCACCGAGAGTGCCGAAAAATTCAGCGAAAACGCCACTCGCTTCCTTCACAGTCCCGTTCAGGGCGAACAAATACTGTTGCAGTAATGAAACACACCCGTTATATCCTCCTTCTGCTCCTTACCATCATCTTCGTAGCGTGTGCCAATCCCGGTGCAGGCCCCGATGGTGGACCCTTTGACGAACATCCACCCTACATTGTGGACATGAATCCAAAGTTGGGGCAACCCAATGCCAAGCAGATGAAGGTGCGCATCGTTTTCAACGAAAATATCAAGGTCGAAAACCCTACAGAGAAGGTCACCATCTCGCCTCCGCAGGTAAAAACGCCGACTATTAAATATAGTGGCAAGAAGATTAGCGTCGAACTCCACGATTCGCTCCAGCCCAACACGACCTATACCATCGACTTCTCGGATGCGATCGAGGACAACAACGAGGGAAATCCCTTGGGGCAGTTTACCTATTATTTCTCTACGGGAGACAACCTCGATACGCTGGAAGTTTCAGGTCACATCCTTGATGCCTCAAATTTGGAACCCGTCAAAGGTATGCTCGTGGGACTTTATGCCGACACCGTCGACTCTGCCTTCACCTCTCGCGGATTTGAACGCCTCGGCAGAACGGATGCCAAAGGGCGCTTCTCCATTAAAGGCGTTGCCCCTGGCAATTACCGCCTCTATGCCGTAAACGACCAAGACAACAACTTCCACTTTTCGCAAAAGGGCGAAATGATTGCCTTCCACAACAAGGTTATCGTCCCCTCATGCTTCCCCGACATGCGTCAAGACACCCTTTGGCGCGACACCATCACTTACGACACCATCCTCAACGTACCCTTTACGCACTTTGTGCCCGACGACATCGTGTTGCTCGCCTTCTTGGAAGACGGTCAGGCGCGCCATTTCCTCAAGACCGAACGTAAGACTCCCGAAGTCTTCACTACGTTCTTCACGGCGCCTTCTACACACGTGCCAACCATCAAGGGCTTGAATTTTGATGCGACAAATGCGTTCATCGAAAACCGTTCGAAGGGAAATGATACCATTCAGTATTGGTTGCGCGACACGTTGTTGATGGAGCAAGACACCCTGCGCTTCGTCTATACCTATGAAGTGACCGATGATTCGACGGAGGTCAACTTTATTTACGAAGACACCCTCGAGGTTGTGCCACGCAAGACGATGAAGATCATACGCGAGGAAGAACAAGAGGAATACGAGAAATGGGCAAAGGCTCAGGAAAAGCGCCGTAAGAAGGGCGAGGAAGTACAAGAGCAAATGCCCCCCAATTTCCTCAACTTCGGCGGACGCAGAAGCAGCCGAATTTCTCCCGTTCAGAATCAGCCGCTCGAGTTTGAGGAACCGTTGCTCAGCATCGACACTACCGCGATTCACTTGCTACGTAAGACGTCAGACACTACCAGCGTCGAAGTGCCCTTCCGCCTTTTGGCTGACGACTACGACATCCGCAAGTTTAAGATTATGGGCGAGTGGCGCCCAGGTCAGGAATATGAAGTGCATATTGACTCTGCCGCAGTCGTAGGACTCTCAGGGCGACACACAAATAAGTTAAAGTTCCGCTTCTCTATCGGAACTGCTGAGGATTATGGCTCTGTATTCTTCCTACTTCCCGATGCGCCCAAAACTGCCGTGGTACAATTACTCAAAGACGACAAGAAAGCCGTTGCACAAGTGCCTGTTCAAGAACAGCGTGCCGACTTCTTCTACGTAGAACCCGGAGAATATTATGCCCGCATCTTTGACGACCGCAACGGAAACGGCAAATGGGACACGGGCGAATTTGCTACGCTGCGCCAAGCGGAAGCTACTTACTACTTCCCCGAACCTTTCACGGTGCGTGCCAACTGGGATGCTGAAATAACCTGGAATATTGATGCCGTGCCTCGACTGAAGCAAAAGCCCGAGCAGTTGCGCAAGGTGAAGGACAACAATAAGGAAAAGCAAACGGCACGTCAACGCAATATTGAGCGTGAACGCAACAAGTAGTAACCGTTTAGATTTCAGCCCTTCCAAGATCGTTAAAACGAACTCCAAGTTATTTCAAACAATCTCCGAGTTAATTTGAATTAAACGCCGATTTGTTTTTACAATATCCCAAGGGGTGTAAAGAAACACGGATTGAACGTTTTATAAGCTGTTATTTGGAGTTCTAAAAAGAGGGCCACCAAGAAATAGCCACAATTCTCATCACGGTGTGTCAAGATGGACAACGGTCTTTCCTGACACACCGTATCATTCTTCCCCATGAAGCACAAAATCATCCTTCTTATCAGCACGGTGCTGCTTTCTCTAAGCGCTTTTGCGCAATGCCCCGTAAGGAATACGGCATTCCAAAGTGGCGAGCACCTGAGTTACGACCTCTATTTCAACTGGAAGTTCATCTGGTTCAAAGTGGGGTCGGCGGATATGGACATCAAGCAAACGAAGTATAAGGGTCTGGATGCCTATCGCGCCTACTTGATTACGCGCGGCTCAAAGACTGCCGACCGTTACTTCGTCTTGCGCGACACGCTTACGACTTATACCACGCTGGACATTGTTCCGCTTTATTTTGTCAAAAATGCGTTAGAGGGTAAACGTTATACCCGTGAGAAAGTCATTTACTCTTACGGCGAAACGGGCACAAGCCTCGACCTGACCTATCAGAAGAACAGCGAACCCGTTCGCCACCAGACGGTAACCGTTGACGATTGCCCCTACGACATGATCAGCATGCTGCTCAAGGCGCGCTCCTTCGACGGAAGCAAGTTTAAGAAGGGCGACCGCATCAAGTTTATGATGGCAGAGGGGAAACATTGCGAAGAACAGTACATCGTATATCGCGGACGCGAGAAGTTTACGAACGAATATACGGATGAGACCTTCGACTGCCTTGTGTTTTCCTTTGTAGAGAAGGATGGCAAGAAGGAGAAGGACGTTGTTGCCTTTTACGTGACCAACGACAAAAACCACCTCCCCGTGCGCCTCGACCTTCACCTGAAATTCGGTTCGGCAAAGGCATTTTTGAAGTCGGCAAAGGGAGTAAGGAATAAATAAACGGTGAACGATGAACGGTGAACGATGAACGGTGAACGATGAACGGTGAAAGGCGCATGCCTGAACGAGGCACGAAATTCTTTATCCACCCTCCCTTTAACCATTAAACGTTAAACATTAACCTTTAACCGTATCCTTTCCCCGTTAACTCTTCCCCGTTAAACGTTAAACTTTAACCGTTAACCGTTAAAAAACATGCTCCTAATCATCGACGATAAAATCCCCTTCATCCGCGGCGAGGCGGAGAAGTTGGGCGACGTCATCTACCTCCCTGGCGCCAAAATCACGACTGCCGATGTGCGCGAGGCAGATGTGCTCATCACCCGCACCCGCACGCTCTGCAACAAGGCGTTGCTCGAGGGTTCAAAGGTGAAGTTTATTGCCACCGCCACGATTGGTTACGACCACCTCGACGTAGATTACCTTCGTGAGGCGGGTATTGCGTGGACCAACTGCCCGGGTTGTAATGCTACGAGTGTGGCGCAATACGTAGAGACTTCCCTGTTGCTCTTAGAGCAGGAGGGCAAGGTGAATCTCAAGGATTGCACCGTGGGTGTCGTAGGTGTGGGCAACGTAGGGCGTCGCGTTGTCGAGCGACTGGAACGTATGGGCTGCCGCGTCTTACTAAACGACCCGCCACGGGCAGAACAGGAAGCGGAGTTTGCACAACGTGCCGCCTCGCTCGAACAGTTGCAACAGGAATGCGATGTAATTACCATTCATACACCGTTAATCACTACGGGTGCGCATCCTACGCTCCACCTCGTCAATAACGATTTCTTGAACAACTTGAAGCGTCAACCCGTTCTCATCAACGCGGGTCGCGGAGAGGTTGTTGACAACGCGGCACTCAGCGCTGCGCTTGACGACCGCCGTGTGCGCGCAGCCGTAATCGATACTTGGGAAAACGAACCCCATATCCATCGCGAATTACTCCAAAAGGTGTTTCTCGGAACGCCCCATATCGCAGGGTATTCCGCCGACGGCAAGGCGAATGGCACGCGTATGTCGCTCGAGGCGGTAGCAAGATATTTTAATAAGGATATCACCTTTGACGTTTCCGCCCCTACCCTCCCCGAAGGGTATGCTTATTACCCCGAAAAGGCTGTAGCAGCCGATTCACCCCTCCGCCTTTACGACCCACGCCGTGATAGCGATGCGCTAAAGGCACATCCCGAAGATTTTGAAAAACTCCGTGGTGACTATCCCTTGCGTCGCGAGTAAAGTCCCCTCCAACCTATCTATAACTTTAGAGAAAATACACTCCGCAAGGCAACTTTACTCTTTACTCTTTTATCCTTACTCTTAAATATATGGCGAAAGAAGAATTAACCCCGATGATGAAACAGTTTTACGACTTGAAGGCAAAACATCCCGATGCCGTATTGCTGTTTCGTTGCGGAGACTTCTATGAAACATACTGTGATGATGCCGTGATTGCCGCTCAGGTGCTCGGCATCACCTTGACGCGCAGAAATAACGGCAAGAGCGTTACGGCGGCGCAGACAGAAATGGCGGGTTTTCCCCACCATGCGCTCGATACGTACTTGCCCCGATTAGTGCGTGCGGGCTACCGCGTGGCGATTTGCGACCAGTTGGAAGACCCTAAGTTTGCCAAGAAACTCGTCAAGCGCGGCATTACCGAACTCGTTACGCCGGGCGTGGCAATTTCCGATAACGTGTTGACAAGCCGCGAAAACAACTTCTTGGCTGCCGTGCATTTCGGAAAAACTGCCGTCGGACTTTCCCTCTTAGACATTTCTACAGGCGAATTTCTGCTTACGGAAGGAACGCCTGAGACAATCGACAAACTCCTCGGCGGTTTCGCGCCCAAGGAAGTGCTCGTAGAGCGCGGACGTAAGGAGCGCTTCGTGGGACTCTACGGTGCAAAGTATTTTATCTTCGAACTCGACGACTGGGCATTCAACGACACCACGGGACGTGAGAAACTCCTGAAACACTTTGACGTCAAGAACCTCAAAGGTTTCGGTGTGGAACATTTGCAAGCAGCCACCGTGGCAGCAGGTGCCATTCTCATATACTTGGAACAGACGCAACACACGCAAGTCAGCCACATCACGCGCCTACAACCCATTGAGGAAGAACGCTATGTGCGTCTCGATAAATTCACTACGCGCAACCTCGAACTCGTGCGCTCCATGAACGAAGGCGGTACCTCTTTGCTCCACGTTATTGACCATACGCTCACCCCGATGGGGGCGCGCTTGCTCAGCCGTTGGGTGTTGTTCCCCCTGCGCTCCGTTCGTGAAATCGAAGAGCGCCAGAACGGTGTGGAATGCTTCTTCCGCCAGCCCGACTTCCGCGACCTCTGTCAGCAGGAGTTGGAGCGCATTGGCGACCTTGAGCGCATCGTGTCAAAAGTTGCCGTAGGGCGCGTCAATCCCCGCGAAATGCAGCAGTTGCGCGTGGCGCTCGATAGCGTGGCACGCCTGAAAGAAGCTTGCGCAGCCACTTCCGACGACTACATTCGCCAACTCGGTCTGCGCCTTGACTGTTGCGAAGAACTCCGCAGTCGTATTCTCCACGACCTTCGCCTTGACCCGCCCGCATTGGTGGCTAAAGGAGGCGTAATTGGGAGTGGTGTGAACGAAGAACTCGACGACCTGCGCGCCATCTCGACTTCGGGTAAGGATTACCTCCTGCAAATGCAACAGCGCGAGAGCCAACAAACGGGCATTCCCAGTCTGAAGATTGGTTTCAACAATGTCTTCGGTTATTATATTGAGGTGCGCAACACGTATAAGGACAACGTTCCTGCCGAATGGATTCGCAAGCAGACGCTTGCCCAAGCCGAGCGCTACATTACCCAGGAACTCAAGGAATATGAGGAGAAAATCCTCGGTGCAGAGGACAGAATCTTAGCGCTTGAGACACGCCTTTACAACGAACTCGCACAATATGCCCTTGGGTTCATTGCCCTCCTCCAGCGCAACGCCCGAGCGCTCTCTATGCTCGACTGCCTCCACTCCCTTGCCCATGTGGCAGCGCTTCACCGCTATGTGCGCCCCGTGGTTGACGAAAGTCTTTCGCTCGACATCGTGGCGGGTCGACACCCTGTGATTGAAACGCTCATGCCCATTGGCGAAGAATACATTGCTAACGATGTTCACCTCGACACCACCGACCAGCAGGTGATTATCATCACGGGTCCGAACATGGCGGGTAAGTCAGCCCTCCTGCGTCAGACGGCGCTCATCACGCTCCTCGCACAAATCGGTTCCTTCGTGCCTGCCGAAAGCGCACGCATCGGGGTGGTGGATAAGATCTTCACCCGTGTGGGAGCAAGTGACAATATTTCCGTGGGCGAAAGTACCTTTATGGTGGAAATGAGCGAGGCGGCAAATATTATGAACAACATTACGGAGCGCTCGCTCGTATTGTTTGACGAATTAGGGCGCGGCACGAGCACTTACGACGGTATTTCTATCGCATGGTCCATCGTAGAATACCTGCACGAGAACCCCACGGCGCCCGCCCGCACCCTCTTTGCCACGCACTACCACGAACTCAACGAAATGGAGGAACTTTATCCGCGCGTCAAGAATTTCAACGTATCGGTAAAGGAGGCGGGCAACAAAGTCATCTTCCTGCGCAAACTCATGCGCGGCGGCTCGGAACACTCCTTCGGTATCCACGTAGCAAGAATGGCGGGTATGCCCCGAAGCATCGTTGACCGCTCGGAAGCGGTGCTCAAGCAATTAGAGCGCAACCACGCCAGCGGTAGCACTACCGAGGCGGTGAGCCAAATGGCAGATGCTGTGGCGTCGGGAAGCACACAACTTTCGTTCTTCCAACTCGACGACCCCGTCCTCATGCAGATTCGCGACGAACTCCTGCAGGTGGACATCAACAACCTTACGCCCATGGAGGCGCTCAACAAGTTAGACACACTTAAACGCATCGTAACGGGAAAATAGTCCCTCGCTCTCAAAACTATCTCCGAGTTTGTTGAAATTAAACCCGAGTTATTTCAAACTATCTCCCGATAAGTTTTTCCCATCTCCTCAACCCTTCACAATCATCCCCCATGGCGAAACAAAAAACCGTATACGTCTGCGACCACTGCGGACAAGAGTCCCCGAAGTGGCAGGGCAAATGTCCCGCCTGCGGACAGTGGAACACCTTTAAGGAACTCCACATTCACAACACCTCTGCGCGTCAAACGGAGGTGCAGGCACGCCATGCTTTGACGGGACTTGACGGTCAGCGTGCCCAACCCGTGGCGCTGCGCAACGTGTCGGCGGAAGAGGAACCCCGCATGGATACTCACGATGCGGAGTTAAACCGCGTCTTGGGGGGAGGACTCGTACCTGGTTCGCTCATTCTATTGGGCGGAGAACCCGGTATTGGGAAATCTACCCTCTTGCTGCAAACCGTACTCGCCATGAAAGAGCGCCGTGTGCTCTATGTGAGTGGTGAAGAAAGCGAGCGCCAAATCAAACTCCGCGCCGACCGCATCACGCAAGAGCCTTCCGACTGCCTCCTTGTGTGTGAAACCAACCTCGAAGCCATCTTCACACACATCAAGAACACCCAGCCAGGACTCGTTATCATTGACTCCATACAGACGATTGCCACCGAGACTGTAGAGTCGTCACCCGGTAGCGTCACGCAGATTCGCGAGTGTGCCGCCGCCATCCTGAAGTACGCCAAGGAGAGCAACGTGCCCGTTATCCTCATCGGGCACATCACCAAGGAGGGAAGCATTGCCGGACCGAAGGTGTTGGAGCATATTGTCGATACTGTTCTGCAATTTGAGGGCGACCGCCACTACTTCTACCGCATCCTGCGCAGCATCAAAAACCGCTTCGGCTCCACCTCCGAGATTGGCATCTACGAGATGAACTCCGACGGACTTCGCTCAGTGGACAATCCCTCGGGCATCCTGCTTTCGCAGAGCGGCGAAGAACTTTCGGGCATCGCCATCTCGGCAGCCATCGAGGGCGTGCGCCCCTTCCTGATTGAAACACAGGCGTTGGTTTCCACGGCTGCCTACGGCACGCCTCAGCGCTCCGCCACGGGCTTCGACCTGCGCCGCCTCAACATGCTGCTGGCTGTGTTGGAGAAGCGCGTGGGTTTCAAACTCGTGCAGAAGGACGTCTTTCTCAACATCGCAGGCGGCATCCGCGTGAGCGACCCCGCCATCGACCTCTCCGTCATTGCCGCTGTGCTTTCCAGCAACGTGGATACGGCGATTGACCGCAACGTGTGTATGGCGGGAGAAGTAGGATTGAGCGGAGAAATACGCCCCGTCAACCGCATTGCCCAGCGCATTGCCGAAGCCGAAAAGTTAGGTTTCCGCCGCTTCCTCCTACCCGAAGCCAACATGAAGGCAATCGACCCCAAGCAATACAAAATCGAACTCGTACCCGTAGCACGCGTGGAGCACGCCCTGCGCGAACTCTTTGGATAAGACCTACAAACACAGCGTACGGCATTAGTCCGTATGCTGTGTTTTTTTATATTGGTGTCCGGTAAAGTTTTTGAGAAGTAACGGCCTGAAAGGCCAATAAGCACCCAGCCCAGGGCAACGCCCTGGGTCTATGGATGTTTGGGTTTGCGCCCTGAAGGGGCAAAAGCATTGCAGTTCAAACTCTTATAA
>JAEIGA010005524.1_pt1 | contig 19312 bp, 22 predicted proteins | sample 9270691 | NCBI WGS metagenome assembly JAEIGA01 (sample SAMN17057246, study PRJNA624740) | gut metagenome | biome: biome; isolation source: fecal sample | host: Bos grunniens | place: China: Xizang | collected 2019 | reverse complement strand
TCTTCTTTTGAAAAAAATTCGCCTTCGCTGAGCTTTAAATTAAAAAAGTCAAACGTTTCGGAGCCGACGTGTAAAGCACGGACGGTATCGAGACCATCATCGTTATAATCCCAGAACAAAGTATATTCGCTATTGACCTTATCTTCTTCAGTCCAATTTTTCGATTCTTTCAAGTGAAGATTAGCTTCAGTAAAAGGAATCATTTTTAATCCGTCTATTTGATATGCTTCTTCGCAGAATTTCTCAATATTCTCGAAAATACGTAAATTGTTTTCTACAGAATAATCCCCATTATTGTTATAGGGAATCGTATTGGGTCTGGAAAACAGCAGAAGTTCCCATTTGGGTCTGTTCATATTGGTCGTTCCTGCCATTTTCAAGTATTCTTTATCGCCCCATGCGATCTGTGCGGAATCACTTCTCTCTTCTGTCCAATAATAGTTCGCAAGCGCAGAATACAAGACCAGGCTCGTTATAACTATCTGTAAAAACAAAAATAGGAATAAAAATGGGGACTTTCTGATGTTCGCCCATAGGTCTACGAATAAATACTTCATTTTTTGCACCTCCGATATATTTGAGTACGTGTCATGTTTACATTTATATTATAACACAGAAAGAACTTAATTTCAATATTTTATTAAATATAAAACATACAATATTGAGCTTATATATGGCGAAAAATTATTGAAAATAAACAAACTCCTCCCATTTGGGAGGAGTAAATATATGATAATTTATCTTTAAATAAACATATTATAGATATCACGTTTATGCATATTGTATTTGGTTGCGAGGATCTTTGCGGCTTCGGATTTTGTGCTGCCGTTTGCTATAAGATCATTGAATTCGTCTTCGAGGTCTTCTTTTGTTGCCTCTTTTTGCTCTTCGGGTGTTGCACCTTCAACGATAATTACAAATTCGCCGAGTATATTTTTTTCTTTATACATTTCAACGGCTTCGGATAAAGTTGTGGGAATTGCTTCTTCATATATCTTTGAAATTTCGCGGACGAGCGTTATTTTTCTGTCACCGAGGTATTCAAGCATATCTTCGAGCGTACCAAGAAGTTTATGCGGAGCTTCGTAGAAAACGAGAGTGTGAGTGTCGTTCTTTAACGAAAGAAGATGCTCTCTTCGGCTGTTTTTTGCAGTGGAAAGAAAGCCTTCAAAAGCGAATCTTTTTGTTGAAAGTCCGCTCATTGCAAGCGCGCAAACCATAGCGCATGGACCGGGAACGGCGCTTACCGCAAAGCCCTCGTCCATACATTGTTTAACAATCATTTCGCCGGGGTCGGAGATCGCGGGCATGCCGGCATCGGACACAAGCGCGCAAACTTCGCCCTGCCTTAATCTTTCGAGGATGACTTCGCCTCTCTGGCGGATGTTATGCTCATAATAGCTGATAAGGGGCTTCTTTATTCCGAAATGAGCGAGGAGCTTGCCCGAAACACGTGTATCTTCGGCTGCGATAAAGTCAGCCTTTTCAAGTGTTTCAAGCGCGCGTGGGGATATATCGTTTAAGTTGCCTATAGGTGTTGCAACAAGATAAAGAGATATTTTTTTCTTCTGTTCCATGATCAGTTTAATCCGTAAATTTTATTCAGAGTTTCCGTGTATTTCCCGTCGGAGCCGTAAATTTCAAGGGTGGGTTCGCAAAAAAGACCGGGTTTGCCTTGTTTTATGCCTTCAATAAGAAAAAGCTCAGGCTTTTTGCCGCATCTTGGGCTTACAAGCATAAGTCTTTTCGGCTCGATCTTTTTTTCGCGCATTGCACATATTGCATCTGTGAGGCGGTCGGGTTTGTTTATCATGCAGAAACGTCCGCCGTTTTTTAACAGTACACTTGCCGCTTTAACAACATCTGCAAGCGTGCATGTCAGCTCTGTTCTTGCTGCGCCTTTCGCGCCTTCGCTGACAAGTCCCGAATTTTCGGTCATATAAGGAGGGTTTGCCGTAACAAGATCAAAATAACCGCCGGGGAAGTTTTCGTCAATGGCAGTGTTGCGGATATCACGAAGGTAAAAGGATACTTTATCTGTTATTTTATTATATTCAGCAGTCATTTTCGACAGTTCGAACGGACCTTGCGAAATTTCATATCCTCGTGCTTCCTTACAGCAGTTATGAGTTGAAAGAATTACCGATATAACACCGTTTCCTGCACAGAGGTCGGCTGCTTTTGTGAATTTCTTATTTCCTGCAAACCAAGCAAGCAGAACCGCGTCTGTACCAAAGCAAAAACCGCAGTCATCCTGATATATTTTATAACCGTTTACGCATAAGTCATCGAGTCTTACAGCCATAATAGCAGAGTATCCTTTCCCGATTAAATATAAAAGCGGCTTTGAAGCCGCCTTTATATCAATCTTTTATTGATTAGTCGTTTTTCTCTGTCGGAGCGTCAACAGGGCAAACAGACTTGCAAGCGCCGCAGTCAATGCAGAGTTCGGGATCGATAACGAACTTGCCGTCGCCTTCGGAGATTGCGTCTACAGGGCATTCACCCTGGCATGCACCGCAAGCGATGCATTCATCGGTAATCATATGTGCCATTAAGAAATACCTCCTTAAAATTTATACAAGTATATTCTAACACACTTTTCTCGTTTTTGCAATAGGTTTTACGAAATTTTATAAAATGTTTCCGTGTTTATTAATCTTTGTCCGCAATTGCATTGAGTTCGGCATCATTTTCATCGGAAAAAGCCTTTTTAAGTGTTTTAACATCCTTTGCGGGATAGGAGCGGATGTCTGTTCCGTGTTTTGTGTCAAGGCTTACTCTTACGGTTTCGGTGGGAACGTTAACCTCAACAACAAGTCCGTTGCCATCGGGTGTTTTAACTGTGTAACCGACTCTCGGCATAGTTTCATACGCTTTTTCGTAAACTTCTTCCTCAAAATTGAGGCAGCATATAAGCTTGCCGCAAGTTCCGGAGATCTTCTGAGGATTTGTTGAAAGAGACTGATCCTTTGCCATTTTTACGGAAACGGGTGTAAACTCGCTGAGAAAACTTGCACAGCAAACTTTTCTTCCGCAGATACCGAGACCGCCGATCATTCTTGTTTCGTCTCTTACACCGATCTGGCGAAGTTCAATTCTTGTTTTGAACACAGATGCGAGGTCTTTGACCAATTCACGGAAGTCTACTCTGCCGTCGGCAACGAAGAAGAATATTATTTTGTTGTTGTCAAATGTATATTCAACGTCAACAAGTTCCATCTCAAGACCGTGCTTTTTAATTTTTTCTTCGCATGTTTCAAATGCACTTTTTTCTTTTTCGCGGTTTTGTTTGTCTGTTTCAATATCTTCGGGGGTAGCTACTCTGATAACGGGGGAGAGGGGAGTAAATTTTTCTTTTTGCTCTGTCATCTGATTTTCAACAACAACAGTTCCTATTTCCTGACCTCTGACTGTTTCAACGATAACCCTGTCGTCTTTTTTCAGAAGCATTCCGCATGGGTCAAAATAATAAATTTTGCCAACGCTTTTAAAACGTATGCCTACGATCTCAACAAGTTCCATATTATATATTTCAGCTTCCGTTTACGAAAGCCGCCTTTCTTGATTCGATTTATTTTTAACTGTATCTCCAACAGGCGGAATAACATTCCGAAACTATCAGGGTTGAGAAGAGAGAAGTGTTGACGTTAAACCTGATATTTTCATTTATCTTATCTAATCTTGTGCAAATCGATATAAGTCTTTTGGGACCAAGTGCCCTTACATCTGCATTTAGTCCAACGGTCGATCCGCTTTTTAACGAACGCAGATGAACGTTGAAATATCCGTAGAGTTCAACAGAGAATTCTGCAAGATCTTCTCTTTTTTTGAAAGATACCGCTCTTAAAAGCTCTGCAGGTCGTTTTTTTGTAAGAGCAGCTGCAAATTCATCACATCTGCGGTATATTTCGGTTTTCTCTTCGGAAAGAAAATCCTTGACAGCACCGATGTATCCGCCTGAAAATGCGATAGCGGCTGATTTTTTTTCTTCGGAAACTCTTGAAAATTCCGGCTTTTGCAGATATTGTATAAGCTCTTTTTCTTCAAGAGGCTCCATTGCAAGGGCTTCGCATCTTGAACGTAAAGTTTGTAATATCGCTTTAACGTTCTCCGTAATGAAAATGAAAACAGCGTGCTTCGGCGGTTCTTCAACGATTTTCAGAAGAGCGTTCTGACATACCGTCGATAATTTTTCCGCTTCATCGAAAACAAATACGCGGTAATCTGCATCGTTCGGAAGATAAGATGCGTCTTTGAGCGCTTCTCTTAATTCTTTGACTTTTATATCTGTCGGACAATATGTTATATCAACATGATTTCCCGTTAGAAATTTTTTGCACTGATTACATTTACCGCAAGGCTTGTTTTCGCTTTCGCAAACAAACGAAGCGGTTAATATTTTAGACAGCGTATGCTTGCCTGAACCTTTCGGCCCGTGGATTATATACGCATGAAAAGGACGTTCCAACGTTTTTTTTATGCCGTTGTTTCCTATTAATCCGTCAAAATTCATATGACCTTTACTTTTTCTGTGTTTCGTTTTATTAGATAATTTGCGGTCTGTTCTGTTATTTGTTCGCCGGGGAACAGTATCGGGACTCCCGGAGGATACGGAATGACAGATCTTGCCGCTGTTCTTCCGACAGAGTCTTTCACGTCTGTTTCTTCGGTTTTACCGAAATAAGCATCCTTGGGGGAACAAACAAAATTTGTTTTCGGAAAAGAAAGACCGTCTGTTTCGATAGGGGCTTCGGGGGCGAGCTCTATGAGAGTTTTTTCAAGGAGTTCAAGTTCTTCTTCGCTGTTGAACGGTGAAAACATGAAAACAATGCACTGTCCGGAGCACATTTCGGGCATGATGTTTCTTTTCTGAAGTTCTCCGTCTATTTCATCTGCGTTTGATGCAGCAATACAAAGTCTTAACGGGTCGTGTATTTTTGAAGATACAACGGTGATTCCGTTCTCCGTAAGTCTTTGCTTCATCGCTTCGATTTTTTTTCGGGTCGATTTGAATTTATCACCGTTTTCCTCGCACCAAGCCCGAGCATAGTCGAGTGATGAAAGAATTAAAAATGATGGGCTTGTTGAACCGAAAGCCAACATTCTTGCACTTACATCTTCGCGTTTAACATCTATATTAAAATGAATAAACGCGCCGCCTGTTAAAACGGGTAGTGTTTTATGTGCAGAGTCGATAATTATATCCGCACAGTGATTTCCCTTTACTGTTTCGTCGTTACCTTCTCCCGCAAACTTGAGGTGTGCTCCGTGCGAGTTGTCTACGATAAGCATTGCTCCGTGGTTTGTACAGATCTTTTTTATCTCTTCACAGTCGGCACAGAGTCCGTAGTAGTTTGGAGATGTAAGAAAAACTGCAGCAATATCTCTGTTTTCATTCAGGGCTTTTTCAATTTCTATTGCCTCTATCGGAAGTACGACCCCTGTTTTCTTATCTGTTTTATTATAAACAAAAACAGGCTCAATATTAAGAAGCATCGCAGCGTTAAAAGCTGAAATATGAATATTTCGCTCGAAAAGGACTTTCTTGTTCTGAAAGAATGAAAGTGCTGTTTGGTTGCCGAGGGTTGCTCCTCCTGCGCAGAATACCGTTGTTTTAACATCAAACAGTTTTGCCGCAAGCTTTTCTGCTTCGGCAAGCGCATCCTGCGGGAAATAGAGGTTGTCTGTTCTTTCAACTTCGGTAACATCATACTTCATTATCGGATCAAATCCGAAGTCTGCTTTGCCTTTGTGTCCGGGCATATGAAAGCGTCGAACAGAGTTGTCTTCTGCATATTGCTTTATTTTATTGTAAAAAGGTGCGTTCATATATTATAATCACTAATTTTCCCAAATAAAAATATCTTCATCTATTTCTTCATTATCAGAAATGATTGTATCGGAAGGACAATATCGTTCTCCATGTTTGATCTGTTCGATTTGTTCATGATTCAATTTTTCTGCTTTTCCTTCACTCAGATTCAATGATAATTTCTTTTTTCGTTTTTCTTCATCAAGGGTTGAAAAATATCTGAGTTTTTCCATTGTATTTTCGGAGATGACACCATCAGAATTAAATAGCTCTGTTTCTGTTACATCATACAGCTTTGCCAACATTCTTTTTATATTCTCAGGAATTGTAATTATATCTTTTTCGTAATAGTGATACACATGAATTGAAGTATGGAGGAAAAATGATATTTCTTTACGTTGAACTCCGCTTATCTCTCTGAAAAGAAGTAAATTATTCATTTAACAAACCCTCCCTATGGCTTAATTTAGCAAAATTAAATATCAAATATCATATTTTCAACATATTCGTCCTGGAATACCGGATCGGTAGAAAGGTCGAGTATCTGAACTTTTGCCTGTATTTTTTCTGCTTTTGCTCTGTATTTTTCGGAAAGCAGAACCATTGTTGTTCCTGCAAGTGCCGCATTGCCAACAGCTTTTGCGTTATCGCAGTATGCTTTGGGTAAAAGACCTATGCCTTTTGCACTTTCAAGGTTAATAGCTGTTCCGAAGCCGCCTGCAATGAAAACTTCAGGGGTTTCTTTTGATCCGATCATACCGTCAAGAACGATCGTTCCCGCGCAAATAGCGGATTTAGCAAGCTGAATTTCTCTGACGTCCTTTTGGGTAAGGAAAATATCGTCGGTAAGCTGTATTGCGCACTCGTCTTCAAATTCGGGGCAGTCATCGTCAATATGTCCTGTTTCATCGATAAGCTCGTTTTCGAGACATACGTTGACAAGATCGATAAGGCCTGAACCGCAAATTCCCGTAGGTGCTTTGTTTGCGATAGTTTTGAACTCAAAGCCGTTTGGTGAATTGGGATCTGCTTTTACACCGTTTATTGCGCCTTCAATGCTTCCTGTTCCGAAACGTATGCATGCTCCTTCAAACGCAGGGCCGGCAGCTGTTGAACAACCGTAGATCTTATCTCCGACTTCAAGCGAAAGTTCTCCGTTTGTTCCGATATCTGCAATGTATTTTATTTTACCGTCGCCGCTGTCATATCCCGCAGGGAGCATACATGCGACTGCATCTCCGCCGAAAAAGCCGCCGCAGCAAGGCATGAAGTAAACTTCTGCATTTTCGGGACTGTAGCCGAGTTCTTTTGCAGGAAAAGCACATCCGAAATAGGAGAGGGGTTCGAAAGGAACGGCACCGAGGGATTTTATTGACAGTCTTGCCGCTGTAAGCTGCATTGTAGTATTGCCGCCGATAGCTATTTTTACGATGTCTTTTTTATCTATACCTGATTTATCGATCATTCCGTTGATCTGGTTTATGATAGCATTTTGAAGTGTTTCATCACCGTCTTCATTGTCAATGGCGAAACCTATTCTTGACATAACATCGGCACCGAACGTTTTCTGTGCATTGATTGCAGAAGTTGTGAACAGTTTTTTGCCGCTGAGAAGATCGTAGAACACAGAAACAACTGTTGTTGTTCCGATATCTATAGCAATACCGATTGCTTTTCCGTTCTTTTCAGCAAAATTCTTTACTTCGTCGGACGGTTCGACTTCATATTCGGAAACATCTGCGGTTGTCTGGATCTCGTAGAAAGAATTACCTGTGGATAATTCAAATTCACCTTCTGCTCGGCAGAAGCATGCAAGACGGATACCGCTCTCAATCTCCGTTTCGGTTAAAAGCTCTTTTTCTTTGTCCGTCATTTCGGATAAAGCACCGCTTGCCGTTACTTTACATTTACCGCATACGCCTCTGCCTCCGCAGGGAGCATCGAGAGTAAAACCGTTATCTGCAAGTATTTCAAGAAGAGTTTTACCTGTGCTGAACTCAATATTTTTACTGTTGATTACACATTTCATAAAAAAATACCTACCAAAGTCATGATCGGATTAGCCGCAAAAAAGCCTGCAACAAACAGCACTGCACTTATTATTATGTACAGCGCTATCCGTTTTTTTGACAATGGCTTTTTATGCGGTGTATATTTATAATTTTTCTGTCGTTTGAATATCATTTATCTGTCTTCGTCCATGAGCTTGTCAACTCTTGAACGTCTCTTCTTTGGTTCTGATGAGTCTGCTGCGATGTCGTTTGCAATTGTGCTGCCCAAAGACATTTGAACCTTTCCGGACCAGATTATCTTTCTCGGGCATTTTTCAACACATGCTCCGCAGCTGACGCATTTTTCATAGTCGATCTGTGCGACGCCTTCGTTTACGGTTATTGCTCCGGAGGGGCAAACCTTTGCGCAAAGACCGCATCCGAGACAACCGACCTTACAATGGTTTTTAACAACAGGTCCTTTGTCGTGAGAGCGGCAGCCGACCCATACGTCTGTGTCGAACGGAACAAGCTGAATAAGCTTTTGCGGACAAGCGGAAACACACATACCGCAAGCGTGGCATTTTTCATATTCAACTGCCGCAACACCGTTTTCAACCTTGATCGCACCGAACGGACATGCTTTAACACATGTGCCGAGACCGATACAGCCATACTGGCATTCCTTCGGGCCGTTGCCGAGTCGTGCAACGGAAAGGCAATCTTTAAGACCTATATAATTATATTTTCTGTTTGCGAGGCTGTTTGTACCGCTGCAAAGAACCTGTGCTCTCATACGTACTGTTGACGATGCTTCAAGTCCCATTATCTTTGCAATGCCTGCGGCTGATTTATCGCCGCCTACAGGGCATTTGTTTACGGGCGCATTACCTGAAACAATAGCTTCGGCGTAAGCTCCGCAACCTGCATAGCCGCATCCGCCGCAATTTGCTCCCGGCAGCTGTTCAACGATAAGGTCAATTCGTTCATCTTTTTTTACAAACAGAAATTTACTTGCAATTGCTATGAGAAAACCGAGAAAAAGGCCAAAAACAGCCATTATCAAAACGGTTAAAATAATTTGGATAATATCCATTTAAATGTCTCCCATGTTTATTTTACTTTCGTTTTAACACTTTTGTATCAGAACGGAAGTTTTAAGCCTTGGAATCCCATGAAAGATATGCTCAGGAGAGCCGCTGCTATAAGAACGATAGGAAATCCTCTGAACGGCTTGGGAATATCTGAATAGGCTATTCTTTCACGTATTGCGGAAAGAAGAAGGATGGCCACAAGGAAACCCACACCTGCGGAAAAACCGTAAACGACCGATGTGATAAAATTATAGTCGTTGTTTATATTCAGAAGAGTTACGCCGAGAACTGCGCAGTTCGTTGTTATAAGCGGTAGGTATATACCCAAAGCTGAGTAAAGTGAAGGGATACTTTTCTGTAAGAACATTTCGATTATTTGAACAAGTGTTGCAATTATCGCAATAAATGCGATCGTCTGCAGATATTCAAGGTCGAAAGGCTTGAGGATAAGCTCATTGAAAAGCCATGTCATCGCAGAGGCTATGGTCATTGTGAAAACAACCGCCATACCCATACCGAGAGCTGTTTCGCTCTTTTTTGAAACACCGAGGAACGGGCAGCAACCGTAGAATTTAACGAGGACAAAGTTTTCGATGAGTATTGCATTTATCGATATAACAAGGAGATTAAGCATTATTTACCACTCCTATCTTCGACTTTTGACATTATAAACTGAACAAGAGCGATAAGGAAACCGAGTACCAGAAAACCGCCTGCGGGAAGGATCAGCAAAAGTGCGGGAGAGAAATTCTCACCCATAATGTTGAATCCCAAAAGCGTTCCGTTTCCGAAAAGCTCACGGATGGCGGAGATAACGGTAAGCGCAATTGTAAAACCGATGCCGCATGCAAAACCGTCAACAGCGGAAGGTATCGGTGCATTCTTTGATGCAAAGGCTTCTGCTCTTGCAAGGATTATACAGTTTACAACTATCAGAGGGATGAACAGGCCGAGCGATTTTGAAAGATCGGGAAGCCATGCTTTTATGACCATTTCAACAGTTGAAACAAAGCCTGCGATTATAACTATGTAAGATGCTATTCTTATTTTGCTCGGAATAAATTTTCGGAGCATGGAAATGAAAAAGTTTGAGCAGATAAGAACAAACGTTGCCGAGAGTCCCATTCCTATTCCGTTTGAAACGGTCGTTGTTACCGCAAGAGTCGGGCACATACCGAGAAGCTGAATGAAAGTAGGGTTCTTGGTTATTATTCCGTCTTTGAGGATGTTAAGATATGATACCGAATTTGTTTTCTTTTTAGCCATATCATAAACCTCCGTCCGCTAAAAGCTGTGAAACAGCCTCGAGTGCTTTTGAAACGCCCTCGATGATCGCTTTTGATGTTACAGTCGCACCAGTTATGGTTTCAACGGATGAAACTGAGTTTTTTGAGGCGTTAATGAATTGTGAAAGAATTGATCCGTTTGAGATTATTCTTTCGCCAACACCTGCTGTTTCTGTGTGTGAAACGACTTTTACGCCTGTTATAAGTCCGTCAACTGTAACGCCGACTATCATATTTATGGCACCGCCAAAGCCGTTTGATGAAACGCTGATGCAGAAGCCGAGAGATTCACCGTTTATTGTTGCCTCATAGATCTCCCCTACGTATTTGGAAAGATCTTCAGACAGATCAACGGTAGTCGGTTCAAATGAGGTAGCATCTTCAAAAAGTGCAATTCTTGCTTCGTCATTTGCTTTCTTTTCATTTTCGGCAATCCTGTCTTTTGTAAGACCGTTTACCACCGCGAGCATTAAAACAACCGCTGCGATAATGATCATAAGTCTTAAAGAAAGCGTCTGCAGCTCGCCGCCGCTTTTTCTCGGTTTTTTTTATTTCGGAGCAGAGGTAGCGGTGTTTACGGAAACATCGGATGTTTCTTCCATGTTATTTAGAAGAATCACTGTAGCCGCCTCCTATTCCGTAACGTCTCGGTCTTGTTATTTTATCAATGGGGTACGCGAGAACGTTCATTATAAGTATTGCATAGCTTACACCTTCGCTGTAGCCGCTGTAATAACGTAAAAATACGGTTAAAAGACCGCAGCCTATACCGAAGATGAGCTTGCCTTTTGCTGTAACAGGGGATGTTGAATAATCGGTTGCCATAAAGAATGCACCGAGTAAAAGACCGCCGCTTAAAAGTTCATATGTCATAAACTGCAGGTCGAAATGTCCGCCTGTAAGAGGAAAGATAAATGTTACGAGGGCAACAGTGCCTATGTATGTTACCGGAATATGCCAGGTAATTACACCTCTGAAAAGCATATAAAGTCCGCCGAGGAGAATTGCCGCCGCACAGACCTCACCGAGGCATCCTCCGATATTGCCGATAAACATATCTGCAAGGCTGATGTCCGGAAGAGCACCGCCTTTAAGAGAGGCAAGGGGAGTTGCTGTTGTTATTGTATCAATATATTCGGGCAGTTCTGCTCCGTTTGTAAATATGGGGTCGTACAGAACAGGTAAGCCGGGATTGATAAACGGTCTGACGAAAGTTGTCATTATCGTGGGCCAGGAAAAAAGAAACGCTCTTGCCGCAAGTGCGGGATTCGCAAAGTTCTTTCCGAGACCTCCAAACAGCATTTTTACGACAACTATCGCAAAAAACGAACCGATTACCGCCATCCAGTAAGGAGCGGTAACAGGCAGATTGAAAGATAAAAGCATACCTGTTACGACTGCTGAAAAGTCGTCAACAGTATTTCTTTTCTTTGCAATATGATTGAATATGGTTTCAAATGAGATGCACGCGCCAATGCAGATGATCGTAAGCGCAAGCGCGCGCCAACCGAAAAATACGACAGACATCGCCGAGATTGGGATCATTGCGATAACAACGTCAAGCATGACTTTGCTTATCGTTCTTTCCGATCTGTAGTGCGGCGAGGATGTCACAAGTAATCTTTTAGCCAAAATAGATCCTCCGGTCAGTATAAATTGTTTTTTTCGACTTCTTGATTGTTAAAGCTTTTGAAACGGTCAGTTTTTCGGAATATTGCCTTTTGCCATTCTCATTGCTTGAACAAGATGAAGCTTTCCGGGGCATACGTATGAACAGCATCCGCATTCGATGCAGTCTGTTACGTTGAGTTTTTTACATTCGGTAAACTCTCCTGCCAAAGCATGCTGATAAAGATATGTCGGCATGAGACGCATCGGACAGACTTCTATACATTTCCCGCAGCGAATACATACGGGTTCTTTTTCAAAACCTTCTTCGTCTGCGCAGAACGCAAGCAGTGCCGATGTGTTTTTAACAACGGGAGTTTCAATAGAATGTTGAGCGGAACCCATCATCGGGCCGCCTGATATTATCTTGTAAGGGTCATCTGTAAATCCGTCGCAATGTTCAAAAAGAGCATAGTACGGGGTTCCGATTCTTACAAGGAGATTTTTCGGGCTTCTTACCGCAGAACCCGATACAGTGCAGACTCTTTTGATAAGCGGTCTGCCTTTTGTTATATATCTGTAGAGAGATGCGCATGTGTCAACGTTAAACACAGCACATCCTATATCCATAGGAAGTTTCCCCGGAGGGATTTCTCTTCCGGTGATTGCTTTGATAAGTTGTTTCTCGCCGCCCTGAGGATATTTGGTGGGAAGTTCCACTATTGTTATATCTGAATCTTCCGCGGCGTGAGACATCGTTGCAATAGCGTCGGGTTTGTTTGATTCTATTGCAATTATGGCGTTATCTTTGTTTAAACATTTCATTATAAGTTTAACGCCGTTTATTATTGTTCTCGGATATTCAACCATCGCGCGGTGGTCCGCCGTTATAAACGGTTCGCATTCCGCACCGTTTATTATTATCGTTTCGATCTTTTTATCGAGAGCCGTTCTGAGTTTTACATGCAGCGGAAATCCTGCGCCGCCCATGCCTACTGTTCCCGATTCTCTCGCATAATTTATTATGTCTGACGGGGTAAGGTCGTCAAGATCATCTTCGTATGGCTGCAATGTTTCGTCAACGGTATCAAGACCGTCGTTTTCGATAAGCATTGTTGCCTGACGTGTGCCCGATGGATGCCAATGCTGGATCACGCCCTTGAATTTACCCGAAACAGGAGAGTGAATAGGGCAGGACATCGCTACTGTGTTGTCTGCAATGACCTGTCCCATCTTTACGTAATCTCCGGGCTTAACTGTCGGGATACACGGTGCTCCTATATGTTGAGACAGAGGAACATACATTTCCTCTGTCGGGGGTAAAACTTCAATGGGGCTTGCATATGTTCTTTCTTTGTTATAGTCGGGATGGATACCGCCTTTAAAAGTAAATGCCAAATTAATACCCCCAGTTTTATAATATGAAAGTTTATTCGCCTAATTCCGCACAGAGCTTTTCAACAGCCTGCGGCAGAATTATATGTTCAGCCTGAACCATTATTCTCTGCTGAAGTGTTTCGGGAGTGTCTCCCTCACATACTTCAACTGCCTTCTGCATAATGATCCTGCCGTGGTCGTATTCGCTGTCAACGAGATGCACTGTAGCGCCGCTGACTTTTACGCCGTATGCAAGTGCTGCCTCGTGAACATGCAATCCGTAAAAACCTTTGCCGCAAAAAGAGGGGATAAGGGCAGGATGCACGTTGAGGATCCTGTCCTTATATTCTTCGCAAAGACTTTCGGAAAGCTTGGATAAAAATCCTGCGAGTACGATAACATCTGCTTTATATTCATTCAGATATTTCTTGATTTCGTTTCCGAACGCTTCGGTATCGTCGCCGAACTTAGCCTTTTCCGCAACAAAGTTGGGAATGCCTGCTTTTTCTGCACGCTCAAGAGCATAAACTCCGGGTTTGCTTGAAACAACAACGCAGATACGTCCGCTTTTGATTATACCGTTCTTTTCAGCGTCGATAAGTGCCTGAAGGTTTGTTCCGCCGCCCGAAACCAAAACGGCAATATTCTTTATAGCCATCAGTTGAGTACCACGCCTTCGTCGCCTTTAACAATGTCGCCGATAACGTAAGCATCTTCGCCGTTTTCTTTGAGTATCTCAATTGCTTTATCAACTTCGTTTGCGGGAACAACGATACAAAGACCTACACCCATGTTGTATGTATTGTACATATCTCTTTCGGGGATGTTGCCTTCTTTTGCGATAAGGTCAAATATGGGGAGAACTTTTACTGCAGACTTATTGATGTTTGCGGTAAGTCCTTCGGGAATAGCTCTGGGAATGTTTTCGTAGAAGCCGCCGCCTGTGATATGGCTGATACCCTTAACGTCAACTTTTTCAAGAAGAGCCATAACGCTCTTAACGTAAATTCTGGTGGGGGTCAAAACGGTTTCTGCAATGGATTTGCCGCCGAGTTCTTCTCTTGCGGTGTAAAGTTCGGGACCGTTGTTGTCGATATTGAATACTTTTCTTACAAGAGAGAAGCCGTTTGAATGAATACCGCTGGATGCAACTGCAATAACAACATCGCCTTCTGCCATTCTGGTGTTGTCGAGAACTTTTTTCTTATCAACAACGCCCACAGCAAAACCTGCAAGGTCGTAATCTTCTTCGGGCATAAGACCGGGATGTTCTGCTGTTTCACCGCCGATAAGAGCAGCGCCGGACTGTCTGCAGCCTTCAGCAACGCCTGAAACGATTGCAGCGATCTTTTCGGGATAGTTTTTGCCGCAAGCAATATAGTCGAGGAAGAAAAGAGGCTTTGCACCGCAGCAGATAATGTCGTTTACACACATAGCAACAGCATCGATGCCGATAGTGTCATGCTTGTCCATAAGGATAGCCATTTTAACCTTAGTACCGCATCCGTCAGTACCGGAAACGAGTACGGGTTCGCTCATACCCGAAAAATCGGGTGCAAAAAGTCCGCCGAAACCGCCGATGTCCTGAAGAACACCGGAAGTGAAAGTGCTTTTAACATGATTTTTCATCAATTCTACGCTTTTGTAACCTGCAGTAACGTCAACGCCTGCAGCTGCATAGCTTGCGCTGTGACTTGAATTGCTCATAATATCTATATCTCCGTAAATTATATTTTTTGAAAAACCTACGGCTTATTCGCCCATAAGTCTCTTCATGATTTCCTGATATGCGTCTTCAACATTACCGAGGTCTCTGCGGAAACGGTCTTTGTCGAGTTTTTCATGTGTCTTGCTGTCCCAGAAACGGCAGGTATCGGGAGAAATTTCGTCAGCGAGAACGATTGTACCGTCGGAAAGACGACCGAATTCGAGTTTGAAGTCAACGAGTTCGATGTTGAGGTCAGCAAGGTATTCCGTAAGGAACTGATTGATCTTTAAAGAGTAGTCAGCAATTGTTTTAACTTCTTCAGCGGTAGCAAGCTGCATAGCCGCGATATGGTAATCGTTGATCATCGGGTCGCCGAGATCGTCGTTTTTATAGCAGTATTCGAGAACTGTTGAAGTAAGCTTTGTGCCCTCGGGAAGACCGAGACGTTTGGAAAGAGAGCCTGCAGCAATGTTTCTTACGATAACTTCAAGAGGAACGATGGTTACTCTTTTAACGAGAGTTTCACGGTCGGAAAGTTCCTTGATGAAATGGGTGGGAATACCTTTTTCTTCAAGCATTTTCATGAGGTGGTTTGTAACTCTGTTATTGATAAGGCCTTTGCCTTCAATGGTACCTTTTTTGAGGCCGTTGAACGCTGTGGCATCGTCTTTATAGTCAACTATAAGCTCGTCATAAACATCGGTAGCATAGACTTTCTTTGCTTTGCCCTCGTATAACTGTTCTTTTTTCATAATTTTTACCTCTTTGTTTTATGAAATAATCTGTTACTTCGGTTATCTGTTATTTTTCTTCTGCAAGCTGCTGGATCTTAGCATCTTTTTCGAGAATATCCGATGCCATTTTTTCTTTGTATTCAACAAACTTGTTGTAAAGATCTTCGTCGCTTATGCCCATCATCTGAACTGCAAGAAGAGCTGCATTTTCAGCGCCGTCGATTGCAACGGTAGCAACGGGAACACCTTTGGGCATCTGAACGGTGGAAAGAAGACTGTCGAGTCCGTCCATTGTTGAACTCTTAACGGGAATGCCGATAACGGGAAGAGCAGTATGTGCGGCCATTACACCTGCAAGATGTGCCGCTTTGCCTGCTGCGCAGATAAGGCATGCATAGCCGTTTGCTTTTGCGTTTTTGGAAAAGTCAGCCGCCTGATCGGGTGTGCGGTGTGCGGAGAGAACTTTCACGGTGTATTCGATACCGAATTTTTCGAGTGTTCTGAACGCCGGCTTGAGTACGGGAAGGTCGCTGTCGCTTCCCATGATGATTGCAACTTTTTTCATCGTTTTTTCTCCTGCTGATTTCATATCAAAATTAAACTGTGTTTCAAAAACAATATACAATATTATTCTACACTATTTTAAGTCTGTTTGCAAGTGGAATTTTTTGTTTTTTACAATAATTTCGCAATTAAATATATTATTTATCGATTTTATTCGCGAAGCAGGCGTCTTTCAACAGTATCGATCTTTTCGATCACAATGTTTTTATGCCATACACTCTTCAATTCTCCGCAAAGCTTATCGTATTCGTCTGATCTGATTACAGCACAGATCTTTACATTTTCCGTGAATTGCCTGTCCGTGATCTCCGCGCCCGAAAGAAGAACTGCTCTCTCCATCTGGCTGTGAAGATCGTATCCGTATTCCATAGAAAATTCCGTAAAAGGAGCTATGTCTGCAATTCCTGCTTCTTCGATTGCTTCGGATGCGGAACGTGAATACGCTCTTACAAGTCCTCCCGCACCGAGAAGAATACCGCCGAAATAACGTGTTACCGTTATTAACGTGTCACATAATTTTTTTGCTGAAATTACGTGAAGTATCGGCATTCCGGCAGTTCCCGAAGGCTCACCGTCATCGGAAAATCTCTGCAACGAATTTTCTCTTAGGATATACGCATGGCATACGTGTGTTGCATCGGGATGTTCTTTTTTTACGGACATTATTGCTTCTTCCGCTTCTTTTTCTGTTGAAACGTAAAATGTCTGTCCGATAAATACTGATTTTTTTTCTGTAAATTCAGTTATTATATTTCTTCCTACAGTTATCATATTTCCGATCGCGGATATTCCGCCCTTTTCGTAAAATAACATCATTGTATGCACATCTGATCTTAGCTGTTGTACATACATTTAAATTATAGCATTTTTTGCGTTGTTTTTCAAGTCCCTGATCGAAATTTTTGAAGAAAAAACGATATATTTTGTTTTGTAATAAAAATATTAAAAACACCTGTTCCGAATTTTTTGTCCGACTGTTGACTTTTATATGTAATTGTGCTATAATTTAATGTGGTTGATAATATTTGAACGGAGGACAGATGTTTATGAAAAAAGGTATTTATCCCGCACTTCTCACTCTTTTTAATGAAAACGGTGATCCTCATGTTTCCGCAATAGAAAAACTTACGGATCATGTTATAACAAACTGCAGTGCTGACGGCCTTTATGTCTGCGGAAGTACAGGCGAAAATTTTTTGATGAGCCACTCACAGAAAAAATCCGTTCTTACCGCTGCCGCAAAGGCAGCCGACGGAAGAGCGAGTCTTATCGCTCATATCGGCTCAAATGTCGTTGAAGAAGTATACGATCTTGCCGAACATTCTTATGAATGCGGTTACGATGCCGTTTCCGCGGTCACTCCGTTTTATTATAAGTTTACGAACGCTGAAGTCGTTGATTATTATCTCCGTCTTGCAGAAAAGTCAAAGCTTCCGCTTGTTGTTTACAACATCCCCGTGCTAACTTCCGTAAGCCTTACAATGGCTGATTTTGCAAAGCTTTTTGCTCACGGAAATATTATAGGTGTAAAAAACTCTGCACAGGATTATTTCTTCCTTGAACGTATCCGCACAGCATTCCCCGATGCGGTCATCTATTCGGGGGTTGATGAAGCACTTCTTTCCGCCGCAATTCTCGGCACAGACGGTGCTATAGGCAGTACGTACAATATTATCGGCAATTGGGCAAAAGAGGTTTTTACTCTCGCGCAGAATAACGAGATCCCTAAAGCTCTCGAAATGCAGAAGAAGATGAATGAAGTTATTGATAAGCTTCTCAAGGCAGGCATTTATCAGACTCTCAAAGAAGTCGTTGCTCTTTACGGTATAGAGTCTTACGGCTGTCGCAGACCTTTTGCCGAAACGACAGAGGCGCAGAAAATTGCCGCAAAAGAAATTTTTGAAATCATCAATAAATAAAATATACACAGAAATAGGGTCAATCTTTTATGAATAAGTTAATTGAAAAACGTCATCTTAACCCGACTGTTACCCTCTTTACCTTTGAAGCTCCTCTTATTGCTAAAAAGGCAGAACCGGGTCAGTTTGTAATACTCCGTCCTAACGAAAACAGCGAACGTATCCCTCTTACTATCGCAGATTTTGATCGCGAAAAGGGCACAGTTACCGTTATCGTTCAGATCGTTGGCGGAACAACCGCAGATCTCAACGCCATTCCCGAAGGCGAATATATCCACGACGTTGCAGGTCCTCTCGGTAAAGCAACTGAAACAGACGGTCTTAAAAAGGTCGCTGTAGTAGGCGGCGGTGTAGGCTGCGCTATTGCTTACCCCATTGCAAAAAAACTTACAAAGCTCGGTGCATCCGTTGATTTTATCGTTGGTTTCAGAAATAAAGATCTTGTATTTCTTGAAGAAGAATTCACAGCCGCAAGCGAAAAGCTCGTTATTATGACAGACGACGGCTCTTACGGCGAAAAGGGTCTTGTTACGGACGCTCTCAAAAATCTTATCGAAGCAGGCGCAAATTACGATGAAGTTATCGCTATCGGACCGCTTGTTATGATGAAATTCGTTTCTAAGCTTACAAAAGAATACGGAATAAAAACCGTTGTAAGCATGAACCCCATTATGATCGACGGTACAGGTATGTGCGGCGGTTGCCGTCTTACCGTTGGCGGTAAAATGAAATTTGCCTGCGTTGACGGTCCCGATTTTGACGGTCATGAAGTAGATTTTGACGAAGCAATGCGCAGAAATACCATGTACAAAGAATTTGAACATGAAAAATCCTGCAGATTACATAATATGAATTGAGGTCCGAGTATGGCTAATATGTCTCCCGTTAAAAATCCGATGCCCTCTCAGGAAGCGGATATCAGAAATAAAAATTTCGATGAGGTTGCCCTCGGTTACACTGAACAGCAGGCGCTTGATGAAGCCGCACGCTGCCTCAACTGTAAAAACAGACCCTGTACTCAGGGTTGTCCCGTTTCAATAAATATTCCCGAATTTATCAAAGAGACCGCTGCAGGTAACTTTGAAAAAGCTTATGAAATAATCTCAAAAACAAGCTCTCTTCCCGCTGTTTGCGGTAGAGTTTGTCCTCAGGAATCTCAGTGTGAAAAATACTGCGTAAGAGGCATAAAGGGCGAACCTGTTGCTATCGGCAGACT
>JAEIGA010005523.1_pt1 | contig 19312 bp, 18 predicted proteins | sample 9270691 | NCBI WGS metagenome assembly JAEIGA01 (sample SAMN17057246, study PRJNA624740) | gut metagenome | biome: biome; isolation source: fecal sample | host: Bos grunniens | place: China: Xizang | collected 2019 | reverse complement strand
TAACAAGTGCACTATCGCAGTAGAGTTGGATGTGAAGGGCTTGAACGACAAGGGTATCGGCGTAGAGTTGGTAGCTGTTCGTACTTCTACCCACAACAACAACAAGTTGTTCGAGGTGAAACCATTGGAGTTGGTACAAGCTAAGGGTTCACGTCTCTTCTTCGAGACCGAGTATCAGTTGTCTTACGCTGGTGGTATGAAGTTCGGATTGCGTATGTATCCTAAGAACGACTTGCTGCCACACCGCATGGACTTCTGCTACGTGCGTTGGATCTAATTCATTCATTGGCTATAGGTTATAGGCTATAGGCGAGAATAAAAAAAGACTGCTTCTCAACCGAGAGGTAGTTTTTTTTATGTATTATTGAGTACCTGGGCGGGTAGAAGGTATTAGACCTTACAAAATAGCGGCAATAGCAAAAACAATTTTTGTCGGTATTCATTGCACTTCACAAAGCATAAAATACAAATTAGCGGCAACATAATTCATTTTTGCCGCTAATTTTTGCAGTATTATTATAGAAACGCGTCCTACAAAAGACCCTCCGCTGAGCAGGCGGATGTTGTTGCCGCTACATTCACTTCATTGAGCTACAACACTCCCGCTATCTCCTCGTAAGTAAATCCGCGTTGCACGCAGAAGCGAATAAGTTTCTCGCGAAGGAGTGGGTCATTGCCCTTCAAACTGCGCTTTTTACTGGCAAGCACTTTCTGCAACACCTCTTGGTAAGCCTGCCCATCTATATCTTCAAGCGCTTGCTTAATCGCATTAGACGGCAAATGTTTGGCTTGCAGTTGCGCACGCATCTTCATGCGACCCCAACCTTGATACAGCAGTTTATCATGCACAAAAGCATGGCAATAGCGCTCATCATCTAGATACTTATGTTCTTGTAAGTGGCACAAAACTTGCTCCGCCTGTTCGGGTGTTGCTTCCCACTGCTGCAACTTCTGCTGCACATCATATCGGCAATGCTCTGCCGCAGCACAATAAGCTTCTGCTTTAGCCATTAATTGTGCCAAAGACCATTCGTGGTTTGCCATACATATCGTGTTTAAGTTCTACATCCACATATCCCATCTCGCGCATCATCTCGCAAACCTCGTTGCCATATGCCTCATTGATTTCGAAGAAGAGATGGGTCGTAGGCGAGGAGGCGAGGAGGCGAGGAGGCGAGGAGGTTAAAGGCAAGGAGGCGATGCGACGATAGAAAAGCAGCGGGTCATGGTCAGGCACAAACAATGCAGTATGTGGCTCATAATCCAATACACGAGCATCCATATCCTCTTTCTCGCTATCGCAGATATAAGGAGGGTTACTGATGATAATGTCAAAGTGTAGGCGATGAGGCGATGAGGCAATGGGGCATTGAGGTGAGAGAACATCGGCTTGTAGCCAGTTCACCTCTACTTGATTACGCTCAGCGTTATCACTAGCCACCGACAACGCTTCTGAACTAATATCCACACCTGTCACATTCCACAATGGAACAGCCTTTTTCAACGCTATCGCTATACAACCACTACCTGTACCTATGTCCAACACCCTCAATGGTTTATCTTTATCTGCCACCTGCAACACCCAATCCACCAGTTCTGCCGTCTCTGGTCGCGGAATCAGTGTTGCGGGTGTCACACGTAAATCCAATCCCTTCCACTCCGTATGACCAAAGATATATTGGATAGGCTCGTGCGCGCGAAGTTTTTGCAAAATAATTTCTATATTTGGAATATTTTTTGTATCTTTGCAGCCGATAAGGATTTCAGCGCGCGTCATACCTGTGGTTTCCTCCACAATCCAATAAGCCAACTCGCGCAACTCCTCATCGGGATAGAATCCTTGTAACTCCGAAATAATATAATTAATGAGCTGTTTCACGCTGCAAAGGTACGAAAAAAAATGGAAAGTGCAAAATTATATATCAATCGTTGTCTACAATTAGCACGATTAGGCGAATATTACGTAGCGCCCAACCCGATGGTGGGAGCCGTTTTGGTGCAGCACACCGATACTGGCGATGTGATACTTGGCGAGGGTTGGCACGAGCAATATGGAGGTCCTCATGCCGAACCAAACTGCCTACGCAATGCTGAAAATGCGCACCCAGAAGGTATTGACTACCAACAATGTACATTATATGTCAATCTCGAGCCATGTAGCCACTATGGCAAGACACCTCCATGCTCCGAACTGATCATTCGCAAAGGTATCAAGCGAGTGGTGGTTGGTATGCTAGATCCTAATCCGCAAGTGGCTGGGCGCGGCGTGAAAATGATGCGCGAAGCAGGCATAGAAGTAGAAGTGGGTATATTAGAACAAGAGTGCCGCGAACTGAACAAACGCTTTATTTGTCTCCACGAAAAGCACCGTCCATACGTGATTCTCAAATGGGCAGAAACAGCAGATGGGTATATAGATTTGAGGCGAGAAGGCTATGAGGCGCAGAATGGACCGTTGGTGATTTCTACGCCACTGATGAAGCAGCTTGTTCATCAGCAACGCGCAGAAAACATGGCGATTATGGTAGGCACACGCACAGTGCTACTCGATAACCCACGACTACTCACTACCCACTGGAGCGGACGCCACCCTATACGCATCACACTAGACAGACATGGTGTATTGCCTGCGGATAGCAAGATATTCTCCGACGAAGCACCTACCATAGTTTATCGCGACAATACCGATTGGCCGTTTATTCTCCAAGATCTGGCTCGGCGAAATATCCACTCCGTATTAGTAGAGGGAGGCACTACGCTATTACAACATATCATCGATTCAGGCATCTATGACGAAGTACATATAGAGGTCAGCGACAAGCCTCTGCCCCGTCTTGCCAACACAGAGCCAAATGGCGTAAAAGCACCCGAATACAGACGCTCTACACAACCAAAGGTTGTGAATAATCATCAATTTTACATAGAAAATTTGCATAAATAGTATTTTTTATGTACCTTTGCAGGTTGAAAACAATTTTTGAGTACGTATGAGAAAAATTATCATACTCATAACCGCCTTATTCATGTTGAATAGTTGTCATCTTTTTGAAGAAAGACGACTCAGCGGTAGCGTAGCTGAATACAATGGTAAGACCATCACTTTCGGCGAATTACGGAGCATCACAGCGGGTCTCTCACCCGATGATAGCGCTCGCGTAGCAGAGCAGTATATACGCCAATGGGCTATCAACCTCATCGAATATGATATCGCCAAAGATCAAAGCAACAAAGCTATTGAGCAATTGGTGGAAGATTATCGCCGATCGCTATACCTTCATGAATACGAAGAACAGTTGATCGCGCAACGTATGCCACGCATTGTAGAAGATACACTAATACAGGCATTCTATGATCTTCATCACGAACATTTGGTATTACCCGAAACAATTCTACAAGGACTGCTTTTAGTAGTACCTATTGGTGCACCAAATATGGATATCCTTCGCAAGAAGATACAACTACCAAGCGATGAGGAAAATATTGAATGGCTAGAGAAGTTTGCGTATCAGTATGCGGTAGGCTATGAACTATTCCTAGAAGAATGGAAAACTACCAACGATATTCTCGTATATATGCCATTCAAGCAAGATAATTTGGAAAAACAATTGAAAACAAAACGCCAAATTGAATTGCAAGATTCTGTCAATGTATATCTTTTGCAAGTAACTGACATGCATCATCAAGGTTCGCAAATGCCATTATCTTATGCAAAAAAAGAAATAGAAGACATACTGCTCCGCCAGCGCCAAGTACAATTCTTGCAGCACGAACGCGAGCAACTATATGAAGAAGCTATAAAACAAGGAAAACTAAGATTATATGAAGAATAAAATTTGTGCATTATTTTTGCTGTTGGCGCCAATTATGGTGGCGCAAGACAACATCATCGATGAAGTGATTTGGATTGTAGGTGAAGAAGCTATCTTGCGTAGCGAGGTAGAAGAAGAGCGCCTACGTGCTCAGTACGAAGGACAACCTATTGCTGGTGACCCATACTGCGTCATCCCAGAGCAATTGGCTATTCAAAAATTATTCCTGCACCAAGCAGAATTAGACTCTATTGAGGCTAATGAATCATCAGTAAGCAGTCAGGTAGATATGCGTATGAACTACTATATTTCGCAAATTGGTAGCAAAGAGAAAATGGAAGAATATTTCCGTAAGACCAGTAGCGAAATTCGTGAAGAAATGATGACCAGTGTACGCAATCAGATGATTATTCAGCAGATGCAAAGCAAACTGACAGAGAAAATCCAACCTACCCCATCCGAGGTACGCCGATATTTCAACTCGTTGCCTGCAGACTCACTACCTATGGTACCAGCACAAGTAGAAGTTCAGATTTTAAGCTTCAATCCTCCTGTACCTATCGAGGAGACCGAACGTATCAAATCTCAGCTGCGCGAATTTACCGACCGTATTAATTCTGGCAATGCAGATTTTGGCATGTTAGCACGCCTCTATTCTGAAGATACCGAGTCTGCCAAACGCGGAGGTGAACTAGGTTTTGTAGGCAAAGGACAATTGGTGAGCGCTTTCGCTGATGTAGCCTTTAACCTCACTGACCCTAAACGCGTGTCACGTATCGTGGAGACTGAATACGGATTCCATATCATCCAACTCATTGAGCGCAAAGGCGAGCGCATCAATTGCCGCCACATCTTGCTCAAACCACGCGTGTCATACCTCGATAAACAAAATGCTATTACCAAATTGGATTCTATACGCAACCTCATCATCGCAGATAGCCTCAACTTTGAGCAAGCTGTAGCTCGCTACTCTGAAGACAAATCTACAGTGATGAACGGCGGACTAATGAGCAACACCAATACGGGTGCCAGCAAATTTGAATACCAAGATTTGCCACCTGAGATCGCACGACAAATCTACACCATGCAAGAGGGCGATATCAGTGTGCCTTTTACGATGATCGATCGAAGCAAAAACAAAGAAGTATGTGCTATCGTACGACTCAAATCCAAACGAGACGCACACAAAGCTAACCTTACTGATGATTTCCAAGTCATCCGAAACATGCTGATCCAAAAGCAAAATGCCGAAACTATCGACCAATGGATTCGCAACAAGCAAAAGGAAGTGTATATTCACATTGATCCTGCATGGCGCGGATGCGATTTCCAATATCCTAACTGGATACATTAATAGTGCGCGCGCTGCTATACATATTACTACTTCTACTGCCTACCTGGGCAGCAGCTCAAGATAGTACCAAAATATCGTTGGTATTCTTGGAGCACTCTGAAACGCTCTCCTTCGACGAGAAGCGATTGCCTGATGCACAGATCTTGCGCGGAGATGTACGCTTTCGCCATGACTCAGTACTGATGTACTGCGACTCTGCCTATTTCTATGAAAAGGAGAACTCACTACATGCTTTCGGTCATGTGCATATGCTACAAGGAGATAGTATCGAAGGATTTAGCGATATTCTCTACTACAATGGCAATACCAAACTTGCCCGTATGCGAAAGCACGTACGCCTCATTCACCAAGAAACAACCCTTACCACCGATAGTCTCAACTACGACCGAAAGAAAAATATTGCCTATTATTTTTCGGGTGGTGTTATTGAGGATGACCTGAATACACTTAATTCGAATTGGGGACAATATACTCCCAATAATCATCAAGCGATCTTCCGAGGTAATGTTAAATTGGTCAACCCCAATTTCGTTTTAACAGCCGACACTTTAGGCTATAATACAGAAACCTACCAATCCGATCTAGTTGGTCCCACAAAAATTTTATACGACGAGGAGACCACTATCCTCTCCACCAATGGATGGTACAACACAAAAACCGAGTTATCCACACTACTCGATCGCTCGCGCATCATCCATACAGATGGTATGACGCTCACAGGAGATACGATCTTCTACGATAAGCATAGTGGATATGGGCGCATCATCGGACATATTGAATCCACCGATTCTACTAACCACATGACCCTATATGGCAATAAGGGAGAGATATGGGAAACCAATAACCGAGCTTATGTTACTGATAGTGCAATGATGGTAGATTGGTCAGATTCTACTGCTTACACATATATGCACGCAGATACCCTCTGGACAGAAGAAATACCCTATCAAATCTATTCCCTGATTCTACGAGATAGCATACTAATAGACTCTGTACTTGTTGCACAATCACCAGATACCCTGTGGCAAGATACCGCTTACCAGCAGTTTCGTGCTTTTCACCATGTGCGTATCTACCGCGACGATCTGCAAGCCGTTTGCGATTCTGCACGCTACCACGGAAAAGACTCGCTGCTTACCTTGTTTGGTTTGCCAATCTGCTGGAATGAGAACAACCAACTATCTGCTGACCTCATCAACATCTACATACGCAATAGTACCATTGACTACCTACACGGTATCAATAATGCACTAACCATCAGACAAGAGGAAACCGACTATTTCAACCAAATGACTGGCAAAGAAATGTACGCCTACCTTCGAGATGGCGATGTCTATTTGGTGGATGTACAAGGTAATGCAGAAACAGTCTTCTATCCTCGCGAAGATGACGGAACACTAATTGGAGTCAACCGCACACAAAGTAGTTTTATCAAACTATACATTACCAACAGACAAATCGACCATGTAGTCTTTACCACAGCTACTACAGGTGTGATGATACCTTTGGATCAGGCTCTGCCTAATGAAACGAAATTAAGTGGATTCTTTTGGGCTGAAGCAGAACGCCCCCACCAACCCAAAGATATCTTCCTTAGTCCAGAACGCACCAAACGTCCTGAAAAGACAACCATCTCTGCTGCCTCTGATGACGATGAGGAAGAAGATACCAGTACTAACAATAGAAGAAAACGAAATAACTCAGAAAAATTAAATAGATAACAATATGAAAAAAAGCCTTTTATTAACCCTTTTAGCATGCTGTAATATTTTGCTCATGCACGCAGAAGCCAGTCAGAACATCGGTGTTCAAGCGGGATTTGCGCAATCTATCATGCGACTAAACGCCCCTAACGCGGGATTCGAAAAAACACTTAATCCTACAAATTACGACGGTTTTAAAGTCGGCATCGTGTATGATGCTACACTCATCAAGGGTTTCGGTTATACCATCGCGCTTAACTACACTTTTGGAGAGAATCATACGGATTGGGAGAAGAAGAGCGGCACTCAACCTGGTGATTATCCTAAATCACGCACACGCCAACTATACCACCAACTAGAGTTGCCCGTAGATTGGCAATATAAATTCCAAATTGCACAAAGCACATGGTTTATTCTCTATACAGGTCCTACTTTGCAATATGGTGTGTCATTCAATAAGAATACCCAACAACAAACAGTTCCTAATGGCGAGATTACCACAACTCAATATGATCGTTATAAAGACTTCAAACACCTAAATGTCACTTGGGGTATTGGAGCTGGTCTGCAATTCGACCGCTATTTCCTACGCGGAGGATACGATTTTGGTCTTATCAACCCATACAAAGCCGACAAGTTTATTGTTAGCGATGACTACCAACCTTACACCCGTGGCCGCTTAGACCAATGGCAAATCAAGTTAGGTGCGTACTTATGGAAGTTCTAACACCTTGCCTTTAAACTTTACACTTTCGACTTTAAATTATAAATAATGATACCTCGTGAAACGATAGATAGAATTTTCTCCGCAGCCCGCATAGAAGATGTGGTAGGTGATTACGTATCACTCAAAAAGCGCGGAGCTAATTTGATCGGTCTATGCCCCTTCCATGATGAAAAGACGGGGTCATTTACTGTTTCACCTAGCAAAGGTATCTTTAAATGTTTTGGTTGCGGCAAAGCAGGTCACTCTGTTGGCTTCATTATGGAGATAGAACAGTGTACCTATATAGAGGCTATCCGCCAACTTGCCAAGAAATACCATATCGAAATAGAGGAACGCGAACTGACTGCAGAAGAAAAGCAAAAGCAAGATGATCGCGAATCAATGTTCGTAGTCAATGAGTTTGCCAACAAATGGTTTCATCAGCAATTATGGGAAACTCCCGAAGGCCATGCTGTAGCTATGAGCTATTTACGCCAACGTGGTCTGAGAGAAGATACTATACGCAAGTTTCAAATAGGCTACTCTCCTGAAAAAGCTACGCTATGGAATGCTGCCAAAACACAAGGTTTTCAAGAGAAATACCTGATTAATGATTCCGAGAATCCCCCCTATATCGGCACAGGTCTCTGTGGCAAAAGCGAAAACGGAAGGCTCTATGACCGATTCCGTGGACGAGTAATGTTTCCATTTTTATCCATCAGCGGAAAAGTGGTAGGATTCTCAGGACGCCTGATGGTCAAAAATGATAAGGTGGGTAAGTATGTCAATTCGCCCACTTCGCTTATCTATGAAAAGCACAACGAACTATTCGGACTCTTTCAAGCCAAACAGTCAATCTCTAAAAAGAGTATGTGCTATCTAGTAGAGGGCCAAATGGACGTCATACAACTTGTGCAATCTGGTATTGACAACGTTGTTGCATCTGGAGGAACTGCGCTCACTATCAACCAAATACGTCTAATTCACCGCTTTACCGAAAATATCACTCTCCTATATGATGGTGATAAAGCAGGCATCAAAGCTGCTATACGAGGTATAGATATGATGCTTGAGGAAGGACTCAACGTTCGTGTTATTCTTCTGCCAGAAGGAGAAGACCCTGATAGTTTTGCTAAAAAGCATAACGCTTCCGATCTACAAGCATTCTTGGAGAATAATACACAAGACTTTATTCGCTTCAAAACAAAACTATTGAGCGAAGATGCACAAAATGACCCTACCAAACGATCGGAGATGATTCTTCAGATCGTGAACTCCATAGCGGTTATTCCTGATATCATCAAACGACAAGTGTATATCAAAGATACAGCCTCACTATTGACAATACCCGAAGATGTGTTATTGCGTAAAATCAATGAGATACGCAAAGAACAGACCAAGAAAAGCAATACGGTACAATCTGCATCCGCACCTACAACGACTACCACAACGCCTCAAAACCTAACAAAAAAAGAACTTAATATCTTCAACCTTTTACAGATCATTGTGCGTCATGGCGAAAAAATCATATACGCTGACGAACAATATACCATTTGTGCGGGAGAATATATTATTCAAGAAATACGCAATGACCATATTGATATCGTCAATCCATTACATCAACTTCTCATCAACGAATTTTCTAGGAACTATCGCCTAGAGGGATTCGTAGCTGCCACATTCTTCCAACAACACCCTAATGTAGCTCTAAGCCAAATGGCAGTAGATATGATTGCTGATAAATACCAACTCAGTCGTATCTATAGCAAACGCAGTATCTCAGAGAATGTAATGCAAGAAGTACAGCAAGATGAAGCCGAAATACTTCCAGAATTGGTACAACGTTTGCTTTTGGAACTCAAGTATACCGTTGTGGAAGAACGCATTGACAATATGCAAGCCCTACTAAAAGATGCTGAAGCACGTAACGATGAACAACTCATCAAAACAATTCTTCAACAATACCCTCAACTCAAAGAGATCCATAAACAGCTCTCGCTAGCCCTTGGTAACCGTGTCATTGTCCGTTAACTTTATTCACCTCTATACAACCGCTACACCATGCTCTTCGACTCTATCGTATACGGCCCAATCCGCTCGCGCCGCTTGGGCGTATCATTAGGCATTAATTTGATGCCTACTACTGCTAAACTTTGTACCTTTGATTGCGTGTATTGCGAATGTGGATGGAATCAAACTGTATTACATCCAGTCCTACCCACCCGTGAAGAGGTATACGCGTCTTTGCACATGCAACTTTCCACTCTCAACTCTCCACTGGACGTTATCACCTTCAGCGGCAACGGCGAACCCACCCTACATCCCGATTTCTTGGGAATTATTCAAGACACATGCGCTCTACGCGATCAATACTGTCCCAACGCAAAAATATCCGTTCTGAGCAACTCCACCCAACTAGGACGCCCCGACGTAATAGAGGCACTTCGCCTATGCGACAACCGCATACTAAAATTAGACTCTGCCATTGACACTACGATGCAACTGATTGATAAACCCGTCAATCCACGCCTCACTGTGGAGCAAATTGTACAATGGCTATCGCTCTTTGATGGCGATTTTACACTGCAAACTTGTTTCCTACGCGGCGAATATGAGGGACAAGTGATTAACAATACTACCCCTGAAGAATTAGAAGCATGGTATAATATCATCGATCGCTTACATCCTAAACAAATAATGATTTACGTTATTGACCGTGCTACCCCGCTCAAGACGCTATCCAAAGTACCAGCCCAAGAGATGGAAGCTATTGCAGCTCCACTACGAGCTAAAGGCATAGATATAATCGTCTGTGCATGACAATTATCAGCGTATGAAAATTCTGATTGCACCACTCAATTGGGGATTAGGTCATGCTACCCGTTGTATTCCTCTAATCTGCCAATATCTTGAGGCAGGCAATGAAGTGGTACTAGGCGGTGATGGCGAAAGTATCACACTACTTCAACACAGATTTCCACAACTACGAGTAATTGACCTACCTTCATTAGAACTGCGCTATACACACAATACTACACAACGAGGATTTTACCTACGTGCTATACCAGCTCTTATTCGTTTCACTATAGCCGATCATTACTACCTAAGCCAACTCTTAGCTAGGGAACAATTTGATATGGTCATCTCCGATAACCGCTTCGGATTATTCTCATGCGATACACATTGCGTGTATATAACCCACCAACTATATGTACAACTTCCCAATCGACTAAAAATATTCCAACCCATCGCGCGCGCAATACACGCGTACGTATATGAAAGGTATAACGAAGTATGGGTACCTGATTATGACCATCCAACTAAAAATTTAGCAGGCGCATTAGCTCATGGCGGACGCTTTGATCGATATGCCAAATACATCAGTCCTCTCTCCCGATTTTCTTTAAAAACAATAGTCAACAATAGCCAATCAACAATAGCCGATAAGCAAATACCAGTCAGCAATCTGGCTATCCTATCAGGTCTTGAGCCACAGCGCACACACTTTGAAAAACAACTAGTAGAGCGTTTTCGCCATGCTGATACTCAAACCCTCATCATCCGAGGCAAGATAGGCGGTCCCATGACTACTACGCATATCGGATCTGTAACGCTACTACCACATATGAGCGATGAGCAGTTGCTGCCACTCATGCAGCAGGCAAAAAAAATAATCGTGCGTAGTGGCTATAGCACGATTATGGATTTGGCAGTATTGGGTTTGCTATCTAAAGCTGAGTTCCACCCTACTCCTGGTCAAAGCGAACAAGAATATCTCGCATCACGATTTGCTTAGATACTCATGCATTGCCTGCGCTGCTTTTCTGCCATCTGCCATAGCAAGAATGACAGTAGCACCACCGCGAACAATGTCGCCGCCAGCAAAGAGCATTGGCAACGATGATTGCATTTGCTCATTTACTACAATAGTACCCTTCTTCGAGATATCTAATCCCTGCACAGTAGATGGAATCAGCGGATTAGGACTAACACCCACACTCACGATTACTAAATCCACTGGCAATGCAACGGTTTGACCCTCCGCAGGTATAGGACTACGACGTCCTGATTCATCGGGTTCGCCCAATGTCATTACTTGCAATACAGCTTCTGCTACGCGTCCCTGTTCATTAGCGTGGTACTCTATTGGATTATGCAAAGTCATAAACTCCACACCCTCCTCCTTAGCGTGACGCACTTCCTCTACGCGAGCTGGCATCTCCTCTTCGCTACGACGATAAACAATAATGGCACGCTCTGCACCCAGTCGTTTGGCAGTACGCACTGCATCCATAGCCGTATTACCACCACCTACTACCATAACAGTCTTGGCACGAAGCATAGGCGTATCATTATCTTTTGTAGCTGCACCCATCAGGTTTATGCGTGTTAGATATTCGTTGCAGGACATCACACCATTAAGATTTTCGCCTGGGATATTCATAAAGCGAGGCAAACCAGCACCACTTCCTACAAATATACCTTTGAATCCTTGCTCTTGCAGATCATTAATACTTAGCGTCTTTCCTATAATAGTGTCGCATTGGAAGGTTACACCCAAACGACGCAGACCATCTATCTCACGATCTACTACCTCGTTGGGCAAACGAAACTCAGGTATTCCATAACGCAATACACCTCCCAATTCATGGAGAGCTTCAAAAACAATTACTTGATACCCCAATTTGGCCATATCACCAGCAAAAGCTAAGCCTGCAGGACCACTTCCTACTACGGCTATCTTCTCGCCATTTTTCAGATGGTCATTAGCCATTACCTCTGTGCTATGATCCGCCACAAAGCGCTCCAAATAACCTATAGCTACAGGCTCTTTTCCCATCTTGAGATGAATACATTGGGCTTCGCATTGTTTCTCTTGCGGACATACACGACCACAAATAGCAGGCAATGTACTACTCTCTTTAATGACTTCTGCAGCTGCAAGTACATTACCCAACTCCAATTGCTTTATAAAACCAGGGATATTAATATTCACAGGACACCCCTTTACACAAGTAGGGTTCTTACAATCCAAACAGCGATGTGCCTCTGTGATAGCTTGCTCGAATGTTAAGCCTTGATTTACCTCTCTGTACAACGATTTCACACGCTCCTCTGGCAAAAGTTCTGGCATTTTCACACGCGGAATTGCCACTCTATCCTTTGCTTTGCCCGTAAAAGGTGCTACAGACTTGGATTGCTGACATTCAATTGCTACAGGCTCTTTACTACCCTCAAGCGCAGCTTCAACCTCATATCTCTGTTGGTACTCTTCGTACGCCGCCTTTTCCTCTGCTGTATATTGGCGCAAGCGTGAGAGCATTTCGTCGAAATCCACCGCATGAGCATCAAACTCTGGTCCATCCACACAGACGAACTTCGTCTTGCCACCTACAGTCACACGGCATGCGCCACACATACCCGTTCCGTCCACCATGATGGTATTCAGACTAGCTTCGGTAGGAATAGCGTATTTCTTTGTGGTCAATGCCACAAACTTCATCATGATTGCAGGACCGATAGTGATACATTTATCCACTTTCTCACGTTGAATCACCTGCTCAACACCCATAGTGACTAATCCTTTTTGTCCCAGCGAACCATCATCGGTCATAATGATCATTTCATCTGACACTTCAGCTAACTGCTCACGTAGAATTATGAGTTCGGCTGTACGGGCAGCTAGTACAGTAATCACTTTGTTTCCAGCTTGCTTGAGTGCGCTGGCAATAGGCAACATAGGTGCAGCCCCTACACCACCACAAGCACATACCACCGTACCAAATAGTTTAATATCAGTAGCTTTGCCCAGTGGACCTACCAAGTTGGCAACAGAAGATCCTGGCTCTAATGCTAACAATTTGGCACTACTGACTCCCATGCGTTGAACCACCAAGGTGATTGTGCCACGCTCTATATCAGCACCAGCAATCGTCAGTGGCATACGCTCGCTATGATCGTCCACACGAACCATAACAAAGTGTCCAGCCTTACGGCTACGAGCAATCAGTGGAGCTTCTATCACAAGCTCCGCTACATTCTCCGAAAAGAAACGTTTAGAAACAATTTTTGCCATACATTCCGCCTCTAAACACTAAATTCTAAACACTAGAAATACTTCACTTCTTCACCCATGATACTTGTCAACAGGTTGTTAGCCAATCTACTTGCACCAAAGCGGAAGGACTGATTGTTAAGCCAATTTTCGCCCAGAATCTCTTTTACTAATGTATAATGTTGTACCGCCTCATCTGTGGTACTTACACCACCTGCAGGCTTATAACATACCTTTTGACCAGTCTTAGCATACCAATCCTTGATGGCTTGACACATCACATAACTTGCCTCTGGAGTTGCATTAACAGCTACCTTACCAGTAGAGGTCTTGATGAAATCAGCACCTGCTGCCATTGCTAAAATAGATGCTTTGTAAATATTCTCGGCTGTTTGTAGCACACCTGTCTCCAAGATTACCTTCAAGTGTGCATCACGGATAGCAGCTTTAATTTCAGATATTTCATCGTAAACCTCTTGATAGTTGCCTTCTAAGAACTTACCAATAGAAATCACAATATCTATCTCCGTAGCGCCTGCCTCTACAGCCAAAGCGGCTTCTGCTACTTTCACTTCGATAAAGGTTTGCGATGCAGGGAAACCACCAGCCACCGCAGCAATACCAATAGGTTCAGTCAGCACTTCTTTCGCTGTTTCCACCAAAGCAGGATAAACGCACATAGCTGCTACGTTTGGTACACCTGGGAAATGACCATCGAAATCATTTACCTTCTGAGCCATAGTAGCTACCTTTATAGTCGTATCTTCACCATTTAATGTAGTCAAATCAATTTGATTGAGGCACTGCATCCATACCTCACGGATATTATTTTCCTCCTTATGTTGTGCCAAAATATCGGCCACGTTCTTCTTCACCATCTCATCGGTGAGAGTACAAGGATATTCCGCAAAGAGTTTTTCAAACTTTTCCATATATTCTCGTCTTTAAACTTTACACATTCAACTATCAACTCAACCTTCCTATCACGGTTTCATTGCCAGTTACAGGCTCGCCCACCTTCACATAGATTTCCGTATCCAATGGCAAATATAAGTCCACACGCGAACCAAACTTGATGAATCCAAAGTGTTCGTTGCGTTGCGCACGATGTCCAGGTTTAGCATAAGTAACAATACGACGTGCCATCGCACCAGCAATCTGACGAACAGCTAATTGTACTTTTGATTCGGTCTCTATTACTACTAGCGAGCGCTCATTCTCAGTACTAGATTTGGGTAGCCAAGCACCTTGATGACGACCATCCTGATGCTCTGACACTAGCACTGTACCCTCGACAGGATACCAATTGGCATGCACATTAAATGGCGACATAAAGATACTAACTTGCAAACGCTTTTCATGGAAATACTCGTTCTCCATGGTGGGCTCTACAACAACGATTCTACCATCAGCAGGTGCTATCAATAAATTATCATCACTCACCTCTACAATGCGCGTAGGATTGCGGAAGAAATAAGTAACAAACACTAGCAAGGTAGCAGTTAGAAGCAATGTAATAGCACTCAACCATGTAGGCATATACATAAACATTGGTACGTTGATAGCAAATATCAATAAGGTCAATGTAACTATTAAACTACGACCTTCCCTGTGAATACGAACGCGTCTTTTTCTTTTTTTATGTCCCATATCTGTAGCGGGTATTTAGAGTTTAATGTTTAGAGCGGGGAGAATGATTATGCCCATTGACTATATGGTACTTGACAAAGCATATCCACAGCCTGATCTAATCCTTGTTGAAGTTTCTTTTCAAACATCATTCTGAACATCATAGGTATATCTGCTTTGATAGTCAATTTGATACGTGTATCCAGTTCTTCTACCTGCTTGAGTTGGATCCACATATTAGCATCCATTGGCAAGTTTTCAACCCCAAACTTAATTATCTTATATTCTTCTTTCTCCACAATTCTAATGGTGAATTTCTGTGCCACTCCGTCCACTTTGATGCGGATATAGTCGGATGTAATTTCCAGTTCCTTCACTTTATCTTTTGGAATCAATTCACTGAATCGTTGGAGATTTTCCAAATTACTCAACACAGCAAATACTTGTTGGTCATTGTAGCGAATCTGTCCAATTTTGCTTTCGAATTTTGCTGCTGCCATATTACTTACTCCAGTTATTAGGGTTGTGTTGCCATGCTTCAATCGCTAATTTCTGCTGCTCATCCACAATCCCCATAGCAGAGGCGTGGCGTAATACAGTTTCAAAATCTGTGAGAGCTGTCACAGATACATCCATAGCATCAAATCTTCGCTTAGCAGAAGCAAAATCATAATTAAATATAGTAACGACGCCTAAAACTTTGCAACCGTTATTGCGAATAGCTTCCACTACTTTGGAGCAATTCATACCTTCGTTGACTTGGTTCTCTACAATAACTACGCTTTGTCTTGGTCGGAGGTCACCTTCGATTTGGTTCTCGAGACCGTGATCTTTTGGTTGAGGGTGTACATACACAAACGGCAGGCTCAATTGCTCCGCCACGAGTACACCATGTGCAATGGCATTGGTAGCCACACCCGCAATAATATCTGCATCAGGATACATCTCCGCCACCACGCGCGCTAACTCTAAACGAATAAAGTCGCGCATTTTGGGATAGGACAAGATTTTTCTGTCATCGCAATACATAGGAGAACTCCACCCATTTGCCCAAACGAATGGATTCTTTGGCTGAAATTTAATAGCTTTCAGTTGCAATAACCTGACTGCGGTCATTTCTTGTAGCACTTTCATATATTAGAACGGTTTTAAATGGTTTTCTATTTCGAAAATTTGGGCAAAGGTACTACAAAAATTGCATATATGCAAGTAAAATGAGCAATATTTTCAAAAACGGTTGTTTTCACTAACTTTTTACCATTCCTACATCTTGAGTACTAGATAGAATTTGTAGAGTTTAGTGCAATCCTATAATTTGTATAATGATTATTCCGAATTGCATAACACCATCAATTATCACTTTTCCAGGGGTAGTAACCTACCCAAAAATAAAAACTCTATAAGAAAATCTAATTTATCACAAAGCTTCCATCAAGATAGATTCCATAATTCGATATGCATCCATGTTGGGATGTACACCATCGCTAGCATAACACTCGGGTAAGCCGCCACGATCATCCACAAGAGCAGTATGATAATCAACATACTTAATCTTGTTAGCCTTGGCATAAGCCTTAATCATCTCATTCAAACGGATGATATCCTCCGCTGGAGTTAAATCAGGACGCCACTTAAAACGATAGGCTGGTAAGCAAGAACACAACACAGGTTTGATATGATGATACTTGGCCAATTCACACATAGACTGAATGTTCTGCAAGATATGTTTGAGAGCGATATATCCATTGTTCATAGCTATGTCATTAGCACCCGCTAGAATGACAACCATCTTAGGATGAAGTGCTACAACGTCCGACTGAAAACGACACAACATTTGCGAAGAAGTCTGGCCACTTATACCACGCCCAACAAAATCATTTTCTGCAAAAAACTCAGGGTGAAACTTAGCCCAATTATCTGTAATAGAATTGCCCATAAAAACCGCCTTAGGGCGATGTGTAACTGAGTCATTCTGAGATGAATAACGATTATACTGCGCCCAGTCTTTGGTCTGCGCATTAACAGATAAAACGGCTATCGCCAATAAGAAAAAAAGAAGTGTTCGTTTCATTATTTTTAAAGGTAAATCTATTCGGACTGCAAAGGTAGTGAAAAACTTTGAATCACGCAAATTTTTCAACATATTGCGCATTTTTTATCGCACCTTCAAGACCCTCTACACAAGACACATTCCTCTGAGAATATTTTTGCCGTTCTACAACCCACAATACAAAATAAGCTCTCTTAGTGAGATAAAATCAATACAAATAGATTAGGAATCTATCTTTTTAACAAATATTTTTCGCTTTACTTGCATATTTGCATTTTTTGTAGTACCTTTGTGCGCTTTTTGCAAAGCAAAGATATATAATCAAACATGACGGCATAATAATCGCGTTAAAAGAGGGCGGTATGGCTCAAGATTTGGATAAGAATAATACGCAGACTCATGATGACGATGAGGATTTGTCTGGTTATAAAACAAAAACACAAAAGAAGTTGGATGATTACTGGACAAGAACGAAACAGGGACTGATGAAGGCGCTTGTTGTGTTGCCGCTGATGTATTTATTGGACTATTGCGATGTAATCACATTTAAAGGGGAAAGAATTCATCTAGTGGAATTGCCAGTGATAGAGATGAATGATACTGCTTTTAATCGCAATGCAATCAAGCTGGAATCCTACAAAACAATGTTGTTGTCCAACAAAGTAAAGGTAGTCTTGCGTAATACAACTGATACGCCAATAGCAAATATTAAAGGAACATTAAAACTTAGAGGATCACACATGAATGGAACTGTGGATTTTGATACAAAGTGGAGTTATTTGGTGATTCATCCGAATGAGACAAAAACAATAAAGTTGCGTGATTTTTCTGATGAATTAGGCGGCGGAGGCTTTCGGGTATCGATGAAATTGCAGAGTTATTCGCGATATGATGACTATGAGCGTATTTATAAATGAGGTTCTTTGATAGGTAGGAGATAGTAGTGAAAAATAACTAACTAAAAACATAAAAAATCATGAATTTAATTGTAATCTCTTTGCTTGTTTTGGGCGTGACGGGATTGGTGGCAGCGGTGCTACTATATTTCGTGGCTCAAAAATTCAAGGTAGAGGAAGATCCACGCATTGACGAGGTTCAAGACGCATTGCCAGGTGCCAACTGTGGCGGTTGCGGTTATGCCGGTTGTCGTGCGTTTGCTGAGGGTTGTGTGAAAGCAAGCTCACTGGACGGATTGCTCTGCCCTGTAGGAGGTGCGCCTACCATGACGAAGGTGGGTGAGATCTTAGGTATGGCAGTAGTGGCTGCTGAACCTAAAGTAGCAGTAGTGCGTTGTAACGGCACATGCGAGGCACGTCCTCGTACCAGCGTTTACGACGGCGCTAAGAGTTGTCAAATCATGCACAGCTGTTATGTAGGCGAGACGGCTTGTCCTTTTGGCTGCCTCGGTTGTGGCGACTGCGTGAGCGCGTGCGACTTCGACGCTATCCACATGAATCCTGCGACAGGATTGCCAGAGGTGGACGACGAGAAGTGTACCAGCTGCGGTAAGTGTGTGAAGGCTTGTCCAAGAAACATCATCGAACTGCGCAAGAAAGGGCCAAAGAGCCGTCGCATCGTGGTGATGTGCGTTAATAAAGACAAGGGTGCAGTAGCACGCAAAGCTTGTACCAACGCATGTATCGGTTGCAGCAAGTGCCAAAAAGTGTGCGAGTTTGACGCGATTACAATTGAGAACAACTTGGCATATATCGACTACAACAAGTGCCGCCTCTGCCGTAAGTGCGAGGATCAATGTCCTACTGGTGCTATCCATGCGGTGAACTTCCCACCACGCAAGCCAAAGGCAGAAGCGCCAGCAGCACCAAAGGCAGCGCCAGTGGCTGCTGAGGTTAAAGGTGAAAGGTTAGAGGTTAAAGGCGAGAAAACAGAGGAGGCGAAAGCATGAAAAGTACATTCCGTATAGGTGGAGTTCATCCACACGACAATAAGCAATATTCTGTTCATCAACCTATCACAGCTTGCCCATTGCCAGCAAAGGCAATCAT
>JAEIGA010005522.1_pt1 | contig 19316 bp, 12 predicted proteins | sample 9270691 | NCBI WGS metagenome assembly JAEIGA01 (sample SAMN17057246, study PRJNA624740) | gut metagenome | biome: biome; isolation source: fecal sample | host: Bos grunniens | place: China: Xizang | collected 2019 | reverse complement strand
TTGCCCAGGTCCTATACTTTGTCTGCCAAGGGATAGATTCACCAATCTCAGAGCGCATGAAACTATAGGTCAGATCAGCAAATTCTCCATTATATGGATTGAAGTCCTGATTGACCTTTGGAGTATTTGATCCGTACCACTGCAGGAGCAGAGAGTACAGCTCGCCATAATTACTTCTAAGGTTCGCGACACCATTTGTTTTGATGATGTCACCCACTTCCAGCGTATGAGCCATAGAAGGCATCTTCTTTAAGAGATTTGCCATCTTTGTCTCGACCGGAACGCTTGCCCCTAATTTGATATTGCCCTTCTCGTTCTTTTGGCTCTTCGGAATCGCATTGAACTCTTCCTGCATGCGCTCGATCTCAGCCATTGTCAGAGAGGATGTTCCCTTCTCATTCTTTCCGAAATTGAAAGGAGTAGCCTGTTTACCATTCAGAGCTTTTGCTACCTGTCTGTTCCACGCATCTACGAATGTCTCAGACCACTTCTGTACCTGGAGTCTTCTGGATTCCACGAAGCATCCAAGGCAGGCCGTTTCATAGCCGTTTGCTCTCAGGATTTCATTTACAGTTACAATCGCATTGGGAGAGAAGGAAACATTCTGGAAAGTGCCATCGTCAATCAGATCTGTAAGGACTCGCATATATGCCTGTCTCTTCTTACAGATCGTCATGAAATCGATATTAACAGGATACTCGCCATTCTTGACGAATGACCGAAGGACCTGCTTCTTTCCTGTGATATCTGTGATGATATCCGCAGAGAGTGCTTCTTCCATCTCACGATAACCAAGAGCGACTTCTTCCAGGAGCTGTGCCTGTCTATTGATCATGTCGATCGCGCGATCGATGTCTTCTTTTTCGTATTTGTTGGTTTTCTCCAGTACCTTGCGCAGCTTTTCATTTGTGTTAGGCAGTGTGGTGCGTGATTCTCTGCCCACTGTTGCAAGGTTTACCAGTACAGAATCAGCATCCTTACTGGATGCCATCTGGAAGTCACCGTTCTGGTCATATTCCAGGATCGCATCATTGCCCATCTCTTTGTGGACTGCTGTCTCCAGCTGCTGATAGGTATTGACAGCATTTGCCATTGCTTCGATGACTCTATCCTGCAGATCCTGCATTCTGAGGAGAGAATCCTCTGCGACCTGTCTCTGGTAGCTGTTCAGCTTCTGCCCGGAGATAAGGTTCTTAAAGGAATCGATGATCTTTCCGAGGATTTCAGAGAGTTTTTCTTTGAATGTCTTTGCCTGCTGCGGAGTGGCATTCTCATCCAATTTCTGGAAGAATTTCTCAATACCATCCTCATGGCTCATGATGTTGAAGAGCTGATCGCAAAAGATTTCCTTATCGAGATCCGCATCGGTCTTGCCATTGTTGGCGAATTCATAAGCGTATGCCTTCTCATAATTCTTCCGCATAGCCTGGAATTCTTTGGCACCCATGATCTCTTCCATGACCTGCATACCGGACTTTACAATCGGCTGGAACTGCTCCGGACTCATAGAATCGGTAAACTCACCGAATTCATGGAACAGTGTGACAAGGTTCTTTCCTTTGGATGCATTGATGACGATCTCACCATCTTTATAATATCCGTTAGATCCATCAGGCAGAGAGTCTACAACTCTGATATTAATCCCTGTTGCCATTGCATATCCAGTAAGGAAACGAGTAGAATCATCGTCCACCGGATTCGTTCTTTCATCAGTGAATATGCCTGTTGCTTTTCTTCCGAGCAGTTTTTCCGCCTGGGATCTGGATGTAGCTGCGATCATATCTTTTGATGCAGTCTCCATGCCATCATAGAACATCTTCTGTGCCTGCTGTTCTGTTACCCTGGAGAAAACAATTCCGTTCTGACGCTTGAAGTTACTCCATGCTTTATCAATATTCGCAGTAATCTGAGCAGGATCCGACACAAATGTATCTACCTGTCTACCTGCATTGTATGCGCGATCGAATGCATAGCTATAGGTATCCGCATTCATTCCGGGAATATAGTTTCTCTGAAATGCCTGCTTCGATGCAGCTGTTGGATAATTCTTTATCAGCTGTGCCAGTCTTCCTTTCTGCGTCTCTACATTCTTCTCTCTTGCGATTATTGCCTGCTGCAGGCCATCATTATATGCCTGCTGTGCTGAGCTTGACAGAACGCTCTTGTCGATCTGCTGCTCATTCAGACCAGCTTCGTAGGCAGCCTGGACAGTCTGCGGAGCGTTAAACGCAGCATCGATCTCTTCTCTGGAAATGCCACGATCAAGCATTCTACCAGAGAAAGTGTTTTTATAATATTCAGCATATTTCTGCTGTTCCTGATCTCCGGTTTCGATGGACTGCTGATAGATGGATGCCAACTCTGTAGGAGTTTTTGCATCTCTCATCTTCTGCATCATATCTGTCTGGGAGATAGGCTGAGATCTATATTTTTCAGGAACATCAGAAGTAACATCATTTTGCTCATTTTCGGTTACTCTTTGCTCATTCTCGGGATTATTTTGCTCATTGGTAACATCATTTTGCTCATTTTCGGTTACTCTTTGCTCATTCTCGGGATTATTTTGCTCATTGGTAACATTATTTTGCTCATTTTCTGTTACCTTTGCTTCCGGTTTAGTTGTAGGAGCTTCCGGTTTAGTTGTAGGAGCAGCCTTTTCAGTTGTAGGAGTAGTTGTCTCAGTTGTTGTATCAGGAGTTGTATCTTCTTTAGGAAGTTGTGTTTTCTCTTCCTGCTTCCTTGCATTCTCCTGCTGTGTTGTGGCTTCCGTTTGCACAGCATCCATCATGGATGTATACAGTTTTTTGATATCTTTCTTGGAAATCTGTTCTCCGTTTTCCTGCTTATTTGCAAGCACCCCAGCAAGCTGCTTTGCTTCTTTAGCAGACTCTGCCGCAGATTTGTTCTGATAATTTGCTTCATCCGTATCAATGGACTCTTCGTACTCGCGGAAGTTTGTATCTTCACCAAACATTTCGGCAGCCTGCTTGCCAGTATTATAGGAATTGATCGCTGTTGCGATTCCGCCCATAGTACCACCGGAGATTGTGCCACCAATAAAGGATTCAACCCAACCAAGCAAAGTATCTTTTGTTGCTTTTGCTTTTGCCTGGTCTTCTGTCATGCCTGCATCGATATTGTCCTGTACTTTGACCCTATATTCGGCTTTATCCCCATTTAGGAGCATATCCGCGACATGATTAATAACATCCGATGACAGTTCTTCTGTTCCTTCAATTCCAGCCTGGGCGATCCAATCTATCACCGCTTTTCTTGCTGTCTTACTAGATCCCTTTGCAATATCCCAGAAGTGATCAAGGGACAACAATTCCGTAGCAACTTCCGCCATTCCGGATACCACAGCAGTTGTCTGAGCCTGTTCTTCCGTAAGTCCTTTTTCCAAACCTTCACGCAACTGAGAAGCGTAAGCATTTACCCCCATAGGGAGCAGTGAAGCCACTTTTCCTGCAGTACCAAGACCAGGAAGTCCAAGAGCCGCAGATCCTGCCATGTTATAAGCAGACTCACCAATGGAATACCCGATCCCATATGCCTTTGCACCAAGCTGTCCAGCCGGTGTCCCACTCTCAGCGATCCTGTTCTGCACACCCTGCTGCACGTTTGCGGCATAGTTAGAAGACCCGAAGTATGGACTATATGTATCAGTACCTAATCCGGGAGCTTTTCTGGAAGTATTAGCAGCCACAGCTGATATACCTGCCACAGGAGACTGCATGATAGACTGTGCAGTCATTGTGGCAGCCGCCAGTGCTTGTTTTGCCTTGTTTCCGGTATGCAGTGCATTATAGATCTCTGCCTGCTGTTTTTCGTTCTGATCATAATTAGATCTGTACTGCTGATACTGCAGGAGATCTGTTACTTGGTCATCCGTCAGGTTGAGTTCTTTCTTAAGGTTCTCCCTTGCCTGCTGCATCATCTGTCCGCCCTGGGCCTGTGCTCTTCTCATTGAGCCAGTGCTGCCATGACCACCAGAAGTAGACATCAAATATCCTTCTTCATACTGCTGCAGGTATTTTTTTGCATTGTCGGGGAGTGAGTCAAGATAATCTCCCAATACTGTTCTCTTGTCTTCTGCTCTCTCCGCATTCTCAAGATTTCTAACAAGATCAGCAGATCTGTTTCCGTTATCAGGAACACTTACATTTGTAAGCGTACTCTGCTTTGGAACATTCTTAAGAGCATAGTTAGGCTGCTGAATGCCGCCATCCGGAATGCTTGTCCCCTGCAGTGCAGACTGTCTCGGAGTAGTCTGTTCTTTCTGTTTATCGTCCTTCTTGAACAGATTTCTCATCAGCATGTACTGGTCTAATGCTGATGTGTATGGATTGATCTGTACGAACGGCTCCGGTTCCGCCGACTTTTGATTAGGATTGATCTGGCTCGCCTGGGCAAAGATTTCCTCAGTGCTCGGTTTCTGTTTCTGGACATACGGAAAAGCAGTCTGCATTACAGACTGCTCTATAGGTGACGGAGCATTCGCAACCATGTTTCCTGCCGCCTGTGCCGCAGAGGAATTTGCCATCTGGTTATACTGCTTCTGGTGATTCGCCCACTCGCGCTGCAGCTGATCATTCCGCTCCTGTTCTTCCAGGGCAGCTACCTGAGCTGCCTTCCTGTCAGCTTCCATCTGCCTTCTCTGCCGCTCAAGCTCTTCAAAATACATTGCTTCCGCATATGATCTAGGCATTACTGTACGCTCCTTCTATTGACCTTTTTTGCATACTCTTTCAGCATCAGTTCGTACTCGTCAAGCATCCGCTTTGCTTCTGCGGCATCCACGTTGTTGGATTCAAGCAGATAAGACAGGTCAGGTCTTGTCACGGAATCCTTGATGGAGTTATCAATCGCATAAGGACTCTGCCCGAATGCTCTGCCGTTACCACCACCGGCTCCGCCTGTGGGAGTGCTCATGGTGTTGCTCCAGTTAGAAGCATTCGTGTTCTGCCAGTTAGATCCAACCGTATTGTTAAATCCTGCACTGAACTGGTTGCCGATCGTGGACTGTGTACCCTGAGACCATCCATTAGTATCCGATTCAGACCAATAATTTGTGTCAGATACAGAATTCTCCCAATAATCCGTATGAGATACAGAATCCTGCCAGTTAGATGTATCCTGCTGTGCCATGTTGGATTGTTCTGCATTGCGCTGATTCCAATACTCCTGCTGCCAGTAAGCGCGATCCTGCTGATAAGCATTCCGGTCGAAGTTTCTCTCATCCTGGTATGCAGCCTGCTCAAACGAACGATCAGACTGCCAGTCAGAGACAGTATCACGATAAGCGTTGTACTCATTATTTCTGAGCTGCTGTGCCATGTTGAACTGATCTCTTAAATCAGATCTATCAGACAGATATCTCTGGTATGCAGCGTTCTGCAGCTCCGGAATGATATCGTTGAGCTGTAGAAGATAATTCTGGTATCTCTGCTGTGCTACAGACTGAGCATAGGAGTTGTTATATCCGCCTGTCAGTGCTGTTGCCTGTCCAAGGACATCCCTTGATGCGTCCTGTCCTCTTTTTCTGTATTCCTGCGAATACATCCTGTAGAGAGCATCTTCGTTGAAGTTGTAATTAAACTTCGGGCCGTTTACGAGCTGATCATAAGTATCAGCGAGCTTATCATCCCATGCAGAAGAAAATGCTCCCGGTCTTTTATTGATCGTCTCCTGGAGCCGGTTATAGGTATCCGTTACCTTCTGATCTACTGAATAATCAGCATACCGATCACGCTTTCCCAGCGTTCTCTCGTCTACTGTTCCGGATGCCCAGGATTTACCATACTGCTCACCATGCGATCCGCCTTCAGAATGCGACCTTGTATCAGATGCTCCGACTGTACTGGATTCTGTATGGCTGCCACCAACTGTACTTGTGTGGCTGCCGTAGGATTCAGCGGAGTGTGTTGTCGATGCACTCTGCGATGCAGATCCGCTTTGACTATTAGATGTGGATCCACCTACGGAAGAGGAAGTGGATCCCCCGACTGTTTTACTGTTTGCCATATTTTTACCTCATCTATGCATAGTTGATAGCTATATGGAAATAGTAAGAAAATAAGGCTTTTTTTATAACCCCACACATAAAAAGCACTCCCCAAAGGGAGTGCCTGCTTTAGTTACATTTTTCAAAAGATGATCGAATAGACTGCCGCTGCATGTCTATATAGATCTGTGTTGTTTGGGTGTTCACATGGCCTGCAAGAGCCTGTATCTCCTGCAAACTCATTCCTTTTTTCGCGTTCCTCGTGATCATGGTCCTTCGGAATCTGTGAGGATGTGCATGGATACCGGTCTGTTTACCTAACTCGCGAATGATATATTCTGCGCCACTTTTCGAAAGTCTTGAATAAGGTTTAATACTTTTCACAAAAAGCGCAGGATTATCGTCTGTTCTTGACTGCAGATATCTTTTAATCCAATATCCGCATTCCTCTGTGAAATATACTCGTCTTTCTGCTTTTCCTTTTGTGCCATAAAAAACGATCGAACGATCGCTCCAGTTTAATTGATCACGATCTATCGATACAGCTTCACTTATTCTTACTCCAGTGCTGTCTAAGAAATAGATAAGAGCTTTATCCCTGTCTGATCCTGCAGCATCTTTTAGTGATTCCATATCTTCACCTGAATACGCATGCTTCATTTTTCTTGGTACTTTAATATTTGGAATATTATCAATCGGATTCCTGCTGATATATCCCTCGTCATGCATCCAGCCGAAGAAAGTACTCAGGTCATTCTTTAGATTGTTTATATAGGTTTTTGATGGTTTTCGTTTGGTTCTAGGATTTTCCCGATCTCCATACATAGCCAGGAAATACTTTACATCATTCTCACTCATATCCTGCGGCTGTTTATTAACATATTCACGCAGTTTTCCTATCGCATACTCATACTGCATGATAGAACTCTCTGCACAGTTTTTGAGTCTTTTTGTTGCTCTGAATCTTGGCAGATAGTAATCCCATCCCTTGACCGATGTCGCAAGTCCAGTGCATTCCTCTTCTACCTTCATACCACGGAGAGAGACAATCAGAGTTGCTTCCAGTAATGTCAGCTGATCCGGATCGAGCTTGTCGCTCATTTTTGCCACTACAGAATTGATAATAAGATTAGATTGATTAGACATAAAAACACAGCCTTCCTTTCATTGTACGCAAAGGTCAGGCTGTGATATAATCTATCCAGCCACCTTTGGTTAGGAGCAGGGATTTTAGTTTGGTAGACGGAGTCCCTGCTCCGCTTTTTATTGTCTGAGATTATTATATCTCAATTCTGTGCTTTTATGCTATCAATTTCTCTGAATTAAAGTTCCCTTTAAATTAGTTGCCCAAGCCTTCTCCCAACAGGCAACCATTGCCCACCACCGTCCGATTTTTACAGCCTCGCACTACGGCTTTAGCAAGAGTGGGCGTCCCGTATTGTTCCCTTTAATAATATATCAGCCACCCCTCACGAACTGATGCCTGCATATCTCCTTTTGCGCTACCATTCGGTATGGATATGCACCACAAAATGTTCCCTTTAAGCGTATGAGAATGATCGGCTCGTACCTGTACCTATTGGAGTACACACAATCGTTTTGGTTGTTGTGTTAATGGTTATTAACGATACGCTGTGTTCGGTATAGGTACCAATTGTACGTGTCGTAAGCTGTGCGCTACCGTTAACCGCATCGCAGATAAAACCAATCATCGGATATCCTGCCGCAGAAATCTCACTATATTCTCTGTGTACATGACCTGTAATCACAGCGATTACTTTTCCCCCTGCGTTGCTAAAATCATAGCTCAGTCCAGACCATGTGCCGCTTGTATGCCCGTTATAAGCATCTAATAGTGATTTAATAAGGGTCCCAAAACTAGATAACTGTGTTACGGTAGCGTCTTCTTCGTTTATTTCGAAAAACCAATGAGGAATGACAACTATATTATATCCCGTAGGGGCGTCATTAAGTGTATCAATGATCCACTGGTGCTGTGCAGAATCTGCGCTAAATGTTGTGTAATTTCCCCGTGTATTAAGGATGATATAACGTATTTTCTGCGTATCATTATCAAAATAGTAATACATGTTGCTCTGCAGATGCACAGCGGTATCGAGATTAAAACCTGCAAAAAGGTCTTGATACATCTGTCCATCCGTCAGTCTTGCATCTGACTGATAGTGGTTACTATCATGATTGCCAATCACGTTATACATCGTTGGCGCAAATTTGTGGAAATTATGGTAGAAAATATTAAGTTCTTCAAGTGCCGCATCTACCGTCGCGTGTGTTTGCAATATATCACCACCATTTACAATTTTGCGCGCCGGAATTTTGTCAATCAACCACTGGAATACTTTATATAACTGTTCTCCGCCAGCAAGCTTATCAGCGTTTTTGTCATAATGATAATCTGTGAAGAAATAAAAAGAATCGCCATGATTCCCAAGGTCGTAAATCGCATCTTTTAGGTCATCCTCAATTGACGCAAGATATGTCTGCCAATAGTCTGCAAGCGGCGAAGAACCATCTTCCAACGCAGTCACGCGATTGTCTAACTCTGCGGTCTCATCCGTAAGGGTAAGTACACGGTTAACAATCGGCGTGGAAATATCATGATATATAGCATGACCATACGTTAGTATCTCGTCCTGCGATATACTCTCCGCAAGAGGTACGGACTGAACAACATACCTGTAAAAGTTGTACTCTGTTAAAATTGAGTATGAACTATCAGAGTCCAACCATCCAGATGAAGCCACGGCTGAGATAGACGAGTCTGTATTATAGTAATGGATGTACGCCCGATACCCCGGTTTCACTTTTACCGGCAGTGGCTCAGATGGTTTCGAAATATATCCTGCCGTTCTTACTGAGGTAGTGCTCTCTGTTGGTCTTCCACCTGACGTGAATGTACCAAGTTCAAATGAATCTGACAAATAGTCCGCATATTCAAGCGTTTCCAGCGCATCAAGCCGATCAGATACCAGATCGAGCCTGTCTGACATGGTAGCATTGTTGTAAATAATTGGTACAAATGTTTTAGGATTATAGTTGTTATTTAAAGATGATATATCGCTACCGAGATAAACACTCCACGTGTGTCCAGTGTCTACATACCCAGAATAATACCATGTACGCAATGATATTTTATCATTTGCACCTATCGTGACATCTGTGTCGGTATAAATCGTAGTAAAATCGGCGGCGGCAAAAGGCGGTGTACCTATTGCGTACTGCAATCCAAAGCTACGGTTGCCGGCATCGTCTGGTATCCCGCCGATAGTGTATATACCAGCATCGATATCACCTTCATTAATCCAGTAATATCGCGCCTGTCCTGTTGCAGTTCCAGACGACGAAACAGAGCCGTCTGCATTTTTAGTAAATGTAATGCCGTTATTCGTGAGTGTATCACCGCTATAGTAGTCAAATGGAATAAGGTTCCCAGATAAACCATAAAGAATTAAATCATTCTTTAACTCAGTGATTTCAGTTCCAACTTTGGCTGCTTCTGCCGCTGCTCCGGATACAGTAAGGGTACTGTCAATAACAGTCTGGCCTTCTATGACCTGCATAGCTGCAACCTGGGCAGCAACCTTGTCTGTTGTCTGCTGGTCGATCACCGCGAGTTGGGCAGTATTGTTATCCGCGATCGCCTGGTCCTGAGCCTGTACATGTGCTGTGTAACTAGTCATCAGATCAGAAAGATCCTGTGCTGTTTCTGCAGCATCTTCTGCGGATCCTGCCGCCGCCTGGGCTGAGTTGCTTGCTGCCGTTTCCGAGTCAGCAGCATTCTGAGCAGACTCTTCTGCTTCTTCAGCTTTTGTAAGAATAACTTCATAACGGGATCTTAAATCTGCGGCTTCTTCCTGGTACTCTGTTATCTGATTACGCAATACCTTATCCTGGAATTCCACTCTATTCCCATAGCGATCTACTAAGTAGTCGATTTCCTCTCTATTCATTGCCATTTGTTTGCTCCTTAATCGACCGTGCCTGCATGAGGTTTAAATTTCTCACCAGTTCGACTGCCCATCTATATACGATCTGCAGATTCTGCTCCGGTGTTAATCTTGCATCAATACTCGGTTCCTGGAAGTGTATCACTTCAGCCATATATGCCCCCTTCCGGATCGAATGTAGTTGTCATTGTAATGATCCTGCAGTATCCGTGTCCCTTGAATTTCAGTCTATAGTGGTCACAGGACATCGGTTTAAAGGATATGATCTGCGTAAGTGTTTTTCCGTTTCCGCGCACCACACCTTTTTCTTCAAAAGGACCATCATCGTAGGATATCCATACCTGGATCTCACTGTTATGCGGAACGTATGCCCTGAGTGCGATGTTTATAGGTTTCTTGTAATCGGGGATCTCATACGCGATATCTCCTGTCTCGCACCACCACTTGACCATATCTTCTCCGGGAAGCGGATTGAGGAAGAGTATGTTGTCATTGGTCCCGATACCGTAGATCTCTTTCTCGTTATAACAATAGACCTGTCCTGACTCGGATGTCGTAAAGCCAAGGATGTCGATTGCGTCCTCACGCTCCCAAATATCGTTCACCATGTCGTAGACAAAGTAAAACTTCTTCCCAAGCGCGTCCTGCATGGATATGTAATACTTATCCAGTGTCGCGCCGGCTGCCGCTGAGTAGTAGTGCTGATCGCGTCCCAGGTCCTTGGAGATCGAGACAGGAGTCGTGCCATCGTAGACCACCACATCCATAGAGGATTTATAGATCAGGTACTCGTTCAGGATAGCAAGCGACCTTGACGATCCCTTCTGCACACCGCGCACGTTGTTGGTTACCAGCTGATACTCCGCAGGATACGATCCATAGATTCTGTAAATATGGTTTTCCTTAAAGAATACCGGTCTGCCCTGGTAATTTATACATCCAGTGAAAGCACCATCATCACCGATGGATACCGCATAGGAGTCTGTCGATAATCCTTCGTAATCGTACCAGTTCGTGAAGTCACCGAGCTTACTTGCATAGATCTCGTTTACTACTCCGCCCTTGCCATCAGGACCGTAGTGACAGCCCCACACCCGGTTATTGCTCACGCAGACATAATCAAGCTGTGGAAGTTTTCTCTGGATGTGGAGCGTCCATGCTTCATCTGTATCTTCTACATGGACTACACCATCCTGCAGGATCCCAATAATGACAAAGTGATCGCCTTCAATGCTCTGGATGGTTGAACCATCGTTGATGTTCTCCAGCCAGGATGTCATCTTGATGGTGTCACCCTTCTTGAATACCTTTGCGATATTCGAGCCTGGGATCGTGACCCTGATATAGGTAGTTGCGACCGGCTGCCACATGGACTGGTTATCGACCCATATATTCAGACCGTTCGCGTCCGGATCCGTGTTGAGCCAGTACATCCCATCGGTAGGATTTGCCGGCGGAGTAGGACCGGCAACCACGTTGTCAAAGTCATTTCCATCCGCATCGCACATCTGGAAAGTGATATCCACTCCGGGATCGACTGAGTACTCCTTTTCCATACTGCCTATCTCATCCTCGCTGTAGAGATTGACATAGACATTCTGCGGATAGATAAGGATATACGCTCCGAATCTTAGAAGAGTCTGCTGCGTCTCCGATCCCTGGACTGCGACATAGGGCGAGATATCATACGTTCTTGTGCCGTAGTAGAGAGTATCTCCTTCAAGGTAACATACCCTGTCATCCGTCAAGAGGATCCCTCGGATGTTCTCTCCCTGAATCAGCTTCGATCTCCTTTTTCTGGGAGTTAAGATTGGATAATAATCGCTGGACATGTTTTCCATGTCGAAGAACTCGCCGCCTGCGATCCTATAGTTATGGTTGTATCCTCTCCATGTATCCACCATCGCTCGATTATTCGATTCCGGTAATCTTGTAGGCAGATACATCACAGCACCTCATGCCGCAATAAATGCGATCTATAGTGATCTCTCATGTGTGTTCGGTTCCAATATTTGTGGAAAGACCTATACGCTTCGTTGAACAGGTTCGCCATGCGGTTATATTCCACAGAGTTACCGTTCACGTTTGCGATCTTCATGAGAAGGTAATACTCATAGACAGAGGTATACGGTTCCGGTATCTGCAGGAAGGTAGTCGCTTCAAAGGTATCTGCTTCCCTCTTTCCCATCACAGGCTCATACCCTGTCAGGACAAGCTCGTTCCCTTCAACATACATCTCGGGGATGTCTTTTAAATCAAGGCCATGACCGTCCTCTGTGATTCTTGCCGGTAGGTCTTTCCTTGAGTACAGGATCACATCGTTCACCATTCCGGGCTTGTCGAAATCGTCATGCTGATGCGTGATCTCAGACATGACGCGCAGCTCGATCTGCCGAAGCCATCTGATCTTCTGTTCCTGCGTTATATTGTTTTCATGATCCGCATCAAACTGCGATAAAAACTCCTGTACAAACATATCTTTACCAAAAAGGGGAACAGCAGTTATGCTGCTCCCCGGATGAAATTACTCGAAAACTTTCGACTCGATGAATTTATCGGCAGCATCAGCATCCTTGAAGGAATTCTCAATGACCTGTGCGATCGGCAGCGGAACTTCCACTGCTTCGCCGCGCTTGATCTTAAAGACTCTTCCATTGACGGATGCGATGAGGAAGTTATCCTCACCCTTGGGGGCTTTTGGAAGTCTGATTTCCCTCTTCTCCTGCCAGGGATCGTTTGCTGCCATTGTTTCCATTGTTACTTCGTCTGTTTTCTTAGTAGCCATTTAATCTCTCCTTAGTTGGCTTGATCGACTCCGGAGTAGAAGGAACCTGTCTCGGCACGAACGATGCGCTCCTGGTAAAGGATCTTGGCTGCGTGGCTTGCCTTCCAGCCGACTGTGCTTCTCTGGTTCAGAGGATCAGCGGTACCGGAAGAGCCGCGCTGCTTAACGATAACTTCCAGGGACTCTGCGCTCGGATCGATGATGCCGTAAGCATCCTTGCCGAAGAAGATAGTAGCGTAGACCGCAGCACCCTGCGCTCCGCCTGCCCAGATCTTCTGCTCTGTGTCTTCGATGAATCTTACGTTGTGCAGCTCACCGATCTCACCATTGAAGATCTGTGTGGTAGCTGCGTACTTGTGTGCTTCGATCCACTCGCTGGACTGGCGAAGATCATAAGCTACACTCGGATGAATGATCGCGATGTACTTGCCGTTGATCGTAGGAGCTTTCATCTTTTTTAGGAAGGTGAATGTCTGGTTGACCAGTGTGGGAGTCAGGACATCCGCTGCTGTAAGAGCGTTTCTTGCGGTCTTTCCGCCGCCGAAGATAACGTTCGTGCCGGTGATCAGTTCGTTTCTTGTGATTGTATCAAGCGTATCGCCTGCCTGCGCACCATGCTCCTCAGTAACTGCGGAGATGACCGGGTCAACAGCTTCCAGCTCAAGCAGATCGGAAACAGTAGTATAGTCACCATACTGGGACAGTTCTGCCTCGATCTTTGTCATGTTGACAGTGTTGCCGTCAGGAGTAACACCCTCAGTAAGAGGAGTCAGTGCCTTGGCGAATGTGTTGAACTTTCTCCACTCGACTTTTCTGCCGTTGTTCTTCGGCAGCGGCTGCTTCTGACCGAACTGGTTGAAATAGTGCTGCGCTCTTGCATTCTTAAGAAGATTCGTTCTATAGAACGTCTTCATGGTGGGGGACAGATCGTTTCCTGTGGTATTCAGGAGCGTTGTCTGAACATTAGCGTTGGATGCTTCCACTCCGCTGTTTGCTGCATACATCTGCAGATCGAATTTCATAAAATTGATTTTCATTCGTATTCCCTTTCTCGGACGTTACGAGAAAGTGATTCGTTCTCCTCGTTTAGCCCGACTGATAATGTCTTCCATTTGTTCATCAGTCAGTTTAGAAGGATCAATGCCCTGCATTCCACCGGCGGCTGTTCCACCGGCTGCGGATTCTTTCGGCCTGTTCTGGCCTGACTTAATGGCATTGGCTGCCATTCTCTTCGCCTGCTGCGTAGCATACTGCATGGATCCTGTCATGAGATCGTCATGGTGGATCACCTCATATGCTCTGCGGACGGAGTTGGGAAATCCGCTGTTGCGAAGTGTTGCCAGGAGAGACATGAACTCCGGATTCTGCATCTCGTCTTCGAGGACAAATTCCGGATAGAATTCTTTCATCGCTTCCGATTCCTGGTTTAGCTGGTTCCACTCTTCCTGCTGTCTTGTCATCTCATCATGACCGCGCAGGGATGCGTTTTCCGCTTCCAACTGTTTGATCTGTTTCAGCGTTTCCACTGACATTCCGCGATTGTACGCTTCCTGTTCCAGTGCTTCATTGTCATACAGGACTGCATTGCTGAGCTGATCAATAGGAATGCTGCCATCCTGGTTTGCCTGGATCTTATATTTTTGAGCCAGTGCCTTGATGATGGGATCGATTGCTTTGATCTGGGCGGACTGATCTGCCTGGTTTTTAAACCTTCGATCGATCGCTTTTTTGATCGCCGCATCATAATCCTGTTTAAACCGACCTTTGATCAGTGAGTCCCAGGACTCTTCTCCGGTCTGATCCCCGGCTGCAGGTGCGGCCTGCTCTCCTTCGCTTCCAGTAGCTACTCCTTCTGCGACAGGATTTTCTGCTGTGGTGGCAGCGTCACCTGATGCGGATATATCTCCGCCTGCTGCTGATTCGCTTCCGCCTGCATCTACAATTGCGTACATCTGCAGATCAAAAGCATTTTTGATATAGGGCATATAAGCTCCTTTCTTTTTCTGCGTAGGTCGCGACCCTTTTCCAGTGATATACCAAAATAGAAATAATAAAAAAACCCCACACATCCGCGATGGAATGTGTGGGACTTATAGGGGGGTATGAAAAAGTAAGAGAAAATGTCTAACCGTTATTAATTGTATATATCCTGCTGTATTAATGTAACCCTACGCATAGCTGATCGTAACATTTTCCGGATATGCATTTGCCAACAGTCTTAATCCATGCAGTGTTGTCTCTCCCAGGATTGCAGCGTTCTTCCCTGCTGCCCCTATGTGGGTGATCATTCCTTCGTCATCCCTGTCTATATCATAGTATGATGTCATTTCATCCAGGCAATCCGCAAGCGTTTGAATAAGGATCGATACGCCAGCACAAACAATATCCTGCCCTTTCTCAGCAAAATCAGCATGGCCTTTTAAAAACAGATCGAATGTTTTATCGTCTGATACAAATTTAATCTCTATCATGATTCACCTCATGTCGGGGAAGTGGTTTCCGCTGCTCTCTGTCTTGCGTTTCGTGTTATTGCGCTTTCCTGTTCCGCTGTCGGGATGGTTCTCATTCCCTGTCCGCCTGCTTCCGCATTCTGTGCGTCCAGGTTCTGGTTGATCTCGTCTGCGATCTGATCTGAAAGGTTAAATCTGCCCGGAGCCAGCTTATCAATGATCTGTGCCATCTGCAGCATCTGCTGCTGCATGTTTACCATCTGTTCATACATGCCACCGTTTTGTCTGACCTTGTTGATCATCTGGTCGCGGCCATTGAAGTCCATCATTTCCAGACAGGCCAGTGCCTGATCCGCCTGCTGCGGCGCGAAGAAACCGGAATTATAGAAGTTGAGTGCCATTTCATTCTGGGAGAGTCTTGAGTATGCACTGCTCTTTTCCGCATTCACTTCGATGTCGAATACCGGAAGTCGATATCCCATATCTTCCCCGAATACATCTCCCTGGTGCTGCGGCTGCAGGTTTTCGTTGGAGTATGTTGCGAACTCTTCCTGACCATTCTGTCCGATGATACGGAACTGACGCGGCATATCGTAGAACTGCCTGATCAGTTCGATCACCATGTTCACCAGTTTTTTGTATGCGGAATAGGTTGTATTGATCTGATCCCTCGAAGTTTTACCGGAAGACTCCTGCAATGCAGCGATCGCGGATGCTGCTGTCGCGCCGGCTGTCGTGCCGCCGTTCGTGACATCGCGGTTTCCCGTTACTTCCTTCATTTCATCGATCTTCATCTGCAGGATATCAAGGTAAGGACTCTGTATCGGCTGCGGCGGATCAATGACTCTAATGTCATCTTCGCCCAGGTTTCCGTCTACCGGTATAAACGGATTCGATGGATTCAAGAATGCATCAAGATCGATTCCACCGTCATCACGGACAAACCATCTGGGTGACGCACCAAACTGCACGTTTTTTTCGAATGCGTTGTTAAGAATGTCGATCGTTGCCTGGGGATTCTTGCAGACATCGATAAAGCCGAAGCCTGTCGGCATGTCCGTTTCAGGAAAAAGTACATCGAATATAAACGGATACATTGCGTGATCATAAAGGCCGCGCTCTGCTATAGATGGACCGGTTTCCACTGTCTGTGTGATTGGATAACCATACCTATCTGCAGCCACATTTCCGTACTCGTCTGTCACCGGCTGCTCGGCTGTAGGACGCTGCGTCTGGTTCTCTGTCGCATAGAGAACGATATCCCCTGTGAATTTGCAAAACTGCAGCGTATTTTTGCCGTTTATATTTTTATGATAATACCAGTCTATGATCAACGACTTCCCCTGCACATCCGCCTGATCATCGTTCATATATTTCTTGAGGATGAAATCATCCTCTGTGGTATGGAGTTGACCACGCGCCTGCGGATAGGCAGCTTCGATCTGGTCGTTGTCGACCAGTTCCACATAGAACAGGTTTTTACTCTTTTGGATGTCCTTGATGCCTGGCTCCCAAAACAAAGAGAGTATATCCACTTCCGTGATCTGGATATCACCCAGGCCGTTTAATTTGGATCCATCCCAAAATACTCCGAATATGCCGGTGCCGTGTTTCAGTTTGTACCAGATCTCAGAGGAATAGACATCGCGGAAACCTATCTGTTCGAACACAACCGGGATGATAGAAGACAAACGCTTTGCTTCTTCTCTGTCGTTTATCTCCCTGGGAAGAATGACAGGATCCGGAAAGTTGTCCATGAAATCCGCATGTTTTGCGATGATCGTATTAAAGAGCCACCCGGATGCCGGCTTGGGATCGTTCATGGTCTCCCTTGTTTCCATCAGATCCCAATGCCGCAGCTTCCACCATTTCTCATTGCGAACGATCTTATCTTCCTGATGTTGTTTTCCCTCTTTATATTTTTGGAGAGTCTGGAATGCCTTCCGAATCTGTTCTTTTCCGATTGGCTGCATGCGCTGATCAGGCCTAATATTGCCATTCATAACAGCTTCGACTTTTGGAGCATCCTGCTGCCCTTCGCCTGCTGCCGGGACCGTCTCGCTCGTCACGCTCGGTCTTACTTTCTGTCTTGACTGAGCATCATAATCCCACATCTGCTGTGGTGTAGGTTGATACGGTGTAGGACTTTCCTGGTTATTTTCGGCTCCGTATCGGCCTGCATTGAAGTTCTGGTTTGCAGGTGAAGAATTGCCCTGCTGTCCCTGCGGACGCTGCTGACGGTCAAAACCTCCTGCATTTTGTGGTGAATCCTGCTGCCTTCTTCTATCCATTGGTGTTATCGGCATCTTTTATATCTCCTTATTTGTGCTGCACATAAATGCTCTTTCTTTTTGGTACTCTTTGATTCAGAGGATCGTCACCGATCTCCATATGGACTTCTCTGAGTCTTGGTTTAATTGGACGAGTCATGCAGAAATATCTGCTCTCATCAGCTACATGGTCTTCCAGCGATGTATCCAGATCTTCCACCGCATGCTCATCGTAGATCATAAGTGGAATGGTCCTGATGAATGCTTTACAAGTGTTGAAAATGTACATCATCGGAATTCCGTTATCGTCAAATTGAAATCTATAGTGCATCTGCATCCATCCATTGATGCGCTCATTGTCTCCGCGATCGAAAAATATCTGAAACTTTGCAGCTGTATCTGCCACAGACTCTCCGGATTCCGAATTCCATATGGCTGGATCCGCGACCCCACGGATCTTCTTGCCCTTGAGCCAGGGATGCTGACGCTCGATGTCCTGGATCTTCTTAAACTGCTCTGCAGGAGTCCATTTCACTCCGGTATTCGGCTCATCCGTACATCCATACAGTTCCAGGATCCTGTAGATTCTTCCATCGTAATCGACTGCCCACCAGCCGCAGGAAAATGGTTTCGCATAACCAAAGTCATAGGAACGATAGATCTTCCATCCTGGCGGAATATCAAACGGTTCTATGACATGAGTCCACTGTCTATCTTCATAGTGTTCCGGATCATCAATGAAATCTTCAAAGAACTGGCCTTCAAAGATATCCCATTTACCATACAACCACGCTTCTCTGAGTTTGAACGGCAATGCTTCCAGGATATGGATGTAATCAGGATCCATTTCCATCAGGGCTTTATTATCCTGCAGCAAGGCCTGTGTGAAAGAGTAATCTTCCGGTCTTTCCAGTCCCTCAAACTTTTTGTCAATGAAGATTCGTTTTATATATCCATGCCCCTGTCCGCCAGGGTTACATGTATAGTAAATGTGTTTCGGAAACCTATTTGCACCGCGACAACATGCAGCAATGGCCTTAAGCTGAAATTCTGTCATGTTGGTAGCTTCATCGATAAACATCAGGTCATAGTCCACACCCTGGATTTTTGTAAGATCTTTGTCACTTGCGCACTGTCTGAACAGAATCACGGAGCCATTCTTAAATGTCATTTGTTTTTTCTGCTCGTTATACTTCGCGTATGTCGGTACCAAGAGCTGTTTTAATGGTTCAATATGGTTCTGTGCCAGCTCATCGAAATGCTGTCTTATGATAACTATTCTGATACCTTTATAGTTCGTTGCCATGATCGCAGCTTTTGCTCTCACAGCCCAGCTTTTCCCACCACCTCGCCCACCGCCATAGCCTATATGCTTATGGGTATCTGTCAGGAATTTTATTTGCTTTTCACTTGGTGTTCCCAACTCTATCATGACAGCAGCTCTTTCGGTACATTGATCGTGATGGTTTCTCCGGTATCAGATACCTGTTCGACTAATCCGAAGATCTCTTTCAGCTCACGGATCGCATTCAGCTTATCGTAGAGTTTGATTACTACTTTTCCGTCTTTGTCTGTAGTCAGAGACTGGATCGGTTTTGTATCGATCTCTGTCAGGTTTTTGAGATATACCCTCGCGCTTCCGCGCTTACCACCAACATATCTAAAGTATGTCGAGATATCCGCCTGGAGAATCTTCATCAGCTGGATGATGATCTCTTTTCTGACTTCCGTAGCTTCCCACTCGGTCTTTTCGACCGATTTTTGCATAAGCTCGTTATACCTTGCGGTTACCTCATCCTTTTTAAAGACTCTTGAAGCGCAAGAATCTATTGTTTCATC
>JAEIGA010005521.1_pt1 | contig 19316 bp, 22 predicted proteins | sample 9270691 | NCBI WGS metagenome assembly JAEIGA01 (sample SAMN17057246, study PRJNA624740) | gut metagenome | biome: biome; isolation source: fecal sample | host: Bos grunniens | place: China: Xizang | collected 2019 | reverse complement strand
TCGATAATTGAAACGTCGAAAGTACCACCACCAAGGTCATAAACCATAACCTTCTGGTCATTTTCCTTGTCAATACCGTAAGCAAGAGCAGCAGCTGTTGGCTCATTGATGATTCTCTTAACTTCAAGGCCTGCGATTTTACCTGCGTCCTTTGTTGCCTGACGCTGTGAGTCTGTGAAGTATGCAGGAACAGTAATAACTGCTTCTGTTACCTTATCGCCAAGGTAGCTTTCTGCGTCTGCTTTAAGCTTTGAAAGAATCATAGCTGAGATTTCCTGTGGTGTGTATGACTTGTCGTCGATAGCTACCTTATAATCTGTACCCATATGTCTTTTGATAGATGCAATTGTTCTGTCAGGATTCTGAACTGCCTGACGCTTTGCGACCTGACCTACAAGTCTTTCGCCTGATTTTGAGAAACCAACAACAGATGGTGTTGTTCTGTTACCTTCAACGTTTGCGATAACTACAGGCTCGCCACCTTCAATAACTGCTACGCATGAGTTTGTTGTACCTAAGTCGATACCAATTGTTTTTGCCATAGTTAAATACCTCCAATAAATTTATGTTTTTGATTTGTTTGCTTATTTAATTTGTAACCTGAACGGTTGCAAATCTGAGAATTCGGTCTCCCATTTTGTAGCCCTTTTCGAAAACACCTGCAACGGAGTTTTCAGGAAGGTCTGCATTTTCGACAGTCATTACTGCGCTGTGGATGTTAGGGTCGAATTCGTCTCCCACTTCACCGAAGGACTCTACCTCAAGGTTTTTGAGAATTTCACCAAGTTGAGTAAGTGTCATCTCAATACCTTTACGATAAACCTCAATGTCGTCGGTTTTATTATCAGCTGCTCTGTCAAAGTTATCTAAGACAGGAAGCAGTGTTTTTAACGTGTTTGCTTTAGCATCGCCATAAGTTGCTTCTTTTTCGCGTTGAGAACGTTTTCTGAAATTGTCATACTCAGCGAGAGTGCGAAGGTGAGCATCTTTTAGCGTGGCAAGCTCGTTGGTCAGCTTTTCGATTTCTGCATTAAGAGAATCGATTTCACCTTTTTTGTCAAGCTTCTTTTTCTTTTTTGTTTCTTTTTCAGCGGCGGTCTGTTCCGCGTCGTTTGTCTTTTTCTCGTCTGCCATATTTTCACCCTTATTCATCTAATGTTTCTGTAAGCATTGAACCGATTATGCCGGCAAGATATTTAATGCTTGGAATCAGTCTTGCGTAATCAAGCCTTGTGGGGCCTATAATTCCTATTGAACCGCTTTCTTTTTCGCCAACGGAATATTTTGAGAAAATTGTTGTGCTATTGCGAAGCTCTCTGTAAACATTTTCTGTTCCTATAGCAACATTCAAAGGCTTTTTGTAGGATTCAAGCATATTTTCCAGAGGTGTTCCTCTGTGCAAGAAATCCATGAGCCTGAAGGCGTCTTCGGAAAGCTCGCTATGGTTAAGTATGTTGTTAGGACTCTTTAAATGAATCTCAGTTGTTTTTACTGCATCGCACAGGTCTGCAATAGCGCAGAGGAAAGGGGACATTATAAAAACCTTATCACCTAAGGAAGCTACAAGAGTCTGTATAAATGTAAGTGTTATATCAGAAACGTTTCTGCCGTTGAAATAAGTCTGGCAGATGTTGTAGAAAACCTCTGCGATATCAACGTTTATTTCTGCATCGCTTCTGACAACCGCACTTCTTAAAATACCTGATGTAGCAAGAAGAACTATCATAGCAGTGTGCTCACTGAGAGGTACAAGCTCTATTCTTCTTATATATGCCTCGCTATCTGATGGGGAAGAGGAGACAGCAACGCAGTTTGTAAGCTCTGCAAGAATGCTTCCTGCTTTTTCGAGAAGCTTATCAGGCTCGCCTGAAAAACCCTGAAGCCAGATTTTTATGCGTTCCTGCTCATCTATACCTAATTCATAAGCAGTCATAAGATTATCTACATAGTAGCGGTAGCCCGCCTGAGAAGGAATTCTGCCGGCAGATGTATGAGGTTGCTCTAAAAGGCCAAGCTCAACTAAATCTGCCATATCGTTTCTTATTGTAGCGGAAGAAACGGCATTGTTCATATCTGCGCATATGGCTTTTGAGCCAACAGGCTCACCCGTGGCAATATAACGCTCAATTATTGTTGCAAGAATTTCTTGCTTCCTTTTTGATATATCACTCAAGGGTTTCACCTCTCAATCGGCTTTAGCGCCTTTTAGCACTCTCGTTAAGTGAGTGCTAACTCTGTTAATAATATACTCCACAAAAAGTAGTTTGTCAACCTTGTTTTGGATTTTTTTTGTAAATAGATTGTGAATTTCCAATTTTTATTCCCTGATTTCAGAGCGCAGTTACCTTATATATTATTGTATGTGGTTTTTGGATTATTCTGTAAAAAGGCAAAAAAATACACCCTATCCGATTGGATAGGGTGCGCTTGTAACTATTAATTACTGCTCAACTGGATAAACAGAAACTTTCTTTCTGTCTCTGCCAAGGCGCTCGAAACGAACCTGACCGTCAACAAGTGCAAAGAGTGTATCGTCTTTACCCTTACCAACGTTTGTGCCTGGGTGAATCTTTGTGCCTCTCTGTCTTACGAGGATGTTACCTGCAAGAACATACTGACCGTCTGCTCTCTTAGCACCAAGTCTTTTAGACTCAGAATCACGGCCGTTACGGGTAGAACCCATACCTTTTTTATGAGCAAATAACTGAATGTTAATCTTAAGCATTTCGTTACACCTCCGTAGTAGTTATCGTAACATTTTTGGGATATTGCAAGCTGAGCTCGTTAATATGAAGCTTTAAGCCTTGCAATATATCGTTTGTTTTGTCTGCACTTTCTTCAGGGATAATAAATGTCATTTCACCGCTATCGTCTACACGTGCATCTGCCTTAACTCCCATTATTTCCATAATGGTATTAGCGACCATATATGCAGCAGAGGAAACTGATGCGCATATGATATCAGAACCGCTTTCAGCATAGCCTGAATGACCCTTAATATTGAAGCCTGTAAGTGCGCCGTTTTTTGAATAATAAAACGTAGCTTTAATCATAAGACTTAAGCATTGATAGCTGAAATCTCAACCTTTGTATATGGCTGTCTGTGGCCCATTTTACGTTTTTCATTCTTCTTTGGCTTGTAAGTTGCAACAACGATCTTCTTGCCCTTGCCGTTCTTAACAACCTTTGCGCTAACTGAAGCGCCGTCAACGTAAGGAGCACCAACTTTGATACCGTCGTCTGCACCAACTGCGATAACCTTATCGAAGGTTATTGTGGAATCAGCTTCAACGTCGAGCTTTTCGATGTAGATAACATCGCCGTTCTCAACTTTGTACTGCTTTCCGCCTGTTTCGATGATTGCGTACATAGATTTTTACCTGCTTTCTTTCAGTCTCGCTAACAAGGCGGTTACCTGAAAATAACACTTGTGGGCACACCAATAGTACCCGCCCTTAATATGCGGCAAATGGTATTTTAGCAGATACATCACTGTTTGTCAACAGAAAATCCGCTTTTTTCCAACTCTTTTTTCATATCCTCAGGGATGGGAGCAACAAATGTCATTTCCTCCAATGTAATAGGATGGGTTATTGTAATCTGCCTGCAATGAAGTGCGGCGTGATTTAAAAATTCTGTTTCGGGAGAATCGTATAATTCATCACCAACAAGAGGATGGCCTATATAATCAAAGTGAACGCGAATCTGATGTGTTCTTCCTGTCTCCGTTTTCACCTCAACAAAAGCTTTATCTTCAAACTGCTCAATAGTTTTCCAATGAGTAATAGCGTAATCTCCTCTTGGGTCAACTGTTCTGAGAGTAAGCCCCATATCCGGACGGTAAATTGGCGCATCTATTGTTCCTTGCGATTCGGGTGTTCCCCAGACGATTGCGTTATATATTTTATTCATATTGCCGTTAAGCTTTGATGCGGCATAGCTGTTCTTTGCAAAAACCATTACACCGGAGGTTACCTTATCAAGCCGTCCTATTGCTCTACCTGCAGCAGGCTCGTTCTGAGTTTTTATAAGATAGTTTGCTACAGCATTGCAAAGAGTACCGTTTGGATGGTTGCGGGTAGGGTGAGAAGAGATACCTGAGGGCTTGTTTACAATGAGGATATCTTCGTCTTCAAATATAATGTCTATGGGCACGTCCCACAGAGGTGGCGGAGTTGTTTTTTCAGGAATAAAAAGGGTAAGCTTATCGCCTGCCTTTACCTTGTCAACAACACGCCAATGGGTGCTGTTTATAAAAACTGTCTGAGGAGTATTTCGCAGATGTTTTATTATATAAGTTGAAAGTTCAAGCTCAGTTTTCATGAAATGGAGCAGTGGGCAATTATCAAATTCAGGGGTAACAGTAAATTCAAGTTTTCTCATAACCACAGACTCCTTTCACAAAATTGACCATTGTATATACATTTGCATATACAACGGTCGAAAAATGACGATTGTTTATAAAAATGTAGATGTAAAGTCAGTTACTTTACAAAATATTGCGTTTTTGGAATTTGAGAAAGTCAAAAATCAAAAGTTATAAACATTTTAGACAGGTTTTTGAACATTGACAAGCTTATTGCTTTACAAATTTTTATTCATTTTCCATTTTATGGCAATGTATATTTTCGTAAAAAACTTTAAAAATATGTATTTATACATAAATTAATCACTTAATCGGATGCTCAGAAATCTTTCTTTCATTGAATTTAACAACAAAATCAAAGCCTGCTTCGCGAGCAATTTCATAGGCCATCGGGATACCAAAACCGATTCTTTCAGCGTAGTGAGAATCGGAACCTACGCTTACTAATTTACCGCCTAATTCTTTATATCTTTTTATAGTATCAATATTAGGAGAAGGGAGGTTGATAGGGTATTTAAGACCGCCCATATTTATCTCTAATGCTTTATCCTTTTCTGCGCAAAGGCGGAGAATCTCATCAACCTTTTTTGCATATTTGTTTATATCCTCAACATATCCGCAGTGGTTGAAAATATATCTGAAAGGATATGTGATGTGAGCGAGAATATCGAATTTGCCCCACTGAAGCATATTGAGAAGCTCATCAAAATACTCGTTCATAAGAGCGGTAATATCCATGCCATCGAAGTTGGGGAAATCGTAAAAATCAGGTTTACCTCTCAAATTGTGGATAGAGCCGATAACAACATCATAATTGTTTTTTGTAATAAGTTCTTCTGCAAGCTCAACTTCATAGTGAGGCTGAGCGAGCTCAATTCCGCGAAGAATTTCAATTTTACCTTCGAAATCTTTTTTAGCTCTTGAAACTTCTTTATAGCTTCTTTCGGCACGTTTATCAAAACCTGCAGAGAAAAGAACATCCACCTCACAATGGTCTGTAAAAGCAACTGTTTGTATGCCGTTTTCGTAAGCTGTCTGAGCCATTAAATCAACAGGGTGATTGCCGTCCTGAGAGCTATCTGTATGAGTATGTAAGTCTATGATTTTTATGTCGTTCATATTAAACCAACCTTTTAAAATAATATCACAAGCATAATAACATAAAATAAAATAAAAAAATAGGGTTTAATTAAAAATATAGAATAATCTTTTATTTTCTGACCTGATATGATATATTATAATAGTATGAGGTGATTTTATGAAGCTGAAAGCAAATGCGAAAATAAATCTTCTTCTTGATATAACAGGCATAAAGAAAAATGGTTACCACAGTCTTTTTACAATAATGCAGTCTATAAACCTTGGCGATGTTATCACTGTTGAAAAAACAGATAGCGAGGAAATAACAGTTTCCTGCGACGTTGAGGGTGTTCCTACAGATAAATCTAATATAGTATATAAATGCGCAGATAATTTCTTTCGATATGCTGGTATTACTGAAAACAAGGGTGTGCATATCCATATAGAAAAGCGTACACCTTTTGGTGCCGGTATGGGTGGTGGCAGTGCAGATGGTGCAGCGGTTCTTGTGGCACTGAATAAATTGTTCGGAACTGATTATCACGAAAAAGTGCTTTGCAGAATCGGTGTTAAGGTTGGCGCAGATATTCCTTTCTGTATTGTCGGTGGCACAGCTCTTTGTCTAGATACAGGCGCAATTGTTGCTCCGCTTAACGATATGGAAGGCTATCATATAGTAATAGTTAAGCCCCAAAGCAGTGTGTCTACAAAAGAGGCTTATGATGCAGTTGATTCCTTGGAAAATATGAAACACCCTAAAAATCAAGAGATGCTTGAGTGTTTTGCGGACGGAGATTTCGAGAATGGCTTAAAGCTTTGCGCAAATGTTTTTGAGCAGGCTTTCGAAATTGCAGGCAGAGTAGATGTAAAGGATATCTGCAACACAAATGGTGCAATAGCATCCTGTATGACAGGCTCTGGCTCGGCAATTTATGGTGTTTTTGAAGAAAAAGAAAATGCAGAAATAGCTGTTCAGGAGCTTTCAAAAATCTTTGATAAGGTTTATCTTTGTCAACCAGAAAAACAAGGTGTTGAAATAATTGAAGAATAAAACTGAATAAAATATAAAAACCGTCCAAGAATTCAACTGAATGAAGGGCGGTTTTTTATTATGAATTTTAAAAACAAGGATATTAATATAAAGAGAGATAAATTATTTTTAGCTGTTGTTGCAATATTTATAAGTATATATACATCCTTCTCGTGCGTGTTTTTTGCTTCCGCTTGCGCAGGTGTCAGGGAAGATGTTGTAAGGCTTCATATATTAGCAAACAGTAATAGTGAAGAAGACCAACAAATAAAAATAAAGGTTCGCGATGCACTTTTGGAAACGAATTCAGATATACTTTCAGAAAAGGTTAACGCAGATAATGCACACATTTATTTTGAAGAAAATAAAGAAGAGCTTTTAGGCGTTGTTTTAAAAACATTAAGAGAAAACGGGTATTATTATAATGCTCAAATATCTCTTCAAAAAGAAAGCTATGAAACACGAGAATATGGTAATCTGACTTTTCCTGCAGGAGAGTATTTATCACTGAAAGTTGTTTTAGGTAGTGGAGAGGGTAGAAACTGGTGGTGCGTAATGTTTCCTCCGCTTTGCGTACCTGCAGCAGACGATGTGAAAACTGATAGTGAAAAAACCGCCGATTATCTTTCACCTGAAGGAGTGAAAATAATAAACAGCGGAGAAAAGTATGTAGTTAAATTCAAGCTTCTTGAATTGTATGAGGAGCTTATGCAGAAAATCAAAGAGTAATTTCCTTATGCCTTGTTACATGGCAACCTACGTTAACTGCAACAGGAAGACCTGCAATATGGGTAGGCGCCGTTTCAATATTAACAGCTAATGCGGTAATATCTCCGCCAAAGCCCTGGCAACCTATATTCAACTGGTTGATTTTGTTAAGCATTCTTTCTTCTAAATCTCTGTAAAATTCATCATCGTTTCTGATTGAAATATCTCTGCAAAGAGCTTTTTTGGAAAGAAGAGCAACGCCTTCAAAATCACTTCCTATACCAACGCCTAAAATAACAGGTGGGCAAGGATTAGAATCTGCAACTTTAACAGTTTCAGTAACAAAATCTATGATATCGTCAACTGTAGCAGACGGAGTAAACATTTTAATTCTGCTCATATTCTCACTGCCAAAGCCTTTTGGTGCGGCGGTGAGTTTTATTTTATCACCCGGTACTAAGTTGAGGTGAATAAGAGCAGGAGTATTATCGTTGGTATTGCCTCTTCTTATAGGGTCTTTAACAATTGAGCAACGGAGCTTGCCATCAAGATAGGCTTTTTTAACACCGTTGTTTACAGCCTCGGTAAAATCTCCGCCTGTTATATGAACATCCTGACCTAGCTCGCAAAAAAGAATTGCCATTCCCGTATCCTGACAAATTGGGATATTAAGATCTTTTGAAGCGTCAAGATTTTTGCACATATCGCAAAAAATGCTTTTTGCAATCGGGTTTGTTTCTTCTTTCTGAGATTGAGAAATTTTATCTGCAAGCGAAGAAGGCAGATAAAGGTTAGCGTCAAGGAAAAGCTCTGCAACTGCGTTTTCAATTTCAGATACATTTATCTCTCTCATAATAACATCCCCGTAAATAGTATAACCGTGCCGAAGGGCACGGTTGAATTGTTTTTTAGCCTCTCTGGTTGCCGCCGCGGCGAGGAGTTGATGCTCCGCGCTTTGCCACATTGTTCTTTTTTAGGTCGCTCATTTTTTCGTCGCTGACTGTTTTGAATTTTGCAAGCATATCCTCAAAAGACATATTTTCAGGCTCGTTTTTCTGCGCACCTGTCCAAACCTGCGGCTGTGAACGGCGAGGTCTATCGTTTGCAGGCCTTTTCGGCTTCTGTTCTTCTTCCTCAGGAAACGCCTTTTTAATAGAAAGAGCAATTTTCCCTTTTTCGTTAATTTCAAGAACTTTAACGTTTACTGTATCGCCTTCAGAAAGTTTCTCGTGAATATCCTTAATAAAGGTTGATGAAACTTCAGAAATATGTACCATACCCGTTGATTTGTCGGGAAGCTCAACGAAAGCTCCGAAATTTGTAATACCTGTAACTTTTCCTTCAAGAATTGCGCCGATTTCTACTGCCATATTTTACCTCTAACAAATATTTTTTAAACGCCCGGTGTTATATCCACATAAACGCGTTCATCGGGCATTACGTAGCCCTTTTTTCTAGCATATTCTTCATAAAGCTCTGCCTCGTCTCCCTTGGAAACTGCATCCTCTAAAGCTTCGTTTTCTGCAAGCTGGCTTTTGTAGGTGCTTTGAAGGGCAGCAAGCTCGGCTTCCTTTTTGTTGATGTTAATTTGTGTTTTCACAATTGAAACCACAAGGTACAACAAAATACAGGAGCAGATTATTATAGCAATAATGCTTGTATTATTAAGCTTTTTCTTGCTTTTTTTCTTTGCCATTTCTTGCGCCACCTTTCTTTTTCGGCTTTAAACTTGCCAAAAATATACCAAATAAATTATACACATATATACGTGCTTTTGGCAAGTGTTTTTTCCTTGTTTTTTCAGAGTTTTTTTCAGTTTTTTTAAAAAGCTTTGCTAGTTTTTCTGAAAGTCCGGAAAAAACACGTTTTATAAGGCGGAAGGGGGCAGAAATCACCTTGAAAATAAACATATAAAACCTTTTTAAAGCCTTAACGCAAAGGTCGGTAAATTTAATTGCTGCAATGCCAAAGGATATGTAATAAAACAGAGCACCTATAAATTCACCTGCTATTATATAAAAGCGAATTTCACCTTTATTAAGGGCAAGAACAAAAAGAAAAGAAAACAAACCGAAAAAGGAAAAATATAAAAGGTCGAAAACTATAACAGCAATTTTTGATTTTGTTAATGATAGTCGTATAGCGCGAAAAACATCATACATAATGCCAAGAAGAAAGCCTAAACCTAACGATGCAACGAAAATAGTAAGCTGCTCTGATTGAGGAACGCTATACATCAGCGGAATACCTTAGATAAAAAGCTACCGCCTTTTTCTATTACATCTGCATATTGCAGAGCGTTGATGCTACCTTCAATACAAAGCTCACCAATTTCCAAAGAAAGCTTCGTTATGTGAAGATTTTGTCCTTTCACGGTGATTTCACCGCAGCTTGTAACGGCAACAATAGTATCTTCATCAAAGCTTCCAACATTACTTACACCTGAAATACAAAGATTTTTTCTGTCCTCTAAAATACAGTTATGAGGGAATACTGTCCCTTTTTTATCATCTGTCAAAACAACACCTCCTGTATTACATTTATATTTAAGTACATTCTTCAGTATGACATGTACATAATAGTTTTATTGCAACAATTTGTTTCATTTGTTGACATGGGTAAACTTTTCTTATAAAATTAGTCCATAATATTTTTACTGGGAGAAAAATTGTGGAAGAGAAAAAATACGGTATACAAGTAAAAATTATTTCTGTTTTAATGGCTGTAGTTTTAGTTCTGGGTATAGTTTTTTCACTTAAGAAACCAACACTGCCTGATGTAGATAATAAAGAAGAAACTAAAAATGTTGTAAGTGATTTTCAATCAATAATAGATATCAAAAAGCCCGAAAGCTATTCCTCTCTACTCGAAGTAACAACAAAGCTTCGTTCAGAGTATAGCGATACTTTAAAGTTATTTACTTTAGGCTATAGTGAGGCAGGGAAAGCAATACCTATGCTTACAATGGGCAACGGCGAAAAGAAGGCCCTTGTTGTTGGTGCAATTCATGCTCGTGAGCACCTTACAACAAAGTATCTCCTGCGCGTTATTGAGGACTATTGCTATGCTATTGAAAAGGGCAACGGTATGTATGGCGATTTTGATTTAAACAAACTCTTTTCCCAATACACATTATATATAGTGCCGTGCGTAAACCCTGACGGGCTTGAAATTGTACGCTCACGTCTTGCTCCTAAAAAGAATGTTTATATTGATAAACTTGAGGACTATAAAGCAAATTACAACGGAGTTGATCTTAACAGAAACTTTCCTCTTGCGTGGGACCAGATTGATAATGGCATAACAAGACCATACGGTTATTTCTTTAAAGGCTATAAAAGCGCAAGTGAAAAAGAATCACAAGCTCTTATGAAGCTCTGTGAGGAGAATGCTTTTGATTTTCTTTTATCTATTCATGTGAAGGGTAACTGCATTTTCTGGGGAGACCAATATAACGAGAATTATAACGGCATATATAAAGCCTTTGCACAGGATATTGCAAACAGTGGTGGTTTTTATATGACAGACCCTACCGAGAAGGCAACAAGCTATGGCGGAGGATTTGAAAACTGGTTCAGGCATACATATACAAAACCCGGGCTTTGCATAGAGCTTGTAAAAAATGAAAATATAATTGAAGCGTGTACCAGTGAAAACTATGCTGATTTTAATAAGTTTGTGAATTATAATAAATCTTGTTATGCAATAGCAGCGGCTCTCGCTTCAGATAACAAATAGGTGAAAAATAAATGAATGTATACGATTTTGATAACACCATTTATGATGGTGAAAGCGTTATTGATTTCTTTTTGTTTTATTGCAAAAAGGATAAATCGCTTTTAAAATATATCCCTTCTGTTTTTCTTGCTCTTATGAAATACAAGGCGGGAAATGTAACTATAGAACAAGCTCTTTCAAAATACGGAGAGGCAGTTGGAGAGTTTTATAAAAACAATGAGCAGATAAACGAAGATATGAAAATCTTCTGGGATACTCATATGCATAAAATAAAGCCTTTTTATAAGGATGTTCAAAGCGATGATGATCTTGTAATATCAGGCTCACCTGAATTTTCTTTGGAGATTATCTGCAAGAGACTTGGAATAAAAAGGTATATAGGGAGCATTATTGAGAAGGATGGGTCAATTCCTCGACTTTGCATAAGAGAAGCAAAGGTGAAAGCCTTTTTCGAGGAATATCCTGATGCAGAGATTGAGAATTTTTACACAGATTCTGTTAATGACACACCACTTATTGAAATAAGCAAAAATGCATATCTTGTTAAGGGACACAAAATAACAAAGATAAAATAAAAAGCAACTGATAAGATTATCTTATCAGTTGCTTTTCTTTAGTATTACTGCACTGTTTGCAGGTATATTTACAGAGTAATCAACATTTTCGCCTGATATAAGCTCTCCGGCGAAGAAAAATTCTTCAGGAAGATTATAATCAATAGAATGGTAGTTTCGGTTTGCAATAACAAGAATTTTATCGTCTTCACTTTTTCTTATATATGCAACGCAGGATAACATAGCAGAGTAAGGAATGAATCTTCCCTCTTTCAGACAGTGGAGAGAATTGCGGATTTCACCTAACTTTTTATACCATTCAATAAGCTCTGCATCTTCCTTTCCCCAAGGGAAAAAGCCTCTGTTGAATGGGTCCGAGCCACCCTGCATACCTGCTTCGTCACCATAGTAAATGGATGGAAAGCCGGGGAGAGTGTACTGAAGCACAGTAGCGGTTTTTAAAAGCGTTTTCGCTTTAGCGTATTCGTCCTCAGTTAATTTGTATGAAGCCTGAATATTTCTCGGCTTATGCTCTATAGAATCGTTAACAAGCTTTGTAACGATTCTTGCGGTGTCGTGGGTGCCTATATGGTTCATAAGAGCGTTAAGAGCTTCGGGTGGATAGTTTTCGCAAATTGAAACTATTGATTCCATAAAGCTTTCTGCTACACCATAGCGCATAAATGTAATAATTGCAGAAGCGAAAGGGTAATTCATTACGCTGTCAAGCTGGTCACCTAGAAGGTAACGACGTCTGCCACCGTGGCTTATTTTGTTTGTTGCATCTTCCCACACTTCGCCGATTATAAAATAATCTTTATTAAGAGTTTTTATGGATTTTGAAAGGGCATCTATAAATTTATCAGGTAATTCATCGGCAACGTCAAGGCGGAAACCAGCTGCACCCAAATCGAGCCATTTTCCTAATACGCCATTTTTGCCTGTAATGTACTCAATATATGAGTCGTTTTCTTCGTTAGTTTCTGGGAGAGTATCTATTCCCCACCATGATTTATATTTGCCGTTTTTTTCTACAGTAAACCAACCCTTATATTCACCGTCAGGGTCGTTCCAGAAGCCAACATTGCCGTATCTGCCTTCTCTGTTGAAGTAAATGCTGTCGGAGCCTGTATGGCTGAAAACGCCATCAAGAATAACTTTTATTGAAAGCTTTTTAGCCTCTGTGCATAGCGATTTAAAATCTTCTTCCGTGCCAAGCATAGGGTCAATTTTTTTATAGTCTGCTGTGTTGTAGCGGTGATTTGAATGAGCCTCAAAAATCGGATTAAGATAAAGAATATTTACGCCTAACTCCTTAAGGTAAGGGAGTTTTTCCTTTATTCCATTAAGAGTTCCGCCATAATAGTCGTTATTAAGTATTTTCCCGTTAGCGTCAGGCTCCCATACAGGTGCTTCCTCAGTGGAGCTGTGAAGCACTCTGTCTGACGGATATTCTGTAGAAGGGGCGGAGCCTATGTTGAAGCGGTCAGGGAAAATCTGGTACATTATACCGCCCTTCGCCCAATCAGGTGTTTTAAAATCTTTTTTATATACTGTTTGTTGCCAGTCATTTCCTTCGGGGGCAAATTCACCAATGCCTGCAGAACGCAAGAAAATATTACCTTTTCCGAATGGTGTTTCGTATGTGAAATGGTAAAAATAAAGACCTTCTGATTCAATTGTAACAGTAATGTCCCACCATTCTTCGTTGTCCCCATTCATTCCGCACCAGTACATATTACGGTAAACAGTGTCTTCACCATCTTTACGCATTACAAGCGTAACCTTCTGACAACCGAAATTTCGTGGCATAAGAACACAGAGCCGCAAGCTGTCGCCTGCGGCTATACTGCCAAATATTGATTTATGCCTGAAATCGCGTGAATTAAAGGGAACGAATTGCAAAATATCAGTCCTCGTAGCCGTTAGGATTCTGGTGCTGCCATCTGTAAGAATCTGCGCACATATCGTCTAAAGTTCTTTCTGCTGTCCAATTAAGTTCTGCCTTTGCCTTAGCAGGGTCAGAATAAACTGTAGCAAGGTCGCCGGGGCGTCTGTCTACAATTTTGTATGGAACCTTAACGCCTGATGCTTTCTCGAATGCATTAACAACATCAAGAACGCTATAGCCTTTACCTGTACCTAAATTGTATGTAAGAACGCCTGTTTCATTTTCGATTTTATTAAGCGCTTTGATATGACCTATAGCAAGGTCCACAACATGAATATAGTCTCTGACGCCTGTACCGTCGTGAGTGTCGTAATCATTGCCGTAAACGCTTAAGAATTCTCTTTTGCCTTCTGCAACCTGAGTGATATATGGCATAAGGTTATTAGGTATACCATTAGGGCTTTCACCAATTCTACCGCTCTTATGAGCACCGATTGGATTAAAGTATCTTAAAATGCATACACCCCATTCAGGGTCAGATTTTGCAAGGTCAGTAAGAATCTGCTCAATAAAGAATTTTGTTGTTCCGTAAGGGTTTGTTGTTCCGCCTGCAACCATTGTTTCTTTGAGTGGTGATTGATTGTGTTCACCATATACAGTTGCAGATGAGCTGAATACAATTTTCTTAACACCGTGGGCTGCCATTGCTTGACAAAGTGTTACTGTACCGCTTATGTTGTTTTCATAGTAAAGTAAAGGCTTCTGGCAGGATTCGCCAACCGCTTTAAGACCTGCAAAATGAATAACAGAATCAATGTCATATTTTTCGAAGACTTTATCGAGACCTGCTCTATCACGGATATCACATTCTTCAAAGTGAAAATCCTTATTTGCAAGCTCTTTTATTCTTTGTAGTACTTTTGGACAACTGTTATAAAAGTTATCTAATATAACAATTTCCTTGCCGCTTTCAAGAAGCTCTATTGCTGTATGGGAGCCTATATATCCTGCTCCGCCTGTAACAAGAACTGCCATACTGTTCTTCTCCTTAGTTTGTATAAATTTTATTATTCTTCATCAAAATCGAAGTTTTCTATAGTAGTACCCTCGGTGGTGGTTGCTTTTGTTGTGGTTGTTTTATCTTCCTTCTCAGTTGTTGTCTGATTGTTGTTCTGATTAGGGTTAGGATTTGGATTTGGTGTATAGATTATTTGATAAGTTGTATCAGGAATAGGAAGAGTTGTTGTTACATCAAAAAGAGATGTTACGCTCTGAGGTTCTGTTATCTCTGCAACTGTATTCTGTGGAATAGTGTTTGCAGGGATTACAGGAAGAGTTGACGGGGTTGTTTGCACAGACTCTCCTTGCTGAAGGCTTTCGTTAGCAGGTGTGTCGCTTGGTGTAATAAAATAACCGCCGAACTTGAATGCAAGCACTACGCAAGCAACTACCGCAAGAACAACAGCAATAGCTGCAACGATAATGCCTGTTTTGCTGATTGATGCTTCAGGACGAACATCGGAAACAACTTCAGCTTCAATAACTGAATCCTCGTATTTTTCAGATTCCTCTACCGAGGCATTAAGCTTGAAAGCAAGTTCATCTATGTACTTGTCAATCATAGCGTAGAGCTCTGCAGTAGCTTCTGTAATAAGGTTATCAATATTTTCATTAGCCTCTGCAAAAAGCTTTTTAACAACAACCTTTTCTGAAGTTGCTACGCTTATAAATGCATAGTAGCTTATTATCTTATCTCCCTTTTTCTCGCGGAAGATGTTTGAAATAGTAGCACCAAGCTCTGTGCTTCTTAACTCCATAGCACCTTTTGCAAGCTGTGCTGAGTATTGTTTAGGGTCGGTGATTCCTGTATCATTAACAAATGGTGTGAAGAAAATGAAATCCTGATAATCGTCGCAAGCCTTTATATCTGCTTTAAGAAGCTTTGCAGCAGGTGTTGAAGGGATAGCGATTCTGATATCATTTCTGAGAAGCTTTTCAATTATGGTTGAAGCCTTTGGAGATGCTTCGTCAGGTGCTTTGATTTCCTGCATAATTTCAACCTTGTTCTCCGCGCTTTTAAAGAAAGGAAGCTGAGGTACCATAAGAATTGATGGAACTGCACTTTCTAAAAGAGGGAAAACAACGATATACTGATTATCTTCCTTTACAAAGAAACCGCTGTAAAGACCGTTTTCAGTCATAAGCTCTTCTGCCTCGTTAGGAATAAGAGCGTGAGCCTTTCTTACAGTTTCGTCAGAAACAGAATTCTCGATTGCGTCCATAATTTTATCACTGTAAGCAGGAGTAAAATTAAATGCTTTAATAAGTACGGGTTTGAATTTAAGATATGCTTTTGGTTCAATACCTATGAGTAAAACATCTGCATACTCAAGGGCATCACCAATATCGCTGAATAATTGCTTTGAATCAGAATAACTTTCAAAATAAACAGCGGTGTTATCCACTGCATCAGCCACTGAACGCTTTAACTGAGCAAAAGAGTGGCTGTTTTGTTCGAAAGAAAATGCTTTGAATTCCATCTTCACACCTCTTAATATAAATAGAATTTTTTATCGTTTTTATATGGATTACTGTTTGGGTTATCGTAGTAACTGTCAGGATATTTTACAGGCTCTGTTTTGTAGTCGGCAAGGTTTGTGTTAACCTGAGTTGACTCGCCGTTTCTTAGCATTCTTGCAATAACAAGAAGTCTTGCGTCGTTGTACTCATATGTACAAGTGCAAAGAGTTAAAAGCCTGTCTGTAGGTAAAATATCTACGCCGGTATCATAAAGAGAACGTTTTTTGATTTCTTCGATGTATTCTTCATAACAAAGGTCTGAGCAATGATTGAATGTAAAATCAAAGAAATACCCATTGTCGCTTTCGGTTGAGCCGTTAGTGATTATTACGGCGCATACCTTCCAATAAACTTTTTCATAGAGAGAATCAAATTGGATAATAGGATGCTTTTTGTAATACTCAAGATTTCTGTAGTTAAGAAGGTCTGCAAATCGGGAGCCGTCGTTCATGTTGTGGCCGTATAGAAGGGTGTTACGGTCAAAAGGCTGGAAGTTGTTTTTATATGATGCATATACTGCGCCATAGCTTGTTGATTTGCCGTAGAAATCGTGGTTGAGGTAATATTTGTTGTTATCCGCCTGAACAACAGGTGTATCAATCTTTGTTCCGTCTATTTTAATGTAACCGATCGTTTGCGGATTCTGCGAATAATAAAGAGCGTAGTCAACAAGTATACCTGTTGGGAATTTTATATCTATAAGGTGAGGATATTTTTCGTAAAGATATGCCCATTTCTGCTCTTCGGTCATATTATCAAGCTTATCCTTTACCTCGTCGGAAAGGGTAGCCTCCTGATGCTGCTTCTGTTCCTGACGGAGAACAAGGAATTTTTCAATTCCTCGTTTGCCAAGGAAGGTTGAGGAAACAACAATTGCAAGAATCAGAACAAAGGAGATAACATTAAGAGCGATCTTTTTATTCTTTTTTCGTTTGACAACCTTTGTTAAGGCTTTCTTTTTTGTTTCATCGGTACGATATACCGTTTCTTCAGCACCACTGAAGAAAACATATCGTGAATCTGTCTTTTTTGATTTACTCATTTATACCACCCAGAAGATCAAGTGCAGTATCGATTGCAGATAATCTGTTGTTTAATCTGATGTTTTCTGAGAAATTGTTTCTCAACTCTGTAACACGAGTTTTATTGCCATCGGTTACAGCTACATATATAAGCCCGACAGGTTTTTCGGTATTATCTGATGCAGGGCCTGCTATACCTGTGATTCCTACGCCTATGTGAGTATCCATTGCGTTTCTTACGCCGTGAGCCATTTCGCGGGCTGTCTGCTCACTGACTGCGCCAAAGGAAGAAAGTGTTTCTTCCTTTACGCCAAGGAATTTCATTTTTATTTCATTTGAATAAGAACAGATACCGCCACTGTATATTGAAGAAATACCGCTTATATCTGTAAGAATTTTGCTGAGCCAACCGCCTGTGCAGGATTCGGCAACAGAAAGTGTAACGCCATTCTCAATAAAGCGCGAAACAATTTTTTCGGCTTTCTCAGTTAAAAAGACCTCATTCATCCTGAACACCGTCTGCAGTTATTAAGATTCGTTTTATGCCATCAAAAGCACGCTGACAAAGTCCGTCAATATCAAGAGCCTTTTCAGCTTCTTCAACTGCATGAACATCAGGACGTGTTTTTGGATGCTTTGGAGTGAAAACTGTGCAACAATCTTCAAAAGGTTGAATAGAAATATCGAATGTTTCAATCTTTCTTGAAATTGCAATAATTTCTTGCTTATCCATTCCAACGCAAGGACGGAAAACAGGATACTCTGCAACAGCATCTGTACAGCCTATTGCAAGAAGAGTCTGGCTTGCAACCTGAGCAACGCTTTCGCCTGTAATGTGAGCGTGGCAATCGGTAGTACTGGCAAGCATATTTGAAAGACGCATCATAAAGCGACGCATAATAATTGTGAAAAGCTCTTCAGGGCATTTTTCACGAATCATTTCCTGAATTTCTGTAAAAGGAACAGTATGAAGATAAATTTTACCGCTGTAGCGAGCAACCTTTGCAAGAAGGTCATGAACCTTTTCTTCGGAGCGAAGAGATGTGTATGGTGGAGAAGCGAAATGTATACCTACAAGCTGAAGTCCACGCTTTGCCATCATGTATGCTGCAACAGGGCTGTCGATACCACCTGAAATAAGCAGTAATGCTCTTCCTGATGAACCGCATGGCATACCGCCGGCACCTTTAAGCTGATTACCGCGGATATATGCTTTTTCGCGGATTTCAACAGTAACTGTAATATCAGGGTTTTTAACATCAACCTGAAGGTGAGGGTAGCTCTCTAATAATTTGCCGCCAACAATTGCGGAAATTTCAGGTGATTTCAAAGGAAACTTTTTATCGGAGCGTTTTGCTTCAACCTTAAAGGTTTTAGCATCATTCAGCTGGTCTTCAAGATAAACAGGTGCAATTTCAAGAATTTCATCCATATCCTTTTCAGCAACAGCAGCTCTTGAATAGCCTGCAATACCGAAAACTCTTGAGATTTCATCTGTAGCAGCATCAATATCTGCATATTCGTCCAAGGGAGCAACAGTAATTGTTGACTGAGACTTTTTTATTTCAAATGCACCGAAAGGCTTTATTCGCTGACGGATATTTTTGCAAAGCATATCTTCAAAAGAAGAACGGTTAAGACCTTTAAGAGCAATTTCACCATCTTTTATAAGAATTATCTCTTTCATAAAATTCCTTTCTTGCCGTATTTATCTGCGGCTTCCTTTACTGCGCTTATAAGCAAATCTGTTTCGTCAAAAGTGTTATATCGGGAGAAGCTGATTCTTACCGCGCTATCTATAACCTCGGGGACAAGACCCATCGCTGTAAGAACAGGGCTTCTATGACCCATTTTACAGGCGGAGCCTGCGGAAACGGCAATGCCTTTATCGCTCATAAAATTAACTATTGGCTGACTCGGCATACCGAGAATCGAAATGTTTACAATGTACGGAATAGCATCTTCAGGGGAGTTTATAGTAACGCAACCTAAATCTCTGATGCCATCTAAAAAGTGATTTTTGAGGCGCTGAACATATTCTGTGTGTTTTCTTATGTCCATTGCTTCTTCTGCAGCGGCACCGAAAGAATATATTGCTGGAGTTGCCTCTGTACCTGAATGAAGACCCTTTTCCTGCCCACCGCCTAAGATATATGGCTTAATAAGATTTGGCGTTTTAAGATAAATTCCGCCAACACCTTTAAGCGCATGTATTTTATGACCGCTTACTGTAATTATATCAGCGTCAACTGTTTTTGGTGATACTAAAATTTTGGAAAGCGCTTGCACGCAGTCTGAATGAATAAGGGCAGGGGATTTTGCTCTTTTTACTGCAGAGCGGATTTCG
>JAEIGA010005520.1_pt1 | contig 19316 bp, 8 predicted proteins | sample 9270691 | NCBI WGS metagenome assembly JAEIGA01 (sample SAMN17057246, study PRJNA624740) | gut metagenome | biome: biome; isolation source: fecal sample | host: Bos grunniens | place: China: Xizang | collected 2019 | reverse complement strand
TATAAGCTTTATGGAGATAATTTGGCTCAATATGAAAATATATCTTGGGAAGGTTATTCCCCTGATTTTAAAGCGACCCCAGAAGAACCAATTGAGGGACGTCCAGAGCCACCGGGAATAAAAACTTATTATCCCACCGTTACGTCTGTTGGTGAGTTTAAACCAGCTAAGATGTTTTATCAGGGCTGTGATAACTTCTGTGTTAACGCTTATGATGCGGATGATAATATGGTTTGGACCCAACCCATTTTAATATCTCAAAATAGATATGGCTCTCCTATGCTGAATGATTGGGATGGCGACTTGACAATTGATGAAAAAAATGGTACAATTTTATCAGCAATGATAGGTGCTGGAGTAAAGAATAAAGATAATTCTTTTTCTGGCGTGCTTATGGGCCAGATAGGTAAAGCTTTTCAAACTGATAATATTGGACTATATGGATATGACCATGGGGCACAAAGTTTCTCTTTTGATGTAACTGGAACTGCTACTTTAGGTGTATCTGGGCAAGGACAAATTAAATTTGATGGCAATAAAGGAACAATCACCTCAGGCAATTACACTGAACCAACTCTTGATGCTCCAAATGCTGGTTTAGGTATGAAAATTGATTTGGATGATTCCTTTATGAATGTATTTGGCAGTGCCGGACAGATTAAACTAAATGCTATGGCCAAAGAAGATGGCGGTAGTATGGATAGTTTATTTAAAATTGTTAGTGCCGATGGCAATACTCTTATGGACGTATCTGATGATGGATATGTAATTCAAAGTAATAATTTTACTAAGAAAGCTGGAACAGAAGATATTGCTTCTGGTATGCGTATTGACATAGATAAAGGAAAATTAGAATCTATAGGTTTAGACAATGATGGGAATTGGTCTGGTGATATTTTAATTAATTCAACAGGTAGCCCTTATTTTAGAATTCGAACTGCTTATCAAAAGGATGAAAATTCTACGGTTGAGCAAAAGAACCTTATTTATATAGATAAAAATGATCTTTATCTACAGTCTAGAGATTTTAGAAATATTACTCGTGATGCTGAAAATAAAATTACTGAATATGGCGCAGGCACTAAAATAGATATTGCTGATGGTAAAATTACTTCTTATGATTTTACTATTAACGCTTATGGAGTTTATGGTGACAATCAATTGGGATATATCACTATAGATAGTGGTGCCAATAAGTATCCTTTGGATATTAATAGTCAATTTACCGTTGATTGGGGCGGCAATATTATAGCCAATTATATTACTGTTCTTGGAGGTACTCTTGGTGGATGGTATGTAGATAATAAAGGTATTTATGACTATAATCCTAAATCTACTGGTACTCGTACCGGTATGGCTTTATTGTCTAGTGGTGATGATTCAGACCCTAACATACGTATAGCTGTTGGTACTTTTGAAATCACAAAAACTGATGGTACCATTGAAGGAGAAGAGGGAGAAGATGATATTAAATTTGAAGTTCAATCTTCTTCTGGACAAGGTTTTTTCGTCGATAAAAATGGAGTAATGAAATGTACAGGCGCTACCATGATAAGCAGTACTATTTCAAGCGCTACAATAAATGATGCTACTATATCTAGAGGTACCATAACTAATGCTACTGTTAGTAAAGCTAAAATTTCTAGTGGTACAATTTCTAGTGCTACTATAAATAGCTGTAAGATAACAGGAACTTGTAATATAACTGGTACATTAAGTGGAGGCACTATTACTGGAGCTTCTATAGATGCGAAGGGATATGTGAGTTGTAGCGGATTGAAGGTGGGCGGCACGGAATATTCCATGAAAACAGTAACTATTCAAGACGGTTACTATCGTCCTAAATATACAGATGTAGCCACAGGTGTTGATGATTACGCAACAGTGCTAACTAGTGTTACTGTTACGGCGCCTGCTGGTGGCGGTGAATGTACTGTAACACCGAAAACTACTAGTGTTGTTGCGAGCTTAGATACATCTACCTTATCTTCTTTAATGACTTGGATTTATAACGTTAGAACTACTACCTTTACTTGTCTAGGTACTGATGCTGTTACCGAGGGGAGCGAATAACATGAAAAAATTAATGAAAAATGCTTTTATATGGGAAACTTATGAAAAGTTGGAAAAGGCTTTTGAAGACACGTCTGCTATTTTTCCTGTAAAAATTAACTATTATATTTTAGTTAATAAACAGGAATTATTTAATAAATACACTATAATAGAAAAAATGCGCCAAGATATAGGTCGTAAATACGGCACTTATGATGGTAAGTTAATGGTTTATAACATTCCTGAAGATAAAAGAGAAATTGCTCAATCTGAATTAACTCAACTTTTAGAGATAGATCAAAGTGTTGAAATCAATACTTGTACTTTAAAAGATTTAGAGGGTTTAGAGATTTCTATGCAACAGATGGAAGCTATTTTATTTATGATTGAAAAGGAAGAGTAAAAGGAGAGATTAATTATGGTAATTAGAAAGAATATGACTAATAATGAGATTTATACTCATGCTAATAATCTATTGGGTGAGTTTGAAGATATTGCTTCTTTAAGTTTACCAGTTAAGGTTCATTTTTATTTCCAAAAGAATATGGATACTATTGTAAAGATGGCTCAGGATATTGATAAGTCTCGAACCGAGATTCTTGACAAGTATGGTTCCATTGATCCAGAAACTCAGAATTATAAGTTTGAAGATGAAAACATAGAAAAAGTAAACCAGGATATTATGGATCTTTTCTCTCTTGAGCAGGAGGTCAAGATTCATGTTATTCCACTTGAATGGGTTGAAAATATGGAACTTACCGCCAAGCAAGTTAATGCTTTTACCTTTATGATGGATTTAGAAGAAGAGGAGTAATTGCTTATGGCAAAGTTGTACCCACCTTATATAGAAGGTACAATTCCTGCTTTTACAGGGACGGTTTTAACCGTCCCTTTTTCTATGAATCAAGCGGTCAATGCTAATGAAGTATACGGCATGGCTTTAAAGATTAAAAAAGTCAATTCTAACGAAGTTATCATAACTAAACTTACCGTTAATTATAACGTATACTCAGATTGTAAGGCCGTATTTAATTTTACCGAAAAAGAACAGGAATTGTTTAGAGTTGGACAATATTATCGTATCCAGCTAGCTTATATTAATTCGGCAAATGAGCAAGGCTATTTTTCAACTGTTGGAGTGATTAAATATACTGCTCTTCCACAAGTTGAAATAGTTGGATTAAACAGTATGACTTCTAATTTACATATTTATGAATATGTAGGAACGTACACTCAAAAAGATGATCCAACTGAAAAATTATATTCTAGTCGTTTAAAACTATATGATAGTAGTGATAATTTGATTGAGGACACCGGAGACGTGGTTCATAGTGTATTAAATGATCTAGTTCCTAATCAAGCGCTTGAATACTTTGAAATTTTAAATGATTTAAACCTTTCAGAAACTTATCGTCTGCAATTGACAATGACTTCAATAAATGGAGTTGTAGTTAGCTCTCCTAGATATAGAATTATTCAAAGGGAAAATTCTGATCTTAAATTTGATGAAGTAAAAGGCTTAGGATTAAGAGCCTATTCAAATGCTGACCACGGGTTTAGCGAAATTACTATAGTTCCAATTGATCCAAATCAAGAAGTTATTTCTGGATTTTTTATTTTATCTCGCTCAGAGGCAAAAGAACCTCATCGCTGGAGAAAAATCCATAGATTTGCCGCAAAATCAGATTTAATTCGTAATATTAAATTAACTGATTACACTGTTGAACAAGGCAAGGAATATATTTATAGCCTACAGCAGTACAATAATTATGGTGTGTTTTCTAATCGCTTAGTTTCTAATCCAATTTATGCTGATTTTGAAGATACTTATTTGTTAGATGGAGAACGCCAGTTGAAAATTCGATTTAATCCAAAAATTTCTAGTCTAAAAGATAACATTCTTGAGACTAAGACTAATACTATTGGATCTCGTTATCCTTTTATTACACGTAATGGAAGAGTAAATCATAAGGAATTTTCTATTTCTGGTTTGATTTCTTACCAAATGGATGATAGTCGTTCTTTTATGGAATGGAAAGAATTGGGAATTGATCAAAATATAACTAACTTAACTGCTGAAAATATAAATGCTGAACGCGTATTTAAATTAGAGGTTTTAAATTGGCTAAATGATGGTAAACCAAAGATTTTAAAGTCTCCAACAGAAGGAAATTATATAGTTCGTTTGATGAATGTGTCTTTATCCCCCAATGATACAGTTGGACGAATGCTTCATAATTTTAGCTGTAACGCTACTGAAATTGCGCCTTTTGATTATGACGCTTTAACCAAGTATAATTTTATAGGTTTACAAGAGCCGGATAAAATTGTTTCCAAATGGAAAACTATTAATTTTGCGGAAACTGTTATTGGGGAAGATGGAAAAACTACAGTTGAATACAAGCGTGGGGAATTATTACAAGGACTTTATATTTATTCTATTAAAATTACTGATATGATCCCCGGCTCGGTTATTTATATTAATAATGAACCTTTCTACATAGGCGCTACTGGAGCTTTTATGGCTAAGACCTCGTCTCCAATTTATTCTTTTAGATTGCCTGATGATGCACAATACAGTGGTTCTTTAATAGTGGAATATAAAGATGTTCTTAACACTGAATTCGACGATATTAGGGCAATTAATTTAGTAGAGAATCCATGTCGACAAATTGTTGGTAACACCTATTGGAAATTAGGCGGAGGTTCTTCTTATATTAATCTTATTAAGGCATTACAGGATGTAAAAACTGAGGTAGTTGGTATTCCTAAAATTCGTTTTATTAAACGAGGCGTTCATAAAATTTATGCTAAATATGAACATGGTAAAACTATTACTGAAAGTACTACTTTTTATACCAATGGTAATAGTATTGCTAAGGAGTATGTTTTAGATAAGACTAAATTAGATCCGCTTAGTTTATATGAAATCCATTATAGTACAGTTGGCTTAAGAGTAAAAGATTCTCGTATTCATCCTAATTTAAATCAAGATTTAACTTATGAGTATGTAGTAGATGGAAAAGTCGCTAAGGAACTAAAGCCATATACTGAAACTTATTATGATCCACAGTATAAAAAAATTATTGAAGATAGCTTTGACTTATTTGATATTTGTATTAATCAAAATTGGATTAATATAGAAGATACCGAAGAAAGAGAAATTAAAGATTTTGATTTTAAATATATTTCCATGGGCGATGGAGTTATGTGCGAAATGATTCTTTTAACTCAAGTGCTAGATTATGCGTATGAATTTGAAGATGAAAAAGTAGCGCCTTTAAGAAAAGCCTATGATGAAGCTTATAAAGTATATTTAACCAATGTAGAAAGTAAATTATACAGTGGTGATTTGGATCAAGACCTTCTAGAATTAAAAGAACTTTATAAAAGACTTTTAGCTGCTGTTGAGCTTGCAATAGTAGAACGTTATACGGAAGGAGGATAATCTATGCGCAATCCTTTATTAGATAAAGAATTTCTAAAAGAATTAGATAAAACTCCTTTAAAAGAAATTTTCGCCGAGATATATGCCCTTAATGCTGACGATGAAGTATTAGAATCCATTGAGGGTCGTATTACTGGTGGAACTATTAATATTGATGGTGCGTCTTCTGTAAGACGCACCTGTTCTTTAACTTTAGTAGCAGACGAATTAAATATTCATGAATATTATTGGGGCTTACATACTAAATTTAAATTAGCTATTGGCGTGAAAAATGATATAGACCCAAAGTATCCTGATATTATTTGGTTTAAGCAAGGTATTTTTGTAATATCTAGTTTTACTACTTCACAGGCTTTATCCAATTATACTATTTCTATCCAAGGCAAAGATAAAATGTCTAAACTAAATGGCGAAATGGGTGGCGTTATTACGAGTTTAACCCATGATTTTGGAAAAGTTTTAGAAATTGCTTCAGATGGTAGCTATACCGAAGAAGATTTAAAATTAAAAGATATTATTACCGCAGCGGTTCATCAATTTGCTAATGAACCTATGTATAATATAGTAGTTAACGATTTAGAAGATCAAGGTCTTGAGCTTTTAGAATATCGAGGAAAAGATCCTTTTTATTTGCTTATTAATGAATCTACTGGCGAGCCTTTTAATATTGATTTTAATGGTTCAGATAAAAGTTATACTAATGCTTACACCGGTGAAAAGATTTCTTTAGACTCTATTCCCGCAAATCAATACAATCCATTGTTTGATTTAGAAAGTACAGGTAACATAGATAATTATTTACGTATTAAGGACGATAAAGGAACTATTTATTCTGTGGCTAAAGTTGAATACGGGCAGACTGCTGGATACAGAATGACTCCTTTGGTATACGCAGGAGATTTAATTTTAAACGCTGGTGAGCCAGTAACGGCGATGTTAGATAAGATAATAACTATGTTAGGCCAATATGAATATTTCTATGATATTGATGGTAGATTTATTTTTCAAAAGAAAAAAACTTATTTTAATTCCTCTTGGAATAATATTGTAAGTAATGTAGACGAACAATATGTAGAACCTTCTGCTTATACCTCTGCTATTTCTTATTCTTTTGAAGATGGCACAGCAATTTCTTCTTATCAAAATAATCCAAATTTTGCTAATATAAGAAATGATTTTTCTGTATGGGGTACTAAAAAATCTGTAACAGGGCAAGAGCTTCCAGTCCATATGCGCTATGCTATTGATATTAAACCAGATTTATTCGTTAATTATGAAGGTATTCATTATACTACTTTAAATAAATCTGATGTTGAAAAAATGGTGGAAGAATGGTATGCAGATAAAAATCCGCCTTTTTATATTAAAACTAAAAATCCTAATGGACTATCAGAAGACTGGTGGGATATTTTCGACTGGGCTGAATATTATAAGAAGTGTATGGGAACTTATCCAGATGAAGCTATGAATAAATATTTACGTCAAGGTGGAGTTCAATTTAAACCCGGAGAATTAGAAAAGATATTCCCCAGAGGTTCAGAAACAACAGATACTTATAAAACTAAACCTGTATATATATTTGATGTTGAGGCAGACGGAACCATAGGATATACTGGGCATGGTACAGGCTGTAATCATAATTATTCTTCTTATTTTATTTCAAAATTAGCAGCCAAAGGAGCAACTGCTTATATATACAAGCCAGACCTTCCTATTAATTTATCTGGTTTTGAAGTTCCACAATTAACCATTAAAGATAATTTAGATTGGCGTGAAATTATTTATCAAATGGCGGAAGATTACAACGATCACCATTTGGATGAAGATTATTACGTTAAAATGGCAGAAAATAATTATGGTAACTATATGAATGGTAAAACTGGATATGAACAGTATTATGTAGATATGGATGCCTTTTGGCGTGAGCTTTATGACCCTGAATATGAATATTCTTTTGACCAGGTATTTATAAGTAAAACTACTTATGATGGAAATAAAGATATTTATTATTATACAAAAGATAATTATGTTCAATGTAAAGAAGAAGAGGAATTTCAGTCCTCTCGTGCTTATTATACTATTGCTTATGATGAAGATTATAAACAATATATGAAGCTTGAAATTGGACTATCTCATTTGGTTTTTAAAGAAAATCCAACTTTATATTATTATATTGATCCTAAAGAGCCTTTTATTCATCAACATGTATATATAACAGAACCATATCATGGAGAAGGAAAAGGCTATTATACTTTTACTAATAATAAATATGTATCTGTAAATAAAGTAACTAAAGCAACTTATGAAGCTAATCCAAAAACTTATTATCAAGTTAAAAATCGAGAGCATGTTGCTTGTACTAAGATAAAACCTTATTCTAGTTCTACAGCATATCATGAATTTAAAGATGGCGAATATGTTTTATGTGATCCACAGCCGAAAGAAGATGAGTATAAAGCTCATCCAGGAAAGTATTATTATAAGCAATATACTTATACCCAGTGCACTGTAGATAGTGTTTTTAATAAAGATACTGAATATTATAAAGAAACTACTGCACACCGCACTGATGAATTAATATATGCTAAAGTAACAGTTATAACTGAAGAAATATTTAATAAATATAAACCTCAGTATTATACTAGAAATCCTGGACAAGAAATTGTTAATTGTGTCACTTTGTTACAAGAAGAATATCTCGCGGGAAATTATTATACTCGTGTTTTTAATGAAGAAAATGAAGAATGGGAATTTGTTTTAGAAGAATCTGTAACTAATAACACTTCTTATTTAAATAAGTGTGCTTACGGCAATTTATATTATCATCAAACTTATTATGAGTGTTGTCAACGTTATTTAGATTTTGAACCAGCATTTCATTATTATATTAAAATAACTGATGAATATGATGAAAAGCATTGGAAAAAAGACATATTAATAAGTCCTGAATCTTTAACGTTTTGGTTTGATTTCTTAGATGGCGATCATGAATTACAGAAATATGGCTGTCATTCTATTGGTAATAGGCCAAAAGCAGTTAATGACAATCAGGTAAAAGCCATTTATTTTAGAGAGACTCCTACGGTCATTTTTATAGATAGCGACAACTGGCAAACAGCAGATAGATCCAAATTGGGTTATACTTATTTAAATTTACCTACAAGTATGGCAGGTTTATTTTCAATTAGTTCTCAGGGAAAATCTGCAAAAACAGTTGTAGACGATTTTATCTATAAACATGCTTGTGGAGCAGATAGTATTACTATATCAGTTTTACCAATTTTCCATTTGGAACCTAATACAAGAATATTCGTTCGAAATGATGAAAGTGGTATAAACGGAGAATATATATTAGTTAGATATAGTCTAAATTTAGGCAGTAGTGGAGTTATGTCTATTAACGCTTCAAAAGCTGTAGATAGATTATATTAAGGAGGATAAGGAGAAATGGCAAGAGTTGTTAAGCAATATCGCTTTTATAATGAAACAGATTCAACTCGTAATCAGCCTTCTACTATCACCATGGAAAAACTTATAAACGGAAAAGTGTTTAATGAGCCAAGCTGTTATCCTATTTTACAGCTTGGCATTCAAGCACTTCCAGGAACTAAGTTTTATCTTAATAGTAGTATTGATCCTGTAGTAGTGGGCTTTACTGGAATTTATGAACTTGATTTAGAAAATCAAGCAGAAATTGTTAAATTAACTTTTAACAAAAAATCTATAGAAACTATTAATTCTAATGCTAATGGTTATTTAATTATAGACGTGCTTTATGAAGATGGAACGGAGGATGCGTAATTATGGGATTTTATGGAAATATAACTAATACGTCTAGAACTCAGTTCCAATTTGATAGAACATTTCCGAATAGGGCCGTTATGGATAATTTAATCGGCACAGACGGAGTTTATATTGGACGTTTTGTTTTAGTAGAATATGATAAAGATTTAGCGGCCGACTGGTGTACCGTTGCTTACCAAAAAACTGAAAACGGTGTAAAACATTTTTACACTGGAGCGGATTTGTCTTATGATAGTGAATTACTTTATACTGTTGGTAATATTCAAACAGGTAAGTACATTCGCGTTCCCGGATCTTTTTATGATACTGATGGAACTTATATCTCTTACAATAAAGATAATCCAGAGATTACTTTTGATATAGTTTATGAAATTTTGGCTTCTGACAAAAATATGCCACCAAAAGTTCAGGATATTGCTACTAAAAAGCCAATGGAAAATGATTATATTGTTAATTACAATATAGATAGAGCTAAATATGGCGGTGGACGCGGTTATGATTCTACCGTTTGGCAAAAAGTTTATGCTGATGGAGCAGAACGCTATGTTATGATTGCAGAATTAAACTCTGTAGTTCCAACTTTTGGTGTTTCGGCAGACGCTCCAACTATGTCTCCGGTAGCACCACATTTTGATGCTGATAGCACTAATATGTTTTATCGTGTTCATTGGCAACCCGGTTGGGGTCTACGAATCAAATCTGCTGCGCCAAGCATAAGTGTAAAACCAATAGATGACACTGGAAAAACAGTAAGTGGCGCTGATATTATTCTTTCTTCAACTACTCAAAAATCTTTACCTACAGATGAAAACACATATTGGTTACGTTCCTCTTATGACGCTTCTTCTGGTGAGCAAAAGAATTATTATTATATGCCTTCCATTAACAAGGAAACTTTAAAAACTACGGGCGAATGGAAAACTTATAATGGTGTCGTTGGAGAAAACATGAAATTTCCTGCCGCTATTTATTATAATAAAGCTGGTTTTGATCCTGCTTTTATTAGCTATAGCGATGAGTCTGTAAAGGATCAAATTACTATTGAGCCCACCGGTTTAAGTGGATATAGATATAATGGCCACAAAGGGACTGGTTCTACTGAGCCTCAAATTGATACTCAAGAACTTTCCATTATGTTGCCTTCTATAGGTGATAGCGTGGCCCAAATGTGGGACTTAATTTATGGTAATAAAGAAGTCAATGGTTCTAATAAACGTAATACCTATATTACTTGGTCTGCTGGCTCAGTTGTACCTAATGTTAGTGGTTTACGTTTGGTAACTAAAACAGAAGATGGTTATGGTTATGAACCAAGAAAAGTTGAAACTTTAGCAGGCGCCATCAATTCTGTTCATGACCTAATGGGTATGATTATCCAAAAGAAAAATATGGGTTTAGCCGATGTCACTTCAAATATGGTAAAAACCTGGGGACCTGACTATATTTATTATCTTTCAGATGAAGGAAGATATTATAGAGCCCACAAGACTTATAAATATAATGAAGCTATTACTACGTCTTTTACAAAAGATGATAGATACGTAGATATTGAAAGTTATGTGGAATGGCCAGAAGGTGGCTATTATTATTTAGATAGAGCTGCAACAAATCCAATTCCTGCTGGTGGTGGAGATCCTTATCCTAATATCATCAAAGGAAAAACCTATGAGGAAGGAAGAACTTATTATACTACCGTCACTCCTGGAACTCCAGTGGGTGAATTTAAAGGCGGTTCTTTTACTCCTTATAAATTCTTTGTATATAATAGAAATGTAGAGGCTATTAATGAACTTGGCGAGAAGGTCACTATAAATGCTTATCAGACCTCTTTGGATAAAGAATTTAATAGTGCAAGTAGTTATGTAAGTATAACACATGAAGAGCTTCCTGAGGACACTCGTTTTTGGAGCTCTGCTGAAACTTATTATACGGCCACTTTCTCTAAGGTGACAAATCCAACAGAAAAGATGTTGGCTAACTATGAATTATTTATTGTAGATGAAAATGGAAAGTATAAAAGGGCAGAACCGAACAAAGGAATAAATTCAGAACTAACTTATTATACTCCTGGTGATTTTAAACCCGCAAAGACTTTAAATTCTAATTTACAGCATTTTATGGTTAAAACTAAGGTAGAGGGCGATACTTATTATATAGAAACTCCTATCTATGAAGAGGCAAAAGGCGTTACTTCTGCGAACTTTAAAGATAAAGAATATTATACTAAAACCGCTAATGGCCAATATGCGAAGGCAGAGTCTTTTGCATCTGGTACTACTTATTATACTAAAGAAATTATTTTAACCCCACAGCAAGGACAAATAGTTATTAAACCAGAATATATTACTGAAGTGTTCTTAAGAGATATAAATTCTACTGCGGAAATAAATGGAAAGGTTGGTATTTATTGCCAATACCGTCCAAAATCTTATAACGGTCATGATGAATATTTCCAATTAACCGCGGCGAATTGTAAAGGTTTTACCTCTAGTTTAGTCGTTGCTTTTGTTACTAATAATCTTCAAATTTATGAACCCAATCTATATTACTATTTGGTAGAAAATAAGCAAAATCCTTTATATGGAAGTTATGTATTTGATTCTAATTCAGAGCCCACTAAGGGTAGAAAATATTGGTCTGCTGATAGTGTTAAATATTCTGGACAGGTTAATGTAGGTACTACACCAGTTTATGAACCCTATAAATATTACTATAAAACTGGCAATGATTATATATTAAGCGCCTCTAAAAATAGAGATACCCAAAAGACTTATTATGAGAAGAAAGGTCTCTACGTTAAGTCTGATACTTCTGGTGCCTATCCGATAGGAATGGAATGGAATTTAAATATTACTACTGTTCCTAGTGGAATAACTTTAAGCGGACGTACAGAAGCTTGGGAACTTCAAGAGTTAGAAGGTTTTGCTAGACATTATACTACTATTCACGGCTTAATTTTACGTATTAGTTCTCTCTTGGAGCAAAAAGATGATTTGATCCGTGACTACAATACTGTTCAAGGTTTAATTAATAAATTACGTGATTTCTTTGTTCAAATGGGTGAGTTAAGAGGTAATCAAATTCTCGTTACAGACAATAGAGGCCGTATTACGACCACTACAATGACTGATGATAATTGGATTAAAACCACTTATCCTTCATCCGGAAAGATAAAAATTGAACATCAATATATCGGAGAAGAAAGTGGAAAGGGTACACATACAGTGAATGGTGAAACCGCGAATAAGACTTTAACTTTTGGCGGAACATTTACTAGCCCTTCTTTTAGTTTTACCACTGACGATATGGGTCATACCAATAGTTTTAGCACTTCAAGTAAAACTATTACAATGCCAACCCTAGAATTTACACCTGACACTTCTGGTAATGTAGTAACCGATATGGCTATGAGCGCAGGCTCTGGAGCTAATAAAGTTACTTTTACAGAAACCAGAGAAAATGTTGGTAGTTTATTATTGGCAGGTTATACAACCCCTACAGAAAATATTACTGGAATTACAGCTGCAGACAGTATTAGCGGAGCTTTTACCAAAATTAATACTTTATTAGCTAGCTATGATAGCACTGTTACAGCACAAGCTAATAATTATATTACTAGTGTTACCCAAAAGGATGGAAAGGTTACAGCTACTACAGCTGCAACTACTACCATTACTCAACTAGGAACTATAACCACTGGTACTTGGCAAGCCACTCCAGTAGCTACTAGCTATATAGCGAATAGTGCAATTACTACAGATAAAATTGATAATTTAGCTGTAACTTCTGCAAAAATTGCTGGAGGTTCTATTGGCACTGGTCACATAGTTGATGCTGCTGTTACTAACGAAAAAATAAATTCCATGAATGCTTCTAAGCTGACTGGCACCTTAAATATGGCCCGTATAACTGACGGCGCCATTGCTACAGCTAAGATAGCAGATAATGCTATTACTACCGCGAAAATAGCAGATGCTAATGTTACAGCTGCTAAATTAGCTTCTAATAGTGTAACTACAGTAAAAATAACAGATGCTAATGTTACCACAGAAAAGTTAGCCAATGGAAGTGTCACTAACGATAAACTGGCTTCTTCTGGAATAAACGCCTCTAAAATTACTACTGGTACCATGAGTAGCGAACGAGTGGTATTAACTGGTTATACTGCTTATACAGATACTAATACAGCACTTTCTGCGACCGATACCTTATTATTAACTATACGTAAGCTAGAGGCTCGTATTAAAAAGTTAGAGGAAAGCTTAATGTCTGGTATTTAATCTTTAAATTACTAGGGCTTGTCTAAAATTGGACAGGCCCTAATAATCTATATATCCAATTTTATAGAAATAATAGTAAAGGAGGTTGGACGAATTGATTAATACTCAATACGGAAATTATGTAAAATTTATCCGTGGTACTGAGGCCAGTTGGGCAAAGATCAAGGACGAGCAAAAGAGTTCTGATACTTTGTATTTTATATCTGATACTGGTAGTGCTTCTGGTAAATTATATTTAGGCTCAAAATTAATTTCTAATGGTGCTTTAAGCTCTGCTACTTCTTTATCTCAATTAAATGACGTTTTAATTGGAGAAGGTATTACAGATCAGTCTATTCTAGTCTATAATGCTTCTGAAAGCAGATGGGAAAATAAATCTATTTTAGATATTTTCCTAGCTATAAATGAAGTTTTTAAGGCTGCAGACGATGAAAATGATGGCGCTGCAGGTCTAGTACCTGCTCCTACCGCTGGTCAGCAAAATCTATTCCTACGTGGCGATGCCACTTGGGCAGATCCTGTTGCTGGTGTTATGGAAATCATTGGAGAAATTCAGACTCAAATTCAAACCATGGTCGGCGAAGACCTGAATATGTCTATGCGAGCGATCGCTCAGGCTGAAGCTTCTGCTGCTGTCGCGACTATCGTTGCTCAGGCTCCTGATCAGTTTGACACCTTAAAGGAAATCGCAGATTGGATTCAGGCCAATCAAGGTGCAGTAGATGTAGCTGGTTTAACTACTCGTGTCGGCACTCTTGAAGATGTTATCTTCGGTATTGAAGCTGATGAGGAAGCTGGCGTCGAAGCTGTTGCTGGATTACAAGCCGTAGTTTCTAATCTACAGATTCAACTCGGCGAAGTTGAAGAAACCGTTGCTACTCATACTTCTGATATTACTGAAATTAAAGAAGCTATTAAGTGGCAAGACATTATTGATGTTACCGAATAATAATAAGGATGTGAAATATAATGCCTAATGTAGGATTTAAAATGGGTACTCAAACCGCTTTAGATGAATTACTTAAAAATGGCGGTGCCGTCCCAGGTACTTTTTATCTAACTAGTGACACTAATCGTCTATATATTGGTAAAGACGGTGGATCTATTAAGCCCGTTAACGCAGGTATTATTACTGTAGCCAATACTAATAGTTTACCTGAAGTTACTTCTTTAAGCAAAGAAGAAAAAGATAAGTTAGCTGGTAATTATTACTATGCTTCTGAGCAAAATATTCTCTGCGTTTTCAATGGCTCTAACTGGGTTCAGATTAATAGCGTTATCACCAATAGTTCTATGGGAAGCGCAGTTTCTGCAGTAACCGATGGAGCTCGTGTTACCACTAGTGTTACAGATACTAATGGTACTCAAAAGAGCACTTCTTATACCATCGTTGGTGATAAGGGTATTACTGTTTCCGGCTCTGGAACAGAAGTTAAGGTTACTGGTGATCCAATTTCTGCGGCTGTAACTACCGCAGATAACACTGCAACTGCTGCTATTACCTCTACTTCTGGTACCACTAATACCAGTATTGCAGTTAAGGGTGGAGATAATGTTACTGTTTCTAGTGATGGTAATGTTATTACTGTTGCCGCCGCGGATCGTTATGTTTCTAAATTAACTACTGCTGCTCGCGCAGAAGGTTTCGGAATTTATGGTCAATACAATGATGGCCCCAACCTAGCCGAAGTTAACATTAATCCTATTGTCAAGCTTGATGGCACCATTAAGAATGACACTAAGGAATTTAAGTATGTTAACGGTACTGCTACTTTACCCGTATATACTGCCAAAGAAGTTGACAGCATAAAGTCTACCTTAGAGAATAATTTTGAAGCTAAGCTAAAGGGCTTTAATGCTATGGAGTACAAAGGCACTGTCGGTACTGATGGTGATCTTAAGGCTTTACCCGCTGTTAGCGACAACATTAAGAGTGGTTATTCTTATCTAGTATCTGGTGAATTACAGGTTGGTAATGTCACTTACCCTTCCGGAACTCTAATTGTTGCTTCTGGTAATGAAGATTCTACTACTGGTTATCTAACCGCTGTTAATTGGTCTTTCGTTACTGGTTCCACTGCAGATACAACTTACTCTGGTAACGTAGTATCTACTGGCGCTCTCCAGTTAATTCCTTCTACCGGTGGAGCAGCTGTTGCTTCTATCAATGTTACCGCTGGAGAAGATATCGTAGTTAGCACCAGTGGTGCAGTTAACGATAAGAGCCAGACTTACACTGTTAAGCATAAGGAATATACTGATGAGACTTTTGGCACCGCTGGAGCAACTGCTGCAACCGCTATGGAGCCAAAACAGACCAACTATGAAATTCCTGTAATCAGTGGAATCACTGTCCAGAATGGTCACATTACTGGTGTTACTGCTACTAAGTATACCGTTAAGGATACCAATGTTAGCTTTAGCTCTACCACTGCTACTGTATCTTCTATCGCTAATAGCAATGTTGCTACCATTAAGCACGCTATCATTCTACAGGATGGTGCAGGTGCTCAGGTTAAGTCTCCTAAGGATGCAGAGTTCTCCATTAGCTCTTCTTCTTTAGAAGTTACTGCTGCTAGCGCTAGCAATGTTGCCGTGAACCTTGTTTGGGGCTCTTTCTAATTTCTGAGGACAAACTTTAATAATAGGGTTAGAATAAAATTTAATTCTATTAGAGAGATATTAAAAGGCTAAGAGAAAAATATTTCTCTTAGCCTTTTTCTTTTTATATCAAAAGGATAGAAAGGAGATAATATATGGCTACACCAAAATTTAGACCTTATCGTGGTTTAGAAGCGAAAATTAAAAGTTTTCCACAGCAACCGGGTTATGTGTACTTTGCTACTGATACTGGACGCATTTATCTAGATTACGAGGGTCAGCGTTTAGCAATGGGTGGTAATGGTGCTTCTCTTTATTATGCTAATGACACAGATGTAAAACAAGACTTATTGGAAAATTATCTGTTAGATTATAATACTTTAGCAGACGAAGAAGCAAAATTAAAACCAGATGATTTAATTATTAATGCCGATGGTGCTTTCTACCGAGTCTTGGATATTAATGATGAAGAAGAATATGCTATTTGCTCCAGAATTGCTGTTAGTGGTACTGGTGGCGGTGGCGGTGGCTCTGGTGACGGCCCAAGTGGTCCCAGCGGCCCTACTAATCATATTACTCTAACTCAGGTTAGCGAAACTCCTCCAACAGCTTTTATTTATGGCCAGTCCTATCTGGTAACTCTAAAAGCTTTTGCTGAATTTGACAATTTCTCTATTGTTACTGTTCAGATTTATGGTGAAAATGATCAAACCTACACCTCTACTTTACAGGCCGATAATAATGTAGAGTTTTCAATTGATATCGGTAAACATTTATTCTTAGGCTTAAACCGTATTGAAATTGTAGCTTCCGCAGATAACAGTGGAACTTCAACTCCTAGAAAATACACTTCTCGTTATTGTTACGAAATGGCTCTAAGAAAAGATGCTAGCTTTAACCCTCGTAATATTAACACAGGAGCTCTAACCTTCCCTTGTGTCCCAGTAGGAACTTTTGAGAAGACTTTAGAGGTTTATGTGAATGGCACTTTAGCGGTTACTCAAAATTTGACCGCGGCACAATCTGACTATTCAATTTCTGTTAATATTCCCAAACAAGAGCATGGTGTTTATAATATTTCTGCTAAGTTAATTGCTAACTTAAGTGGTGTCCCCGTTGTTACTGATCCGATTGAATATCAAGTAGCTTGGGTAGACTCAAATGTAAATACCCCCTTGATTTGGACTCCTAATGGATATCCTTCTAAAATTGTTCAGTATGAAGACCTTCGAATTGAATATATTGTATGGTCTCCAGAGTTAAAAGAAATTGAAACTCGATTCTATAAGCGTGGCGTTGAATTACCCAATTCTCCACAGTATTTAGACTATTCCAATAGTTCTTATCAGTATTGGAATATTACTGATTATGAGGTAGGTAACAACAGTTATGCTATTATGGTTGGTTCGGCATCTCTTCCTTTGAATATTTTTGTAGAGGAAGATACCGAAAGAGACTTAGACATTCTTCAGGGTGGTTTAGTCCTTAACCTAGATTCTGCTGGACGTTCCAATCTAGAAAATATTTCTAGTAAAACTCGCTGGGTTAGTAATGATCCTTCCAACAGTGGTATCGCAGTTAAATTTAATAACTTTAACTGGTATAATAACGGTTGGATTGAAGATGAAAATAAAAAGACCTGCTTACGTATTAGTAATGGAGCTTCTATTGAAATTCCTGTTGGAACTTTAAATGTTCTTAACAGTGCTAATGTAAATCAGGCTCTAGCTTTTGAATTTAGATTTAAAGTTAGAAATGTTCAAGAGTATAGCACTCTAATTACGACTGAATCTGAAGAAGACGAAAACGGCAAATTAATTGTCCATAAGACTGCTTCTACAGAGCGTGGTGTTATTGGTAGCTTGTATAAGACTCTTGGATTCTGTATTGGAACCCAGGAAGCTTTCTTGGCTTCTTCTAATAATACTATCGTTAATGCTAGATACCGTGAAGACGAAGTTATTAACTTAACTTTCGTTATTGATAATAACTCTGCTTCTCTACCTTTAATGTATATTTATTTACAGGGTATTTTAAGTGGTATCGCAAAATACGGCGCAGCTGACCAGTTCAATTCTGGTGCTAATAGTATCGTTTTTAACTCTGACTATTGTGATATTGACCTTTATAACGTTCGTATCTATAGAGGCGTTAAGCTTGAAAGTGCTGACGTTGTTCATAACTATATTGCCGATAGAAAAGACGTTAAAGCCTACGATGCTAATCAGATTACTACCTTTAAGAGCGGTATCCCCACTATTGATTTCCAAAAGATGATTAGCTATAATACTAATCATCCTGATGAAACCTTAATCCCTTATATGGTAATTGAATCTCTTGATTCTGATAATAGATTACCTTTCGTTAAGGGCGGTAAAAAGGCAGTTAATATTGAATTTAAAAATCCTGCTTTGGACTATGCTTTTGAAAAAGGCTATATTACCGGTGAGGAGTATTTACATGGTGCTCCAAGCTTCACTTATTCTTCTAAGAAAAAGAGTTTAGACGTTCAGGGAACTTCTTCTCAGGGTTATCCACGTCGTAACTACAAATGGAAAGCGAAACAAGAAGATGCTAAGTGGCGTTATACTGGTGGTCCTATTAAGGGATATCCAATCTATGAGTACAATAAAGAACAAGATAAATATGTAGGTCATGAATATAATGAAGTTTCTTATAAGAAATTCTTCTTAGATAGTGACATTGGTGAAACCACTTTCTGTCTAAAAGCAGACTACATGGAGTCTTCTGGTACTCATAATACTGGTTATGCTTCTTATGTGTCTACTTTATATAGTAAGCACCCATTAAATGACTATTTCCCCAAGGCAGTACTACCTAGTTCTATTAGAACTACTATTTATGGTTTCCCAATCATTGTGTTCCAAAAGACTGGCGCGAATACCTATGAATTCGTTGGACGTTATAACTTCAACTTAGACAAGGGCGCAACTGATACTTGCGGATTTACTTATGAAGCAGATTCTTTTGTTAAAGGTGAAGATGGAAAATTCTTACCAATTGAAGAAGTTGCAGAATGCTGGGAGATTAAAAACAATCAGGGCGAGCGCACTTCTTTTACCAAGGTAGACTTCGAAGAAACTACTGATGCTTATAGTGAAATAGAACTC
>JAEIGA010005519.1_pt1 | contig 19319 bp, 17 predicted proteins | sample 9270691 | NCBI WGS metagenome assembly JAEIGA01 (sample SAMN17057246, study PRJNA624740) | gut metagenome | biome: biome; isolation source: fecal sample | host: Bos grunniens | place: China: Xizang | collected 2019 | reverse complement strand
CCTGAAACTAGCGCGTCTACCAATTCCGCCATACGCCCGAAAACCTATGGTTGCCCACAAAGCGAATGAATAATAACGTAATTTTCATATCTTTGCAACAAGAAAAATCATAAAATCACGCATTTGTGAATAAAAAACACCCCACTGTTTTTGTGGGGTGGGTTTTATATCGGTAATATAATGCGTACGCGCAGTCCGCCCATGTCGCTGTCTTCCAAGAATATTTGGCCACCATGGTTTTCGATTGCGGTTTGGGCGATTGACAATCCCAATCCGGTGCCACCCGTATTTGTGCCGCGCGCATCGTCCAGACGTACAAATGGGCGCATCGCATCGCGTTTGCGGTTGTCGGGGATTCCAATGCCGTCGTCTTCTATTGTTATAGTAACAGAATCTGGGGCGTCCGTTTCGGTTATGCGGATTGCGCTTTTTGCATATCGGGCCGCGTTTTCAATTATGTTGCTGAATGCGCGTGCCAATGCCATCGGGCGTGCATAGAATTGGGTTGGGGTTTCCGGAAAGTCCGTAATGATTTCTTTGGTGCCGGCTGCGTCGCGGGCAATGCGAATCAGCATTGGGGGTAATTCGGTCGCCTGCTCTATTTCCGGCGTTTCGCCACGTGCAAATGCCAGATATCCGTTTACCATTTCTGTCATACGGTCTATGTCACGGATTAAGTTTTCGGGTGTGGCGGTTTCAGTTTCAACGGCCAAGCGCATACGTGCCAGAGGTGTTTTTAAATCGTGGCTGACCGCGTTCAACATATCTGTTCGTGTGCGATTGTATCTGTCCAGACGCTGTTTCATGGTTATCATGGATGAGGCGGCTTCGCGGATTTCTTTTGAACCTGTGGGGGTAAAACCGGGGGCGTCCAATCCGCGTCCGAATCGGCCGGCCGCGTTTGCAATGCGCCGTATGCTGCGGGTGTGCATGATGATAAATGGCGCAATTAATATCGATACAATCAATATTGAACCGATTAACCATATGATAAATACTTCGGTACTGGTTGAATATATGCGGTATAAAGATGAACCAAAGGTTGTAATTTGTTTGTTGTTGGTTGGTACGTCAATAAATACCAATCTTTGGGCTTTGTCCATGTATATGTTTGCCGGACGTTTCAAGCGTTTGGACAATTCGTATGCCAGTTTGCCCGTTTCGTGTGCCGAATTGTCATTATGTTTTGGGCGATTCAGGTTTTCATGGAATGTTACATTAATGCCAATGTCACGCGCCATCTTTTTTGTGGATTCGATATCACCTTCGTCAATGAAATTCATCATAGTTGTGATTTCGCCCGCCAAACTGCGTGCCATGGTGTCGTGTACGCGTGACCAGTGGTTGCCAAAGAATGCGTTTGCGACGATTACTTGGGCGATGATTAATGGAATTAATATCATCAAGATTGTGCGCCATAAGAAAGTACGTGGTATTAATCTCATTGTTAACCTTTTTGTGTTGTGGGTGTGGCGGATAAATCGACTAATTTATATCCACAACCACGGATTGTTATTATGTCTAAGTGTGATAGTACCAAATTTAATTTGCTGCGCAAGCGTTTTGCAACCATTGGTGATGCAGGCACGGTGTTCCCAATTGGATGTGTCAGATGGGTCAGCAATCGTTTTTCTTCGCCCGATAATGGCAATGGGTGTGTGCCAGATGCGTTGGTTGTAAAGAATTCTTGGTTGGAAAATTTTAAGCCCGTTGGCATTTGGGTGTCGGTATTTTTAGTATTGGCGGTCATGTTGTTTATGCGCAATATTAATTCGCGAATTTGAAACGGTTTGGTCAAATAATCGTTTGCCCCACCAGACAGGCCGTCAATCGCATTCGCCGATCCCGACATAGCCGTTAACATAATCGTTGGTGTTGTGTCCCCGGATGAACGTAGTTGTTTTAAGAAAGTCAATCCGTCTGTGCCGGTCATCATGCGGTCTAATACAATTGCGTTAACCGATATGCGTTGTAATATGTCTGATGCGTTTTCGGCAGAATTCGCGGTCAAGACGTAAAAACCTTCTTTGCGCAGGCCTTGGGCCAGTGTGTCGCGCAATATGTCGTCGTCGTCAATGATTAAAATGGTTTTGTTCATTATTTTTCTAATGGTTCAACCGCGTATTCGCCGGGGGCAATTGCGTGCATGTTGCCATTTACACCATCTTCTAATGCGGCGTGGCCCATTTTTACACGTTGTTGCATGCCACCGGGGGCAAATTCGGTTTTAAATAATGCGTATCCTGTGCCGCCACCGGTTGTTGGTCCCTGCATCCCCAAAGAGTAGTAACCGCCCAAAATGCCATAGTCCAAATCAATGTAGTCAATGCTGACCATTAATGATATATTGCTGAAACCGTCGCTGGTCATATTGCATGCGAATTCGCGGTTTGATAGTGTGGCTTGGGAATTTACGGGTACAACGATGTCCATAATGGTTGGTTCGCATACACGATTGATACCGTTTACCAAGAATTCATATGTCATACCAACCGTTGCTTTTGAAAGGCCGGTTGATACATATACTTGGGAAATAGTCGCTTTTGGAATTTTTGCCATTGCGTTTGCGATACCGCTGCGGACCGGAAATGAAATACCCGATTGCAGACAGTCGCGTGAAAATGGGTCCGCTTCACAGATATATACGCGCGAATAGTCATTCTGCATGAACATGTTGGCCAAACTGTTGAATAAGAACGTGCGTGTTATACGGTCGTTCAGTTTTGTGCAACCAAAATTACGGCATATAACCATTGGTCGGTCTGCGAATTTTACGCCCGGGTGCATTTGGGATTCTATGTGACGGGCGTCCATAATGTTTTGGTCATAGTTCAAACTGTCCGCGCGTTGCATAAATTCGCTTTCTGGGATAAAGTTCGGATCGTCGGGATATGCATAGTACGATTGTACAGGTGTCTCTGTATAAATCGTTTGAAAATCGTCATATGCCGCCGTGTTCGCGTTGGCCGTAAATCCACAGCAGACAAGCATTGCAGACGTTAAAAATAATCTTCGCATGATGTGACCTTTGGTTCTCTCGTGGTGAATAATAGAACATTTTAGATAATTGTGTCAAAACAAAAATATTTTTATTGAAATTTGGGTTTGCTTTGTTCTAATCTGGGGATGAAGTTATAATATATAAGGAAGGTTGGAATATGGTTGATATTATTATTTCGGGTGAAGCGGGGAAATTGCATGCGGTTTATCATAAATCCGCACAAGAGGCCGCGCCTTTGGCGGTGATTTTGTCGGGCAACCCCAGACAGAAGTATCATATGAACGATCGTGTGTCGTATGCGATGTTTCGTGCATTTATGGATATTGGTTTTTCTGTGGTGCGATTTAATTATCGCGGTGTTGGCGATTCCGAAGGTGTGATTGGGACAACGACGGATAATATGTTGGATATTGCGACCGTAATAGATTGGATTCAAAATCATAATGAAGACAGTGATAAAATTTGGTTGGCGGGTCATCAGTTGGGGGCGTGGTATGTTTTGCAGGCGATGATGCGTCGTCCCGAAGTTTCTGGATTTGCGCTGGTGTCGCCGGATACAACGGTTTCTGACTTTGCATTTTTGTCGCCACGTCCAAATCGTGGTTTGTTGTTGCAGGGGGCGGCCGAAGGTGATGAAACACGTGCGTTCGCAACACATTTAACACAAATGTTGAAAAAACAGGCCCAGATTGATTTGGAAACTATTCGTGTCAAAGGTGCGGATGCGGGTTATTCGCAGCCCGCGGATTTGCGCCAAATGTATAATGACTTAAAGGCCTATGTGGGTCGTGAAAACGAAGAAGATAAGTTGTTGTAATATGACAAAAGGCGAAAGATTTTTAGATGCAAATGTGCCGGATGAATTTGGGGCAACAATTCGTCCGCGTACTTTGATGGACTTTATCGGACATGACAGTTTGAAACAGAATTTGTCTGTGTTCGTGTCGGGGGCAAAAAATCGTGGCGAGGCAATGGATCACGTGTTGCTGTATGGGCCGCCGGGGTTGGGTAAAACAACGTTGGCGCATATTGTGGCAAATGAATTGGGTACAAATTTCCGTGCAACATCGGCGCCTATGTTGACCAAGCAAGGTGATTTGGCGGCGATATTGACTTCTTTGGAACCCATGGATGTATTGTTTATTGATGAAATACACAGATTGCCAACCGCCATAGAAGAAGTCCTGTATTCGGCAATGGAAGATTTTAAGTTGGATATTATGTTGGGTGAAGGCCCCAGCGCAAAAAGTGTGCGAATTGACCTGCCTCCGTTTACATTGGTTGGGGCAACGACGCGTACGGGATTGTTGTCCAATCCGTTACGTGACAGATTTGGTATTGATTTGCGATTGACTTTTTATGGTCCCGAAGATTTGGCCAAGATTATTATGCGCAGTGCGAATATTTTGGGGACGCCGATTGATGCCGAAGGTGCGTTGATGTTGGCGCGGTCGGCGCGTGGTACACCACGTATTGCAAACAGGTTGTTAAAACGTGCGCGTGACTTTGCGGCGGCACTGGGTGGTGGTCAGATAACGGCTGATACGATTAAAACGACGTTGTTTCAATTGCATATTGATGGGTCGGGGTTGGATGAAATTGATCGCGAATATATGAATACAATTATTAAATTCTATGCGGGGGGGCCGGTTGGAATTGAAAACTTGGCGGCGGCATTGTCCGAGCCGGCCGATACCATCGAAGATGTTATTGAACCATATTTGATGCAGTTGGGCTTTGTTCAACGTACGCCACGTGGTCGTATTATTACAGATGCCGGTTATGCGCATTTGGGGTTGGAAAAATGATAAAGGGTTTTGGTACGCCAGGGGTGGTGATTAGTTTGGCAAGATTGTGTGTGCCCTATCCCACCGATGTAAAGGAAGGCGTTGTGTTTTGTGAAGCAAAACAAATACCTTTTGTTGGTGTGCTGTATGAATTGGCGGAAAGCCGTCCCGTCGTAGATGATAAGCAAAGATTTGCGGATTTTTATGCGATTGTGTCTGATGTTTATGGTATGCGGTTTGATGGGCCGGTACCGTCGGTGCGGCCGTTGGTTAAATGGTTGGATTATGCGAATGCTGTACCTATGTCATGTACAGATGATGTGCGCAGTGCATTGGGTAAATCGGGGGTTTTGATTTGTCGTAATCCCGATGAACAACGGTTTTTAACCCATATTTATCTAAATATTATGAATTCTGTGAATAAAAAACCTTTGGTTAATTATGGTGGTTTGGTGCCGGAATGCTTTGGCGTCGGGATGAAAAGTGTGGCAACACAGGTGTTGGTACAAAAATGGGCGTATCCCAATAGGCAGAAATAAGATGCAGGCAGTTGTGGATTTCTTTCAAATTGCAGAACGTTTGGAATGCGAGTATCGTTTGACGCGTATGTCGGATGGGCAAAATCAGTCCGTGGCGTCTCATTCGTGGAATATGGCGATGATGGCGATGGTGTTGCGGCCGTATTTGGTGACGGAAGTTGATATGGTGCGTGTATATCAAATGTGTTTGTTGCACGATTTGCCAGAGGCGATTGCGCACGATATTCCTTTGCATGAGCAGACCGATGCAGTTCGGGCCCAAAAGCATGTGCAAGAAATGGCGGCGATAAATCAGATTTTGTCGTTGTTGGAAAAAAATGATGATGTACGCGCCTGCTTTGATGAGTATGAAGCGCGCAACAGTCCAGAGGCGCGATTGGTTAAAGCGTTGGATGTTTTGGATACAGGGGTTCAGCATATGTGCGCAAAAGATTTGTCGTATGTTGGTATGTATAACAATAACTTTTATTGGAAAATGTTTTTTAGTGATGACTTTATTCGTTTTTTTGATTTTGAACCGGCTTTGCGTGATGTGATGTGTGAAATACGTCGACGTGTTGCGAACAGAATGAAAAATGAATTGGGAATCGATGTACAAAGGGATATAAAATGAAAATGCATATATTTCCGTTTACCGTTGCCTATGCCGATACAGATGCCGAAGGTATTGTGTATCATGCCAGATATTTGGAAATTGCCGAACGTGCACGTATGAATTGGTTGCGTGGACGATTGAATGTTGGTGATGATATTGGCTTTGTTGTGCGTGAATTAAATATCAAGTATATTCAACCGTTACGTGTGGCCGACGATTTCGTTGTCGAAACCCAAATGACAGATGTTGGGGCGGCGGTTGTAAAAATTGAACAAAAATTCGTGAAAGATGGAAATATTTATGCTATAATTGAAATTAGGGTCGCTTATTTGGGTGGGGATATGCGCCCAAAGCGAATTCCACAGGAATTTATTGATGACTTGGTATAGGTCGCTTTAATAAAAGGAAGGAAGAAATGGAAAATAATTTTTCAATTTTAAGTTTGTTTACCAGTGATTGGATGACTGTGTTTTGTTCGGTTGTGTTGGTTGGGTTCAGTGTGATGTCTTGGGCAATTATTATTGAAAAGATTCGCCTGTGGCGCGCGTTCAAACGTTCGCCGGTTAAAATAAAGCCAACCGATAATATGGATACGATTGCGGATAAATTAATTCGTCCGTATGATAAAAATTTGTGGTTTTTATCTATGGTTGCGTATATATCGCCGTTTATCGGTTTGTTTGGAACCGTTTGGGGGGTTATGGATTCTTTTGCGGCAATTGGTGTAAATCAATCGGTCAGTATTGGTGTAATTGCCCCGGGTTTGGCGGTGGCGTTGGGTACGACTGCGCTGGGGTTGATTGCGGCGGTGCCGGCGGCGATTGCGCATCAATTCTTTGCCAAAAAATCTGATGAACTGTACGACAGATTAAATGAAGTTCGTTGTGAATTAAAGTGTAAACAGCAATAATAAAGGGTTGATGCTATGTCCAGAATTCGACGCAGACAATCCGATGGCGGGATTCAATTGACGCCTATGATTGATGTTATGACTGTGTTATTGGCGGTGTTTATGGTTACCACGCCGATGATGACAACAGGTATTGATTTAGAATTGCCCCGTGCGGGGGCGTCCGCTATGACCGGAAATGACCATGCGATTCAAATTGGTGTTGATGCGCGTGGACGGTATTTTTTGTCTGAAATGGAATTGCCCCGTGATGAAGTTGTAAAACGCGCAATCGCAATGCGTGGCGAAAATCCAAATTTAACCATTATGATCAGTGGTGATACACATACCGATTATGGTGCGGTTATGGGAATGATGGGGGCATTGAAAGATGCTGGTTTCCAGAAAGTTGGATTACGTACTCGGCCAGAATAAACTATGTGCAAATTAGACAGATTTTCGTCGGAAAACTTATTGATGTCCATTTGTGGACATTTGGTTTTGGTGGCAATAATAGTGACGTCGGTTGCTGTTGTGCTTAATCGTGCAATGATGGTTGCGCCGGACAGAATTCAAATTATGGAAATCGATTTGAACCAAGTTGTCGTGTCGGGCGAAGAAACCAAGTTGTATAATGTTGGTCAAGTCGCAGAACAAAAAGAAGAAGAACAGAAAACTGTGCCGGATTCAAAGCCGGATGCAAAACCCGATGCGGATTCAGAAGAAGTTGAAGAAATCAAAATAGAAACGCCAACTTTGATAGAGGAAAAAAAGCCAGAGCCAGAAGAAGTGGTCGAAGAGAAAAAAGAAGAAAAAAAGCCGGAAGAGAAAAAGACCGAAGCGTCTAAACCGGTTGAACCCGCGCCTGCACCAAAGAAAAAGAAGGTTGTACGTGTAAATCGTGAAGTTTTGTCTTTGGATCGTACATTGACGGTGTCGGTTGTTGATGCGTTGCGTGTTGCAATGACGCGTTGTTGGGTAATTGATTCAAAGCGCCCAGATATTTCCGATATTCGCGCGGTTGCGCATTTGACGATGCGTAAAAATGGAACGGTGCGTGATGTGTGGTTTGAATCGGCCGCACGTGCAGAAACAGATCCGGCATTTGCGTATGTTTTGGATACAATTCGCGCGGCGATTGATCGGTGTCAGCCATTGCGTATGTTGCCCGCAAATGAATTTTCAAAGTGGGAAAAAATCCAATTAACCTTTTATCCAACCCAAGGTAAAGTTATGTAAATAAAAAACATGCGCCAGTGGGCGCATGTTTTGTAGACAGGCATATAAGCCGGGTTCTGTGCTGCCATAATTCAGTGTGTTTTGCATACCGTATTATGGTAGTGGACATGATTAATCTGCATACTGCATTACTGCGGTATGTCAAGCCCTCTACCCGCCCCCATGTGGGACACATATCGGGGGCCTATTTGAGGTTGCTGCACGTAGAGATTGCCCGTTTCACTCGAATTTAATCGTTTCGTCACTGTTGCTCTTATCGTCGGGTCGCCCCGCCCGGTATATTAGCCGGTACGTTGTCCCATGCAGCCCGGACTTTCCTCAGGATACAAAAGTATCCCGCCATGTCCCGCCTGTCGTACGGTGGTTGATTTTAACATTGATTAAATAAATTTCAATGTGTTTTTTATTCCAATATGTGGTCGGGGTCTTTCTTGGCAACGGCGGCATATACGCCCGAATAAGCGTATATGTACGATAATTCAAACATTTGTTCGGTGTCAAATTTCATCATCGCTTGGAATACAGCTTGTTCCGTTGATACCAGGTTGTGGCGCAGCATGATTTTGCGGGTCCGTTCAAATGCGTTGTAAAATTTATGTACCATGTCGCATGACATCAGCATACTGCATGCAGGAACGTCGTAATCGGCATTTATCATGGCGATATCACGTAAATTTTGGCGTATCAGTGTTTCACGTGTCGCATATGGTATATGTTTGGGGTTTGTGCGAAAAATATTGTATATAAATCGGGGAACAAAATGTGGACGTGATTTGCCCAATGTTCGTGCAATCGTAATACGGACACGATTTTTGGGTTTTGCATATATATACCCATCCCAATTTTCCCAGCACGCATTATACAAAGGATTTGTAGCACCCGCATCAATCCACATGAAATATTTGCTGTTGAATTTATTGTTGTTTGCCGCCCATTCCATAACAGATGGTTTGGCGTTTATTATCATCAGATAATCAATCCATTGTTCGGGTGTTTTGTTATGCAAGAAATATCCAACGTACTTTTTCATCCCGTGCATTGTGTTTAACCATTTTTTGCGTTCGGGTGTGTGCGGCAATTGTTGAAAATCCATTACACGCATATTTATTTGTTTATCCAGCCCGTGTTTGCGCAGGTACTTTGCCGTTGTTTTGTCGCACCATAATGCAACGCGTTCAAACGTTTCGATTAATTTTTTTAGATTGGGTAAATAAAATTCTTCAAATTTTCTGTCCATGTGTTTCAAACTGTTCAAATCTTGGCGTGGAATTTGAAACAGCATTGTGCAAAATGTGATATCTTTGCGTTTCTTGTCGTATGTAATGGCCATAAATAAATACCCCCTGATATGGGGGATTGTAATAGACGTATAGGAATAAAATCAAGATTGTTTTTTTTCGCCCATATGTTTGGCGGATGTTAATGCGTGACGCAGGGCTTGTTCAGCGATTTGACGGATTTTTGGGGCAAATGTGCGCATGTTCATGGTGTCTGCGACCGTGTTGCCAAACAGACGCGCAATATATTCAATTTGTGTTGGTGCGACGATGTAAATGTCACTGGTTATAGATTGTGGTGTTAATTTTTGTATTGGTTCGCGCATGTTGTTTCCCCTCTCCGCCGTGTTAATTACGTATAATTTATAAAAAAATGTTTTTTTTACACTTGTTAATTTGTGCTTTCTTTATTATATCATAAAGTATCTTGACCGCAAGTTACAAAATTGCTATATATTGCGTGATAAAAAAGTAAGGAAAGACAAATGATTAAAAATGTTATTGGTAAATTGCTGGGGTCTGCGAACGACAGATTGGTAAAAGCATACGATAAAAATGTTTCTGTTATTAATGATTTAGAACCTAAATATCATGCAATGACGGATGAGCAACTGCGGGCACAAACCGATGTTTTGCGTGCGCGTTTGGCGGCGGGTGATAAAGAAAAAGATATTTTGCCTGATGCTTTTGCTTTGGTACGTGAAGCGTCTGTGCGTACGATTGGGTTGCGTCACTTTAATGTTCAGATGATTGGCGGTATGGTTTTGACAAATGGACAAATCGCGGAAATGAAAACCGGTGAAGGTAAAACATTGGTGGCGACTTTGGCAATGTATTTGAAAGCGTTGCATGGTAAAGGCGCGCATTTGATTACGGTTAATGATTATTTGGCATCACGTGACGCGTCTTGGATGGGTGAAGTTTACAGATTCTTGGGTATGAGTGTTGGGGTTATTCAACACGATATGACCGACGAAGAAAGACGGGCCGCATATGCGTGTGATATTACATATGTTACTAATTCCGAATTGGGATTTGATTATCTGCGTGATAATATGAAATTTTCAAAAGCACAACAGGTTTTGCGTCCGTTTTTCTATGCGATTGTTGACGAAGTAGACAGTATTTTAATTGACGAAGCGCGTACGCCATTGATTATTTCTGGACCGGCCGAAGATACCAGTGAATTGTACAACAAAGTTGATGCGGTTGTGGCCCAATTTGGCGAAGGTGATTTCAAAAAAGATGAAAAAGATCGTCATGTAACTTTGACCGAAGCCGGTGCCGATACCGCCACGCGTTTGTTAAAAGATGCGGGTTTGTTAATTGGTGAAAATTTATATGCATCAGAAAATGCGCCTTTGGTTATGCATATTCAACAATCTTTGTTGGCGCACCATTTGTATCAGAAAAATGTGAATTATGTTGTGCGTAATGGTGAAATTCTGATTGTTGATGAATTTACAGGTCGTGTTATGAGTGGACGACGCTTTGGTAAAGGTTTACACCAAGCGATTGAAGCCAAAGAACACGTTCAGGTCCAGCCAGAAAATCAGACGGTGTCCAGTATTTCATATCAAAATCTGTTCAGATTGTACCCCGTTTTGTCCGGTATGACGGGTACCGCGATGACCGAAGCCGCAGAATTTGAAGAAATTTATAAATTGCGTGTGGTTTCTATCCCAACAAATCGTCCGGTTGCGCGTGTTGATCATCATGACGAAATTTATCGCAATAAAGAAGAAAAATATGAAGCGATTTTGAAACAGATTTCCGATTGTGTTGCGCGTAAACAGCCGGTTTTGGTTGGTACGGTTTCTATTGAAAAATCCGAAGAATTGGCCGCGATTGTGCGTGCCAAATTGGGAATTAATCCTGCGGTGTTGAACGCAAAACATCACGAATCCGAAGCGAAAATCGTGGCCCAAGCCGGTGCGCCGGGGGCGGTTACGATTGCAACAAATATGGCGGGTCGTGGTACCGATATTAAATTGGGTGGTAATGCCGAAGAATTGATTGCCGCTTTGGATGTGAATGACCCAGAATTTGAAACAAAAAAGCAGGAAATTTATGCCACGATAGAGGCAAATAAAAAATTGGTTCTGGACGTTGGTGGTTTGTATGTTATTGGTACAGAACGTCAAGAATCGCGTCGTATTGATAACCAATTGCGTGGTCGTTCGGGCCGTCAAGGTGATCCGGGTGATTCTAAGTTCTTTTTGGCGTTGGATGACGATTTGATGCGTATTTTTGGTGCCGCGCGTTTACAGGGGATGTTGACTACTTTGGGGTTGAAAACCGGTGAAGCAATTACACACCCTTGGATTACAAAGGCATTGGAGAAAGCGCAAAAACGCGTAGAAGCACGCTATTTTGAAGCACGTAAAGAATTGTTGAAATATGATGACGTCGCCAATGAACAACGTTGCGTGATTTATAAGCAACGCGATGATTTGATGGTGTCGGAAGATTTGGCGCCTTTGGCCAAAGAAATGATTGGGGATGTTGTTGAATTGGTTTGTGAAAACAATATGCCCGAAAAAGCAATGCCCGCCGATTGGAATATTGCCGGAATTCGTAATGCTATGTTGCGTCTGTTTGCGTTGGATATTACGGATATTGAAAAATGGAAAACAGATGAACAGATTACAGAACGTAAAGCGTACGAGATTTTGGTTAATTTGGCAACACGTCGTTATGAACAACAGTACGCCAAATACGGTCCGGAATTAATGCAAATGGCGTCGCGTCAGATGATGTTGGGTGCATTGGATGCGGTTTGGAAAAAACATCTGCAACAGATGGATTATCTGCAAAGCGCGATTGGTTTGCGTGGATATGCGCAAAAGAATCCTTTGTACGAATATAAACGTGAAGCGTTGGATTTGTTTAAGAATACGGTTAATAACTTTAAGATTTTGTCTATATCGTATATCTGCCGTATGGAATTAACGCGTGAAGATGTGGCCGCGACCGAAGCCGAACGCGCAAAGCATGATGCGGGATTAAATGCCGCGACATCGGATTCACGTCGTAATGCGCCATGTCCGTGTGGTTCGGGACAAAAATATAAGCATTGCTGTGGCAAACTGCACTAAATAAAACGGGGTTATAACCCCGTTTTTTATTACAGGAATTTTTGCGTTTTTTATAAATTATGTGGTTGCCCTGATGTTCTTTTTTTTGCTATGGTGCGGACATGGACAGCAAGTTTATACATCTTCGTGTGCATTCCCGTTTTTCGGTTGGTGCCAGTACTTTGACAATCAAGCAGATTCCAAAGTTGTGCGCAGCGGCGGAAATGTTTGGGTGCGCGTTAACGGACACTAATTTAATGTCGGGTTGTGCCGAATTTTCGGACGTTATGCCGTCGAATAAACTGCAGCCAATTATTGGTGTTGAACTGACGTTGAATCAGCATGCGGTTGACCCAAAGATGTTGCGTTCACATGCGTTGTCTAAAATTGTATTGTTGGCGCAAAATCATACGGGATATCTGAATTTGTGTGAATTGAACCGTGTGATGTATATGCGTCCGGATAACCATCATTTGGGACCATATGTGACCTTTGATGAATTGGCCGAACGGTGTGCGGGGTTGATATGTTTGTCGGGCGCACATTTGGGGCCGGTTGGTATGGCGTTGTTAGAGAATCAGGAAGAAACGGCGCGTGGATACGTGCGTCGCCTGTTGGATTTGTTTGGTGACAGATTTTATATGGAAATTCAACGACATGGTTTGGAAAGTGAAATTAAGACAGAAGTTGGATTTTTGCAGATTGCACGTGATTTGAACGTTCCGATTGTTGCCACGAATGATGTGTGCTTTGCGGCAGATACGGATTATGAAGCCGCAGATGCATTGGGGTGCGTGTTGGGGCAGACCAAAGTTATTGATCCGGAACGCCCCAGAAAATCATCAGAGCAGTATTTTAAGTCGTATGAGCAGATGGCAGAAATATTTTCGGACCTGCCCGAAGCGATTGAAAATACTGTCGTTATTGCGCAACGTTGTGGTTTTATGGTAAACGTGCATGAAAAGCCATTGTTGCCACGCTTTGGTGATGATTTAGAGACCGAATGTCAAATGTTGCGTGACGATACGATGAACGGTTTGCGTCGCAGAATTGAACAACATGGAATCACGGATACGGCACCGTACTATGAGCAAGCCGAATTTGAATTAGGCGTTATTATTGGTATGGGGTTCCCGGGGTATTTCTTAATCGTTGCGGATTATATTGATTGGTGCAGAAAAAATGACGTTTTGACGGGGCCTGGGCGCGGGTCGGGCGCGGGTTCTATTGTGGCGTGGGCGTTGGGTATTACCAATGTTGACCCATTAAAGTATGGGTTGCTGTTTGAACGTTTCTTGAATCCGGATCGTATTTCTATGCCGGACTTTGACGTGGACTTTGAACCGACGGGTATTGAACGCGTGTTGGCGTATGTGTGTGAAAAGTATGGTCATGATTCCGTATGTCGTATTATTACGTTTGGTTCATTACAGGCACGTGGCGCAATTCGTGATATTGGGCGTGTGTATGGTATGCCCTACTCTAAATCCGACCGTTTGTCTAAATTAATTCCACAGGACGCAAAAACTTTGAAAGATGCGGTGGGTATGTCGGGTGAAATTCAAGATATTTTGAATAATGACCAAGATTTGAATAAAGTTGTTACTGTGGCCGAAGATTTAGAAGGATCTTTACGTAACTTGGGGCAGCATGCGTGTGGCGTTGTTATTGGTGACCGTCCCACAACTAAAATTGCGCCGGTTTATCGTGACCCGGCCAACCCGTTGCCGTCGTGTCAGTTTGACGGAAAGTATTTGGAAAAATCCGGTCTTATTAAATTTGACTTTTTGGGGTTGGAAACTTTGGTGGTGTTAAAGTATGCGACGCGTTTAATTCAACAGACGCGTGGTGTAAATATTGATTTGGATCAAATACCAACAGATGACCCAAAAACAATGCATTTGTGGCAACAGGGACTAACCGAAGGTATATTCCAATTCGATGCGCCGTTCGTTCAACAGACGTTGCGTAAAATGCATCCAACCAGTTTCTTGGAAATTTCGGCTTTGAATGCTTTGAACCGTCCGGGGCCAATCGCATTTATCCCCCAGTTTATTGCACGTATGCACGGCGAAGAAGAAATTGAATATGTACATCCACGCGCGGAACCTATATTAAAAGAAACATATGGTATTATCGTTTACCAAGAACAGGTTATGCAGTTGACGCGTGTGTTGGCCGGATTTACCCGTGGGCAATCGGACAACGTGCGTAAGGCAATGGGTAAGAAAATTATTGCCATGTTGGATGAATTAGAAGGTAAATTCTATGAGGGATGCGAAAAAGAAGGAACATTAGATCGTCAGACCGCCAAAGATTTGTGGGAAAAGTTTAAGGATTTTGCAAAGTATGCGTTTAATAAGTCACATGCGATTGCTTATTCGATTGTGGCAAACCAATGCGCGTATTTAAAGGCAAACTATACGCCGGAATTTTTAGCCGCATCGATGTCCAGTAATTTGAACGATACGGATCAATTGGCGATATTTGTTGATGATGCAAAAAGTAACTTTGGTATTCAAATAGTCGCACCCGATATTAATCAAAGTGAATCTTTGTTTGCGGTACGTGATGGTAAAATTATATACGGTTTGGCGGCGTTAAAAGGTGTGGGAACCCAAGCAACCGATGCAATTGTGGCGGAACGTAATGCAAATGGAAAGTTTAAGAATTTGACCGACTTTGCGAAACGATGTGCGCCGATTATGAATAAACGTATATTAGAAGCATTTGCCAAGACGGGTGTTTTGGATTCATTAGAGCCAAATCGTGCGGCAATTTATATGAATGCCGATGCAATATTGTCATATGCGTCTAAATCGCGTGGTGGCGCGAATATGTTGTCGTTGTTCGAAAATACCGTTGAAGATGATGTGGCGGATGATCGTTTGTGTAAAAATTTGCCTAAAACGGCGCCTTGGACGTTTGGTCAGAAGTTGGAAAATGAATTATCTGCGCTGGGGTTCTATATTTCTGCGCATCCGTTGGACCAGTATAAGCACTTGATTGAACGGTCTAATTTGGCAACCAGCGCAACATTAGAATCGTTGGGTGACAGAAAGTCCGTACAAATTGCGGCAAATGTGAATTCTTTTGGGCGTCGTCGCACCAAGACGGGTAAAGAAATGATTACTATTAACGCGTCGGACAGTTTTGGCAATATTGATGCGGTTGCATTTGGGGATGCTGCAATTGAATTTTCCCAGATTTTGTCGGGCGAAAGTGTGGTTTTAATATCGGGCAAAACTTCAAATCGTGATGACAGAGTTTCGATTTTTGTTGATTCTATTGTGCCTTTGACCCAATGGGTGGCAAAAATCGCCAAAAAGGTGACGATGGATATTCGTGACCAAGCGGTTTTACAGGACGTAAAAAAAGCATTAATTGCGTTGCCACGTGGATATACGCGTGTTGAATTGGTTTTGCATGGTGCGGAAAAGACGGCGACTGTGGCTTTGCCCGGTGGGGTTGAATTGGGCGCTACAACGGTTGCGGACTTGACGGCATTGGGCATTCGTGTGGAGATTGAATAAAATGACGGCAAAGCATATTCCGGTTTTATTAGATGCGGTTTTGGATGCGTTGGGCGATATTTCCGGTCAGACGGTGGTTGACTGTACATTTGGTGCGGGTGGATATTCGCGTGCATTTTTGGCACGTGGCGCAAAGGTTATTGCGTTTGATCGTGATCCGAACGTTGTGGCCGATGCAATGGATATGGTTGCGGAATATGGTGACCGATTTACATTTATACCCCGCCCTTTTTCGTCTTTGGATGAATTGGATGGCACGGTTGATGCGATTGTATTTGATTTGGGGATTTCGTCGATGCAGATTGATGTTCCCGAACGTGGTTTTTCATTTCGGGCCGATGCGCCATTGGATATGCGTATGTCGGCCGATGGTATGACGGCGGCAGAATTGATTGAAAGTTCAGATGTGACCAAGTTGGCGCGGATTTTGGCTGATTATGGCGATGTAAAAAAGGCAGTGCCTGTGGCACGGGCGATTAAACAAGCGCTGCCCAAAACAACATTTGAATTGCGTGACCTTATATACAATCCAAAAGATATTGCGCCGGTTTTTCAGGCATTGCGTATCGCGGTAAATGACGAAATGGGTGAATTGGAACGGGCTTTGGCGGCGGTGCCGGCGCATTTGTCGTGCGGTGGGCGATGTGTGTGCGTGACGTTCCATTCGTTAGAGGACAGGATTGTTAAAAATACTTTCCGCGGGTGGACGACGTCATTGGGGGATCCGCGTATGCCGGTTGTATCGGCGGCGCCTTTTGCGGCAATTCGTGCGGTAAAGCCATCGGATGCGGAATTGGTGGCCAATCCACGTGCGCGGTCGTCGCATATGCGTGCGGTGGTAAAATTGTGCCCGGGGGATGAATAATGAATAAAAACAGCGAGATAAAAAGCGTGATAGAGCATGCAGATGCGGCCAAGAAAGTAAATCCTTTGGATTTGTCGTCTGACCAAGATTTGACAATTGCTGTTATGAATTTGATTGCCATAGAAGATATGGCGTGTGGTGATGTTGCGGATGCTGTCGGTGAAATGCGTGCGGCGTTGTTGGGGCGGATTGTGCCGGTGGAAAAAAATATGGATTTGTCGGTTGGATTGTTGGGTACTGCGATGCGGTTGATTGAATCCGGTAATCGTGCGGCGGATTTGGGTGATATGGAGACGGCATATCGGGTGTATGACGAAGCGTATTCGGCATATTCGTTGTTTTGGGGATTGAATATGGGGTTTGTATCGGCGGACGATATAAAAATATCTGAAATTGGTGTAAACTAAACTGTTGACCAAGGGTGTGAAAAAATGGTAAAATGCGAAAAAGAGAGAAGCAAATTGAAACATTCTTTATATTGTTTAAGCAGTTTTTGTGCATTGATGTTGGCGGCGTTTGGTGCGGCGGTTGCTGAACCTGCGCCAAATCCACGCAGTGCGACCATGGCGGCAATGGGCGCGCGTGCAGATGGTAAATCAATTAATCGTTCGGATTCCGATACGTCGCGTAATACCGCACGTCGTGCGTCGCGCAGTGCAACCGTTAATACAAAGCCGGTGACGGAACGTACGCATGTGCGTTCTGCGGCGCCAATGGTTGATCGTCGTGAATCGACGGTGGTGCGTGCGGCATCGACGGGTGTGGCACGTTCGGCAACGGTGGCGCGTGGTGGCAATACGGCGCGTTCTGCGTCGCCGGTGGCGTCGGGTATGGCCCGTGCGGCATCAACGGCACGTGCAACGGCGGTCTTTAATGATATTTCCAAAATTGGTGGCGGTTATGGTGCATGTCGCGATTCGTATGCCACATGTATGGATCAATTTTGTGCAAACGCCAATGATACATATCGTCGCTGTTTTTGCAGTGCCAGATTTACCGAATTTCGTGATACAGAATATGCGTTGGATGAAGCACGTCAGTTGTTGCAACAATTTGAAGATAACAGTTTGAATGCCGTTGATAAAACCGCGGCCGAGGTTAACGCAATGTACAGCGCAACCGTTGGTGAAGCGGCAATAAAAAAAGATACCAGTTTGGCGCAAAAAACATTGAATGAAATTGGTGATTTGCTGTCGGGTAAAAAGAAAGCAAGTACAATTCAGGCGCCAACAACGTCTTTGGGGACGCTGTCTTTGGATTTTTCGTCCAGTATGGATGATATTTGGGGTGGTGGTTCGGCGTTTGATTCTGTCTTTGAACGCAGCAGCAGTGTGGATATGAGTGCATTAGAAGGGGCGAATCTGTACAATGCGGCGAACAAGCAATGTATGCAGGTTATCAAAGGTTCGTGCGAAAATGATGCGGTTTTGAATATGGCGTCCAGTGCATATGGCATTATGGTATCCCAAGATTGTAATGCATATGAACGTGCGTTGGACAGAAAACGTGAAGAAGTGTTGGCGGTTGTTCGTACGGCGGAAAAAACTTTACGTCAAGCACGCTTGGAAGAATATCGTGCGCATAATTCGGCCGACGTAAATGAATGTTTGTCGCGTGTGCGTGAAGCGATGTTGACCGATACCGCATGTGGTGATAATTATTACAGATGTTTGGATTATACGGGTAAATATATCAACCTGTCCACGGGTGAACCGATTTATACACCGGAATTGTTCCAGTTGACAGAATTGGTCACGTTGGATGATGGTTATGTTGGTCGTGATAATGCGGTGGCTGCGACCGGTGGATTTGATAAATTCTTGGACGAACGTCGTATTTATGCCGAATCGGCATTGGATTCGTGTCGTGATATTGCGGATACGGTTTGGTTTGAATTTAAACGTGCTGCAAAAATTGAAATTGAACAGGCACAAAATGAAAAGATAGAAGAAATCAAAACGTCGTGTATGGATACGGTGCGTGAATGCTATGACACGCAATCGAATCATTTGAAATCATTTGATGATACTACGGCCCAGATGTCGGGTGGTTTGGCGGCATATGCGGCACAGCAAATGTGTGTGGATAAATTGATGTCGTGTGCGTCTTTGTATGGTAATGGTAAATGTAATGCAACCGTGTCAAATGGTCGTGTTACTTTTGATACGACGTCCAAAGATTGTGGTATGACCGCATTGTTGGAATATGCAAATACGGTGGACAGTGTTCGTATCGCCGAAGGTTGCGTCGAAGCAATTTCAAAATACATAACCGATACATGTACCCCAACGGGTGATGGTGATTATCCAATGAATTGTCGTACTTTGTCAAAAACGGATTTTGAAAAATCAATTATGACACGTGTATCGTTGTATTGCCGTGAACCGGATGGCAGCAAGATTGCAGAAGACAAAACGTCTATTTCGGAGATAGGCGATGCGGTGATGCGTGATAATATCCAAAAAATGTTCGATAATGCGGTTGCGGAAATCAGTTCGGCATTGATGGAAAAATGTG
>JAEIGA010005518.1_pt1 | contig 19325 bp, 17 predicted proteins | sample 9270691 | NCBI WGS metagenome assembly JAEIGA01 (sample SAMN17057246, study PRJNA624740) | gut metagenome | biome: biome; isolation source: fecal sample | host: Bos grunniens | place: China: Xizang | collected 2019 | reverse complement strand
GAAGATATTGCTTTGCTCCAAGAATATTTAACTTGGGGAGAGCTTACTTAATTAAAGGAGGATATATACAATGGCAATGTTAAACTTTAAATATGGTTTACATCAAAATCTGCCCGGTGCAATTACAAATGGTACTATCTATGTAACTTCTGACGAGCATGCAATGTATGTTGACCTTGCAAATGAGCGTATTCGTATTAGTCAGATTGTAACTTGTACTTTTGCTGAATGGCAAAATTTAACTCCCCCCTATTCCACCGAGGCTTTTTATTACATTATTGATAAAAATGCTCTGTTGAAGTATAACGAAGCTGAAACTACTGATGCTGGTTATACCACTGGATGGGTACAGATTAATAGCACTAAGGCTTTGCAGGACGAGATTGATGCTTTAGAAGTAAGAGTTAAAGCTATTGAAGATGCTAAATATGGTGATAAGATTACTTCTATCCAGGGAGATATTACTAATTTACAAGAAAAAGATGAAGCTCACAGTGAAGCCATTTCTGGTTTAATTTCTAGAGCTGATGGCATTGATGCTAAGATTCTTGGCTTAAATAAAGCTATTGGTTATCATGGCGCTTATGGCGCTCAAGATACTCTTCCCACTTTAACTGCCGCTGATAAAAACACTATCGCTGTTCATGGCAATGCAGTTAAGATTTGGGATGGCGCTGAATGGCAGGATTATAACGATATCGTTCAAGAAATTGAAGATTTAAAGATTGATTTAAAGAAAGTTAGCGAAAGTGTTGCTTCTAACGAAACTCTAACTGCTTTAACTCAGAGAGTTACTGATTTAGAAACTTGGCAGAAAGATGCTAAGACCGCTATTGAAACTACTTTGCCTACTAATATTGCCGCTGCTTTAAAGGCTGGTACTGATGCTCAGGCTACTGCAGATTCTGCTAAGGAAATTGCTGAAGCTGCTCGTGATGCTATTGCCGATAAAGAAAACGGTTTAGCTGCAGCTCACACTAAGATTGCTGGCGTAAAAGCAACTGCTGAACAGGCTTTAGAAATTGCTCAAGCTGCAGTGACTGATGACGAATTGTCTGACGCGATTAAAGATTTTGCTACTAAGTCTGAAGCTGAGGAATATGCAAAGGCAGTTCAGGGTGACACTGATGCAACAGTGAAAGAATTAGAGGATAGATTAGATGATGGTACAACTGGTCTGTCTGCATTAAATCAGCAGATTATTAATGTAAAACAAACTGCTGAAACTGCCGTTACTCCAGAGGAGATGCAAGATGCTATTAAGGATTTTGCTACTGATGATGAATTAGCTAATGCTAAAACAGATATCCTTGGTGAAGCCAACTATAATGGTACTGTTAAGGGTGCTTATGAAGCCGCTTCTGGAGCTCAAGGAACTGCCAATGAAGCTAAACAAGCCGCATCTGACAATGCTGCTTTAATTCGTGGATTAGATGCTGAATTAGATGCCGAAGTAGAAGCTCGTGAAAAAGCCATTGCTGATTTGAAGGCTGAAATTGAGTCTGACATGCAGACTGCAGATGCAATGGTATTCATTGATACTGTAGCTTCTGCCAGCGAGTTGCCTGAAGCTGGCGAAGAAGTTGCTGGTAGAGTACTGGCTAAGGGCTGGACTTATAAGGCTTCTGAGGAATTTGTAATTGGCGAAGGCGATGATGCAATTCTTGTTCACATTGGTGACTTATTGATTGCTTCTGGTACTGAGACCGATGGCGTATTAACTAGCGTTGAATGGAAACACATTCCTTCTGGTTATATTGCTGATTATAATCCTGAAATGACTGTTGTTGATAATGGAAGCAATAATGTTTCTGTTAAGTTGACTTCTGGTGTAAATAAGGATGATTCAGATACAACCAATGACGGCGATTTGGGTAAGGTTAACTTCGCTGCTGCTGAGGGTAGTGCCGTAACTGTTAGCGCAGTTGCTGGTCAGGTTAGCATCGGTATGGAGTGGGCAAGTTTTGACCCTCCTGCAGCTGAATAATCTAAACAGGTCAAACATTATTAATGAATAAATAAACTTTCTCATAGATGATTAGAGAAGGATAAATTTAGAGGGAGATTATCCTTTGGGATAATCTCCCTTTTTTTGTTATCTACTAAGATAGAAAGGAGATTAAAAATGTCAACATCTATTTATACGACTAACACTAATGAATGTAGATTTTATCCCGTTCAGTGTACAGATGCGACTTTTAAGACATTAAGAGGCGAAGATGGTCACGTATATTTTGTTACAGATAAAAAGAAACTTTATCTTGGCAAAAAAGGTGAAATGATTCCTATGTGTGCAAACTCTGGTATTTTCTATGGACATAGAATTGTAGAGTACGATAACAGTGGAACTAAGCCAGACCCTGAAGTTACATTTGTGTTTGACGATATAGAAGGCGATGATATGCCAGAAGTAGATGATTTAATCTTGAACGTCGGTACTGAAGATTATCCTGACGGCTGTTTTTATAGAGTTAATAACATCGTTGATGATGCAATTGAAACTACTCGTTTAACTCTACAAGGTACAGGCGGTGGGGCTTCTACTGGTCCTAGTACTGGTGGAGGTAGCTTTAGTATTAGTATTGTCGGAGATAAGGCTAAGGTCTATTCTTCTACTGCAACTTCTATGAATGTTACTTTTAAAGGTTACTATAGCGGAACTGAAGAAAATAGAATTTCTCAGGTAACATTTACAAAGAAGGGCGATACTGAGCCATTCTACACTTATACAAAAGAATTGGCATTTAATGAGAACCATAATATTGATTTGTTCGCTTATATGAATCAATTTGGTTCTACTAGAACTACTGTTACCATTGCAGTTCAAGACTTATATGGTAATGAGCGTTCTACTAATTTTACTATTCAAATTGTTGAATTGGCATTGAAAGCTAGTAAGGCTGAATTGTTATATAGCACAACTCCTTCTTATACTTATGCTTGTAATTTGGCTGGTGCTACTAGCGGTGTTACTGATAAGAAAATTACTTATACTTTCTACAAGGAAAGCAATTTGAATGTTCCTGTTTTAACTCAAACAAGAGAATTGGCAGTTAGTGATGAAGGTGAAATGCAGAAGGCTTTGGATTTAAGTACTTTAAGTCACGGCGTTTATGTAATGAAAGTTATCGCTTCCGCAAGTATTAGTTCTTCTAATACAGTTCTGTATAGTAATGAGTTAATTCATAAGATTGCTCGTTTTTCTACAACTGAGCCGCTATTGATGATTATGACTCCAGAAGTAACTGAGCAATATACTAATATTCCAGTTCATTATTTGTTGGTAACATCAGAGTCTAATAAACAATATACTTTGGATATTAAGTTAGATGGTACAACAAAGACAGAGCTGACTATTCAATCTAATGTAGCTGGTGAATATCCTTTATATTTTGAAGAGAGAGGTACCTATACTTTACTATGTACTGTATTGGAATTAGCTCTTCCTTATACTGAATATTTGAATATTACTCCTTATACTGGTAATTTACCAGTTATTGACCCCACTCGTGATGACTTGATGCTATATTTAAACCCAAGAGGTAAATCTAATGACGCAACAGATAGAGCTGAGTGGAAAGACTATAATGGTGAATATACTGCTAAGTTGAGTGGATTGCACTATGGTAAAGCTAATGGTTGGTTAATGGATGCCGCAGGTACTAGTTATTTGCAACTGTCTTCTGGCGCATCTTTAATCTTGGATGATTTCTTACCATTTAAGAATGACCCAACCAAGAACGGAACTGATAGCCGCATGGGCTATGGTATGACTATCGAGTTAGACTTTGAGCTATCTGGTGTTTTAGACTATGGTACTGAGCTAATTAAGTGTATTTCTACCAATAAAGACAATGTTATCCAGGTCGGTTTCAGTATTACTGGTGACCGTATTCGTTTCTATAACAGTCGTTTGAATGATAGTTTAAATGATAAGGGTGAAAGTATTGGTTCTTTAATGAGCTTGAATATTGTCGAAGGAAAACGTATTCGTGTAAGCTTCGTAATTGAACCTAATACTGGTAGCATTGATTATCCTATGTGCTATACTTATCTTGATGGTAAATTATCTGCAGCCGTTATTTATGACTCTGGTGACGCATATAAAGACTCCACTGATAATCCTGCTCGTTTGCAGATTTCTGCAGCGGATGCTCAAGTTAAATTATATGGTGTGCGCTTCTATAGTAGTGCTTTAACAGATAAGGTTATTCTGAATAACTATACTGCTTCTTTGCCAACCCTAGCAGAGCGTCAAGCTCGTTACGATACTAATAATGTATTTAATGCTTCTGGTGAGGTTGAGTATACTTTAGTTGCTGCTGAAGATTATAATTTACAAATTCCTTATATGAAGATTACTGGCGGTTGGGCTACAGAGGCCGACTCTAAATGGCAGTTAAAAAATCAGACCAACGCAAATGTTGGATTGCCTACTGGTAAAAAGGATTATCGCTTAATCGATGTCGAGGTAAAATATCCTGACAATGATTATTTCGCTGATTATAATAATTATAAATTTGTAAACCAGTTCGCTAGTGGTAAACCAATGGCTCAAGCATATGGTGAAAAGCCAACAAATGGTGGCGCTATTATGTATGCGCAGGGTACTTCTTCTATGGAATATCCTACTAAGAACTTGCGTTTAAGATTTAATAAAGTAAAAGGCGATGCTGACGAAAAGAAGAATTTCTACAGAGTTCGTCCAGATATCGAAAAAGTAGAAATTATTTGTATGAAAGCTGACTATATGGAGTCTTCTGGTTCTCATAATACCGGTGCGGCCAACCTAGTTGACGCGCTATATACAGGTATTGGTATTAAAACTCCCGGTCAGACTCATTTCGGCGGTGAAGGAAAAGACACCATTGTTACTTGTATTAAAGGACATCCTTGCTTGATTTTCTATTCTGAAACTGGTGAAGCTGGTTCTTATAAGTACATCGGTAAATATAATTTGAACTTGGATAAAGCAACTCCAGAGCCTTTTGGTTTTAATCATGATGACTCTGATTTTGGTTATTTAAAGCCAGGTGAAAAGTATTATGAAATTGATTACAATGACGACGGCGACTATATTGACACCAAAGAAGGAGAAGAAGAAAAGACTGTGGCAGATGGTGATGAAGTAAACTCAATCCACTGTTTTGAGTTCCTTGATAACGCTGTTGAAGTATGTAACTTCTTGTCTAAGTCTGGTTATACTTATGAGCAGACTTGGTATAACACATTCTTAAACTCTGATAATAAGAAAGTTCCTGGATGGACTTTAGGTTTTGAATCTCGTTATCCTGAAGACAAAGTTGGATACCATGATGCTGATTCTCTATATCCTTTAGCTGCTTGGTTAAATGATTTACAGACTAAGCGCAAGAAAGAAGAAGCTGATGGTAAAAAGCCTACGAATATCACTTATACTTATGATTATGAAGAGGCTGAGGCTTATGAGGAATTTGTTGCTTACTATGTTAAGACTGAAGCCGGTCAATATGTAGAGGCTTATCCCACTGAAGCTGACTTTGCAACAGGTACTACTTATTACACTCGCAATGTGGCAAGCAGTCGTTTTGAAATGGAAAGCTTAGAGAGATTTAAGCGAGAGTATCAGGCTTATTTAGATAAAGACTTCTTACTGACTTATTATTTGGTAACCGAAGCTCTGTTAATGGCTGATAACCGTGTCAAGAATATGATGATTGCTACCTGGGGAAGAGAAAAGCGCACTTATAAAAACATTAATGATGAAACTGTAGAATCTAACAATTACATTTTCTATCCTATCTTCTACGATATGGATACTATGTTGGGATTAGATAATACTGGTGTTTATCGTTTTGAATATTACGATGAAGATACTGATAGCAGTATTTTTAATGGTGACGAAGTTTTATGGAACTTTGTCCGTGACGCTTTAGTTGATGAATTGGCTCCTTACTATAGTAAGCTTGAGGGCGCTTTGTTAACAGCTGATGGTATCTTACCATACTTTAATAGCAATCAGGCTAATATGGCTAACGAAGCTTTCTACAACGGCGATGCAGTTTATAAGTATACAGGCCCCGCACGTGATGGCTATTATGACTACTTAAATGGTAAAGTTATTAAGCCTGGTGAAGGTCCTTTCCTATATGCGGCACAGGGTGACCGTTCATTAATGCGTGAATGGTTCTTATCTAACAGAATTAAGTTCTTGCGTGGTAAGTACAATAGTAAGAACTATCAATCTGGTGACCGCATCGAATTCCGTTGGTATTATCCTACTGGAGCTGAGGCTGATGAGGCTTTGAATGCATCTCGCGCAGCTGTTCCACCAGATGGAAAATTTGACTTTACTTCTTTGAAGACTGGATATGCTGGAGTTAAATTAGGTGCTAACGGTAATGTTTACAATGAACGTTTTGATGGTGAAGAAACTAAAGAAATTATCCTTCCAGAAGCAAGTAGTGCCAATGGTACTGAGGCTTATCTGTTAGGATTAAGTAACTTAACTGACTTAGGCGACTTGTCTAATAAGTATATGCAGAAGTTTATTATCGCTTCAGAAGATGTTCGTTTGAAACATTTGACTCTTGGTAACCCACATAGAGATTATCATAATCCTTATTGGAAGCCAGGTGATGGCCAATCTCAAAAGATTGGTTTGGGTGGATGTACTTACCTTGAAACCTTTAACTTGCAGAACTGTTCTGCTTACAACAACACTTTGGACTTTAGTGAGTCTCCTGCAATTCAAAAAATTTTATTGACTGGTAGCGGTGTAACTGGTATTACCTTGCCTGTTAATGGTCTGTTAAATGAATTAAGATTGCCATCTAATGTTACTGACATTAAGATTGACTCTCATAGTGCTTTAACCGATAATGGATTTACCCTTGGTCGTTATATCTATGATGAAAATCATAAAGATAAGAATGGCTATGTAACTATGGGTGGTAATGGTCATTATGAGAATGACTTTACTGGTATTCAAAAGTTATATGTTGTTGACACTCCAATTGACACTTACTCTATGGTAAGTCAAGCAGGTAACTTGTCTGAGTATTACTTGCGTGGAATTAATTGGACTATTACTGCGGACGACACTCAGTATTGCGTACGTACCAGAGATGAGTTCGATGAATCCATCACTTATTACTACTATGAGGATGGCCGCTATATTGAATACACTGGTAGTGAATATCCTGCAGATTATAGTCTATATGAAAAGTTTACTCTATTAGATGCTAACAAGAAAGTAACTTGTATTCCTGTCCTTGAGTATTTGCAGACTAAGACCTTTATGGCTGGTACTAAGCATGGCGAAGCCTTGACTGGTACTATTACCTTAAAGATTGCAGGAGCTTCCGCAGATGAGCTTGAGATTTATGAGAGATATATTGATATCTTCCCCGATGTAAAGATTAAGTATGAGGACATGACCGTTGAGGGAGCATCTAAGATTAATTTCTATCGTATTGATGTTGATTCTCTTGGAGCTAATGGAACCTTATAGGGAATTGAGCCCTACTTCAGCGCTTTAACTGCTGGAACTTATAGCTTGGCAGAATTAATTGACACCGAAGCATTCTCTGACCCAATTAAGACTTCTACAAATACAAGAGATTATCAGTTTACTGGTACTTGGTACGATTGGAATGACAATAAGAAGATTTATTATCAGGATAGTTATTTTGAAGGAAAGACTTACGATACCTTATTCAGTAAGACTTATCCAAATGCCGATATGGCTTTGGTTCCTAAATTTAACTCTTCTGTGCGTAAATATACTGTAAAATTCTTTGATTATGATTACGTTCCTGGTAACGACCCAATCTTTACTGTTCAAGGCGAATATGAGAATGTCGTATCTGATATTGTTGCTTCTCAGCCAAAAGCTAAGTATCTATATCGTGCGGCAGATGGATTGGCTCAAACTCAGAGATATGTATTTAAGGGATGGCAGCACGAGTCTGATTTCAATAACAAGGTTGAAAACCCAGAGCTTATTGATTTAAGCACTGTTAAACTTCATAACGATTTGAATTATTTTGCTTACTATGAAGTTGAAGATGTATTAACAAATGCGTCTGACCTTGTTCTATTTGATATTAGCCGTTCTAATGTAACTGCAGCCGGTGAAAGTAAGTCTACTTTCCACATCTCAATTAAAGAAGAATATCGCAACATTGTTGGTGGTAGAATCACACTACCTTCTACCGATGCTGTTGGCAATGTAATTGAATATATCAAAGATTTTAATTCTACTCCATTAGTTACTGAAGTGCATTTCTTAAGTAATGCTCAGTATGTGGCAGTCGCAGATAGCGCATTCCATAGCAGTAGTGTCCAGTCAGTTTATCTACCTGGTTCTATTACTCGAATTGGTAATAACGCCTTCTTCGATAATTATAGCTTAAAAGAAATTACTTTGAATGATAACATTACCGTAATCGGTACTCAAGCATTCGCCGCAAACAACAAGATGCAGGTTCATATTGCTAAGTTACCAACTGCTTTAACCACTCTTGGCGAGCGTAGTTTCTATAATGCTGGTCCAAATGTTACTATTTCAACTCTACCCGCAGGCGTAAAAGAAATTCCTGTACAGTGCTTCATGAACTGTAATAACCTGTGCATTAATTACTTCCCACCTGGTGAAGGAACTTGCGTAATTGGTTCTCAGGCATTCTATAATTGTGGTAAAGTAAGTTCTTTAACTGATATTACTATCAATGCTCCTTGGACTCTTGGAAATGCTGTTGACAATTTAAAGGGTAAACAGATTTTCTATGGCGGTTATACTTATGTAACTGATGTAAATGTCTATGGTGGATTAGTAACTGAAGATACTGATGCTCTTGAATATGACCTATTCGGTGAAATGAGAGACAATGTAACTATTGGTTTAATTCAATCTTAATGGAGGTAAAAGAATATGGTAAAAACTAAAATGTATAGATATCTTGGCCGAAATGGTATCATCACATCACCAATTCTTTTAGATTCTATAGAACCTATCGCCATGTTTTCGTTGAGAGCTGCCGAAGGCAAGGTTTTAACAAATGGCGAAGAGAAGGTAAAGACTAAATTAGTTTTTGCCGATGAATTAGAAGATTGGTCTGAAATTGATGAATAATTTCTGATTCAAGTTTAATGGGGAGAGAGACATCTCTCTCCCCTCATAAAAATAAAGAAAGGATGGACTTTAAAGTGATTGTTTCAGTTAATCAAAATATTGATAAATTAAGCACTACCGATAAGTATAATCAGCTTTTTGCAAAAGCTTATCAGGCATTAGATGCTTACGACAAAAAGAATGGAACCACTTATTTAAAGGCAGAAGTTAAGGGTAGACCTGACAAGACTTTCTATAGTATTGACGAATATTTCGCTCACTTGGAATATTTATTCAATATTGATGCAAGTTATATTATGTTGCCTTTGGACGAGACTCCTTTTGCCATTAATGCTAACACTAGAACTATTACTAATCCAAAGATTACTGTAATGCAGAATGACCAGAATGCTGAAGTCGTTATGTTTACTATCGACAGATATTTCGACTATAAGGATTTAAATACTGCATATATTTATGTACAGTGGACTTTGCCCGATGGTAAGACAGAGGGTGCAACCGCAATCGAGATGAAGGATTTGAGTATCCCTGGCAAGATTCGTTTTGGTTGGCCTTTGGATAATGAGATTACTTCTCAGAAAGGTACTGTTAAGTTCTCTGTTCGCTTCTGGAATGTTGGTAAGGTTAAGGATGAAAATGGCGTTGAGAAAGACGCAGTAGTTTATAGCTTCAACACTCAAACTTCTACTCTGACAATTAACGAGTCTTTGCAGCCTCAGTTGAATGAAGAGTATTCCGTTAACGCTCCAATTGCTGACGGCTTCTTTAAGAAAGCTATTATTAACAGTATGTTGTTGAATGAGAATATGGCTATTCCTATGGACCCTCACTTCGATGAGCCTGGTTTGAATTTGAATGCCTATGAATCTCTAACAACTGTAACTGATGCTGAGGGCAATACTTCTGAGACTTTGACTTTGACTGCTCAGGCTATTACTGGTGATACTGGCTCATTAGCATATGAGTGGTGGTATAAACCTGCTGAGGATAGCAAGGGCTTGGCTGACAGCTTCTATTCTAATACTTGGTATCCATTCAATGCAACCGAGGATAAGCCTGGTTTCTCTCAGTATGGTGGTATTGTTGATAATGAAGTTTATAAAGAGGCTACACTAGAAAATGGTCAGATGATTATCGGTGAGAAGTATTATGTAAAGAGTGGAGACGATTATATTGCTTACGATGGCTCTTTACCTCGTCCGACTCTATATGAGCGTTTTGCTACTTATACTGTACCTGCCGCTCCTGCAAAAGTCACTGGTCAGTATAAGGTTGTTGTTACAAATAGCATTAAGTCTAATTTGGCAGAATCAACTAGTCAGAATACTACTCCTCCTAGAGATAGTAAGGTTTGTCAGTTGGTTAGCCCTGATGAAGTTGTGTTTGCTAAGAATGGTGACTTAAAGGCATTTGAAATTTTCCCAACTGGTGAAGCTGGTGAGAACTTGGGTATGACTCTAAGTGTTAAGGCTGTTGATGATGATAGCATTGCTGCTAAGAGAGTTTATACTTGGACTCGCAAGAGTGCTGATAAGGACGCTTTGAGTGCCGAAGAGACTCACGTGGTAACTGCGGCAGATGGTGGACATCAGCTAGCTATCACTCAGCCTGGCTGGTATCAGGTTAAGATTGAGTCTACTCTAAATCGTGAGACTAAGAGTCTGGATAGTACTGTATGTAAGGTTGCTTACAAGACCGTAGCTCCTGAGCTGGTTAGTTCCGATGAGGAGATTGCCGCAACTCAGATTTTGACTATGGCTTATGGCACTGAGTCTTCTAAGAAAGACGTTGACAATAAGGGTATTCCTCAGTACTATGGTGAAGATGGCGACGTCTTTACTTTGGATGTTACTACTACTCTAAACACTCCTGCTGGATATGATGATGAGCTATTTAGTGAAGGACTTTCTTATGCTTGGGGTTACCAGGTACAGGATAGTCACGACTTTAAATACTTAACCAACGAAGATGTTGGTGATGGTAAGTTGGTTGTTGAAGGTCTTGGTTCTCCAACTCTAAAGATTCGTGTCTTAGAGAATGATAAGAAATATACTTATAAGTGTGTAATTACTAATACTGTTAATGAGCAGGCTGCTTCTTGCGATGTTGCAACCGCACTGGCATTTGCAGTACAATAATTTCTATATAAGAGGAGGATTCAACTATGTCTTCAATTGCTGAACAAGATTATCTTTCTCACTTATATATAATTCAAAGTCAAAATCCTCCTTCATTAGTTCTTTTCCCTGAAACGAAAAGAATTTATGATATTGATTTAGATACTCGTGAAATTGAAGCACCAGAAATGTTAAGTGTTTCAAACGACCATAAAGCGGAAACTATCTACTTCCGAGTAGATAGATTCCGTGATTATATGGATTTGTCTCATACTGTTTGTGTAATTCAGTATGTGACTCCAGATGGCGGAGTTCATGTGTATCCAGTTCCTTTTTATGATGTTATGACAGAAAAGCATAATCAAAAAATGATTTTGCCTTGGTGCATTGATGGCGCCGCAACTCATTTAAAAGGTACTGTAAGTTATTCTATTCGCTTCTATTTAATTGAAGAAGTTGAAGAAGAATATAAACTTATTTATAATCTAAATACTCAACTTGCTAAAGGTGAAGTTCTTCACGGTATGCAAGTATCTGAATTAAGCAAAGATTTTGAAATTAGTGACGAGGGATATTTCACACTATTATCTATGATTCAAAACATTAACCGTGATGGTGTTTATTGGGATATCTTAGATTAAATAACTTTTAGCCCGGTTAAGAACATATCTTAACCGGGCTTTTTTTATTTGTATTATCGGACAAAATATGATAATATAATAATTTAAAATTGCAATGTAATTGACAAAGAAAAATCGTGTCAAAGGAGGGACATAAAAGTGCAGTTAAAGTTTTTATATGGTGAAAACTTAAAAGATAAATCCGTGGCAATTGTCCCCGGCACTATCTACCTTGATGTCGCTACTGGAGAGTTATATTTTGATGACCCAACCAAAGTCGATATTGAAAAGCATAATAAAATTATTGATACTGCTACTTTAATTTATACAATTGAAGAAAGTGTCACTTTTCCTTCTGTGGGCGATGAGGATGCTGATGTTCCAGGAGGTATTACCAGTGCTAAACTTGGCGCGGCAATACTCGGAGCTATGATTCTTGGAGCAACATAAGGAGGGGAGAATATGTCTGAAATAATTCAAAAAGGTTGGCTTACTACTCGAGATGGTGAAAAGTATGCTCCGAATACTTTAATTGAAAATGTATTTACTCGTAATGGTGTTAAATATGACGAGCATGTAAGAGAATATCTTGTTAATTTGTAGAATTCAACTACTACTAATCTTACTAGCATTAAATAGCAATTAATTGAATGCAACGATGATATTAATAGATTAGATAGTGAACACTAGAGTTTGGCAACAGAGTTTGAAAATCATTTAAAAAATTTAGATGTATCAGACAGTAATACATTTTTTATTATTGACAATGATGAAAATGTTGTAGCTTATATTGATGCCGATGGTATTCATGCCATTGAAGTTGAGATTCCTAATATAATTAAATTATCTGATGTGAAACCTGCACTTGCTGCGATTGATGCATCATTAATTAGTATTCGAGAAAATATTTCGGGAATTGAGAAAGATATTGCTAATATAGACGCTTCTGATAGAGATGAATTATTTATTATTGATGGTTTAAACGATGACCCCGAATAGTGTAATGTAATTGCTTATATTAATAAAGATGGTTTACATGTTACCAATGTAATAATTGGTAGTATTGAGGGCACAGATGCGACTAACAATACTTATGATGTCTATGAAACATTAACACAATTACTAGATAAAGATAAATCTTTAAGTGAGAATTTATCTAATGTTGAAAAAAATTTAAATGACGAAATAAGTGCTCGTGAAAGAGCAGTAGCATCAGAAAAGATTGCTCGTGAAACAATTGATAATAATTTATCTATTGCTGTTAATTTATATACCACCAAACCATCTACTCCCATTAATGGCGATTTATATATCGATACCTCTGGAAATCTTTTTATCTATAATGAGATTAATTCAACTTGGGAAAGTTTTGCTGGATTATCTCGTCAGTTGAAAGAAAAGACTCAATACTTTGATGGAAGTGCTGATGATAAATTTTATCTTATTGACAATAATGGAAATGTAATCGCATATTTTACTGATGATGGATTACATGCTGTGAATGTTTTCGTTGGAAATGATGAGTATGGCTCTGACCGCACTGAAACAACATATGATGTTTATAGTAGAATTAAACAATTGTTACAAGATTTAGAAACAGAAACTTCTCGTTCGACTGGAATTGACGCAAATCATTCAACTCGAATTGCAGAGATTGAAACGAGATTGACTAATGTTTCCAATGTAATGGATTTCGTGGGTGTATTCGCCTCTTTGCCTGCGGCCGCAAGTTATCAAAAAGGTGATGTATGTGTCGTTGGTGAGAAAGAATATGTTCATGATGGTTCTGAATGGAAATTGCTAGGCGATGTTTCTGCGGAAATGGCAAGATTGGATGCATTAGAAAAAATTGTTGGAGACCCAGCAACTAATGCAACTGGTACACATGAAAAACGATTAGATGATTTAGAAGCTAATTTAGCTGCTGAACAAACAACTCGCAAAGATAATGACGATACTTTAAATAATTATATTGTTAAAGTGGAAGAAGTCGTCGAGGAAATGAATTCTAATTTTAATTGGAATGACCCTAATCAAAATACTCTTTATATTATTGATGGAGAAGAGCGTGTGCTTGCACAATTTGATGCTTCTGGATTAACAATTATTGATACTATGATTAAGGACACTTCCATTAATAAATTAAAAAGTTTAAAAACTCAAGCCTCGTATATGTTGGTTGAAAGTTCTCCGACATTATCTTGGCTATAATAAGAAAGGAGATTAAAATATATGTGGTTTAAACTAGCTGCCGCAAATTTCTCAGCCAAGAATCTGGGAAAAATGGCGGATATTTCAAACTCTTATTCTATTAATTATAATATTAGTGGTTTTGCTAAGACCACAGCTCCCACTTCTGTTGAAAAGGGAAAAACAATTAGTGAAATTACACTAACACTACAAGAAAATTATGAAATGACAGGTACAGCAACTTTGTCTTATGGTGCTACCTCACTAAATGCTACTGTATCTGGTTCTACTTATAAATGGACCAATATTACTCCTACTGGTTCTGTAACAATTACTGCAAAAGCAACTTGGGTTGGAAGCGGTGAAGAGCCTGATAATGGTGGCACCGTAGGCGGCACTACTACTTGGTATACCGGATATGATGTTCTTGATTCATCTGTGGCAAAAGATGCTAGTTCAGCCTCTTACGGTGGATTTGCTTATAGTAATGAAACTATGTTGACTAATTTAAGAAATAAGCCAATTAATGTTATTAAAGCAAGTATTTCAGCAACAGGTACTTTTACAGTTGGTGTTGTTGACAGTACAAATACTATTGTTGATTCTGTTCAAGTTACTGTATCAAATACAGGTGTACAAGTAATTGAATTAGGAAAAACTTTAACTGCAAACGATGGACAACGCCCATTTGTTCAAAGCCCAAACGACACAGCCAAATTTTTATATCAAATAACATCGACTATTTCTGGTTTTCCTAAAGGAATGGACGCTTATGTTGGTGTTAAGGATATTCAGTCTTTCCCGAACTATAATATGAACATTGATTTTGGTTATACTGGTACTACTACCACTACTCCAAGTGATGCTTGGTATACAGGATATGATGTTATTTCTTGTTCTGACGTTAGCGCACCTTCTTTTGGTGGATTTGCATACAGTAATGAAACTATGTTGGCTAAGTTAAGAAATAAACCTGTGAATGCAATTCAAATCAACATTAAGCAAGCTGGTACATTTACAGTTGGTATTGTTGATAGTTCAAATAGTATCATTGATTCAACTACAGTTACAATTAGTGCCACAGGCATTCAAACAGTAAAATTAAACAAAACTTTAACTGCAAGTGACGGACAGCGTTTTTATGTCAATGCTCCTACCGATACAGCAACATTCTTATATGAGATTACAAATACCGTATCAGGATTTCCTACAGGTATGGATGCTTATGTCGGTGTGAAAACAATTACTAATTTTTCTAAATATAATATGAATATCAATTTTGGATATCAAAATTAAAAATGCGGGAGGTAAATTATGTCATATACAAAACAAAATTTTGAAAATGATAAAGTCCTTTTCGCTGAACAGTTAAATGCACTTGATAGTCAAATTGAATTACTGTCTAACAGTATTTATAAAGATAAATACTTGTCAGTGCTAGGAGATAGTATTTCTACATTCAAAGGAATTTCAAATGACTCTTCTCTTGGATTAGGAAAAAATGCTGTTTTTTACACTGGTAGTAATAGCGGAGTATCTTCAGCCAATGATACTTATTGGATGAAAACTATTAATGCTTTAGGTATGAAACTTTGTGTAAATAATTCTTGGTCGGGTGGTTATTTAACCAAACATAAACCTAACGTTGGAGCAGAGAATGATTCAGATGGTACAGTTAGTAATGCAATGGTAAGATGCACTGCGTTACATACGTCTACCAATACACCAGATGTGATTTTTATTATGATTGGTATTAACGATTTTATTGCTAGTATATCAGAAGGAACATTTAGTGATAGCTCAACATCATTTTCTACTGATAATAGTGCTACTACTATTAGAGAAGCTTGGGCTAATGTATTACATAATGTATGCACTGCCTATCCAAAAGCAGAGGTTTATTTAGCAACGTATCCTCAAGCAGTGACGGATGTTGGCACTTCTAAAGGTGTGAAACTAGAAAAATATAGAGATATCGTTAGAGAAATAGCAGAATTATTTGGAGTTAAAGTAATTGAGTTGGCACAATGTGGAATTAAAACACAAAATGCTTCATTATATTTACCTGATGATTTACATCCCAATGCGGCGGGACATAGCTTAATGGCAAATGAAATTATTCGCACCTTAGACCCTGCGGTAAGAGTTAGATATTAATTGCGGCCGCCCGCTATAAGGCGCCTCGTGGCTCGGTGAGCCGAGCCACGACTGGAAAAAATTGGAAACGCGCGATTCCCTTCTCTGCGGACGGAGTCCGCAGAATCGCTGGCTTACGCGCGTCTTATAGCGACGTTCGCGCAGGCCCTTTCTGCGGACGCGGCAACAGCCGCAAGTCCGCAGATTTTAAACCCCGATAGATAAATAATCTATCGGGGTTTTTCTTTTTATATCGGTCAAAACACAATAATATAACTCTCTCACTTTTTATATTTTATAGAGCATATAGCTCTTATTTTGGGATAAAAAGGAGAACCTATATTATGGAAAAAACTATTCAAGAATTATATGAAATTATTCAAGCTCAACAGGTTGAAATCAATGACCTTCGAGACAAGTATAATAAACTTAAAGAATGGTCTGATTTGAATGATTTTTGGCTTCGTGATATGATTGACGCATTGACCGATAGCGTAGATAAATTATACGAGGAGCGTAAATAATTTCTTTTATATAATTAAATATAAAAGGAGGTTTATATAGAATGTCTAAGACAATTAATACTGGTTGGTTAACCGATTTCGAAGACGTGTATTTTGCGCCGAAGACATTATTTACTAAGGTATTACACGATAATAGCGGCACTGACCTTCTTACGTATTTAACTACCTTAGAGAACAACACTAATAATCATAAATTAGTGATTGATTTGGGAGAAGATGGAAGCAAAGCTTTTTCAACTGGTGTACTTGGTGTACAAGGAATTTTAGATGTTCCAAATGGAGGCACAGGATTAAATTCTATTGCTAAGCATCATCTATTAGTTGGTAATGATGCTAATGATATTAGTTTAATTGCCCCTTTGTCTTCTAGTGACTCTAAAATTAATACTTGTGTATTAGCTAATAATAATGGAGCAACACCAAGCTATAAAGCCATTACTAACTCTTGGTATGGCGGAGATATTGATGATTTAAATCTTCAAATTAAGGTTGGAGATAATGTAGCTTGTGCCGCAAAAATTCCGAATGCTAGCACTTCTACTGCCGGTGTAGTCACAAAATCTAATCAGACTTTTGGCGGTAAGAAAACATTCTATGACAGTATTGATGTAAATAATAAAGAGATTACCAGTGTTGCTGGTATGCAATATACTGATAATACTTTTTATTTTATGGATAATAATGAAAATGTTGTTGCATATGTAAATGCAGATGGTATTCATGCTATTAATTTTATTAGTGAAGATTATAATTTTAATACTGATTTTAAAACTATTTATGATACTTCATTACAAGTCAATTTAGCAAGTGATGAAGCCATTGATATTGAGTCTGCTAGTGGAGGGATGAAGATTGGTGTAACTGGCACTTTGGATGTTCCTAATGGTGGTACTGGTACTTCTACCGCTCCCACTGCTTATGGTATTATTTATGCAGCTTCAACTTCTGCCTATGCTTCTACTGGAGCAGGTACTGCCGGACAGGTGTTAATGTCCAATGGAACAAAAGCTCCTTCTTGGCATACTCCCACAAGTACTAACACTGCTAATGCTATTGTTCAGCGTGATAGTAGTGGTAATTTTAGTGCAGGAGCAATTACTTTAGCGGGTCGTACTCCAGCAATTAAGTTTACTTCAACGGATGGACTTAGTTATCTTCAAGCACCTGCTGACTAGGGTGTTGCTTTTTGTGTCGCTGATACCGTAGCTTTAGCGTCTAGTGCTCTAGTGATTTCTTCTGCAGCAGCCTATCCTGGTAAAACTAATTTATTTACATTAGGTACATCTAGTTATAAATGGGCTAATGTATATGCCACAACATTTACTGGTGCCTTGGATGGCAATGCAAGCACTGCTAGCGCTTTTAGTTCTGCTCGAACAATTAAATTAACTGGTGATGTTACTGGTGAAGTTAGCTCAACTGGTGCTTCTGGATGGGAGATTGAAACTGTCGTAGGGAATAATTCTCATACTCACACTTGGTCTAATATTTCTGATAGAACTACTTGTACTATTAATACTAGTGGAACCATTACTGGCTCTAAGGTTTATGGAGCAGTGTGGAATGACTATGCTGAATATCGTACACAACTTGAAATAATAAAGCCTGGTTATTGCGTAGTATCTAATAATAGTGGTCAAGTAAGCAAAACTACTAGAAGATATCAAGCTTGTGATGGTATTGTCTCTGATACTTTTGGTTTTGCTATTGGTGAGACTGACAAATGTAAAACTCCTCTTGCAGTTGCTGGTCGAGTATTGGCATATTGTGAAGGAGATAGATATAATTATCAAGCTGGTGACACCGTATGTGCTGGTCCTGATGGTAAAGTATGTAAAATGACTCGCGAAGAAGTTCAATTATGGCCTGACCGTATTGTTGGTACTGTTTCCGAGATTCCAGAATATGACACTTGGGGAACTGGCAATGTAAAAGTTAATGGTCGTATTTGGATTAAAATTAAATAATCAAGGAGGATTTTAATATGGAATGGTTACCTTTGTTGTATGAAATTTTGCAGGTTTGTGTAATTCCTCTTTTGGGTGTTTTAACAGCCTATATTGTTAAATACATTAATGTAAAGAGCAATGAAATTCAAGCAAATGTAAACAATGATTTAGCAGATAAATATATTGCTATGGTTGCTGATACTGTGTCTGCTTGTGTTATTGCAACCAATCAGACTTATGTTGAAGCTCTAAAGAAGGAAAATGCATTTACTGCAGAAGCTCAAAAAGAAGCTTTTAACTTAACTTACAATGCTGTAATGGCAATTTTAACTGATGAAGCTAAAGAGTACTTAGCTGAGATTTATGGCGATGTAGCTGCTTACATTACCAATAAGATTGAAGCTGAAGTTAATATTAGTAAAATCGTTCCCGTAGAGTAATCTCTGCGGCCAAACCCGAAAGATATCTGAAAAGGTATCTTTCGGGTATTTTTTTTTGCTTTAATTAAAAATACCTAAACAGGTATTCTTCAGGTCTTCTTCGGCCTTAAAATAGGTCCGCTCAAAAGTTCGGTTGGGCGCTTTTCATTAATTTTCCCGTCCTAATTTTCATTATACTATGAGGGGGAAAGGATAACAAATTTCTTGTATGGAAGGAGACCTTACATATGTATT
>JAEIGA010005517.1_pt1 | contig 19325 bp, 10 predicted proteins | sample 9270691 | NCBI WGS metagenome assembly JAEIGA01 (sample SAMN17057246, study PRJNA624740) | gut metagenome | biome: biome; isolation source: fecal sample | host: Bos grunniens | place: China: Xizang | collected 2019 | reverse complement strand
CCGATGTCTCTTATGGAAGTCATCAACGACTTCTTCATGGCTATATTCTTCTTTTCTGTCGGACTTGAGATAAAGAGGGAAATCCTTGTAGGAGAACTCTCGTCGAGAAAGAAGGCTATGCTTCCGGTAATCGGAGCCTGTGGAGGTATGCTTATACCAGTACTTATATTCTGGCTGTTCTGTCCGGACGATCCTGAAATGATGAAGGGAATCGCCATACCGATGGCTACAGACATCGCCTTTTCTCTCGGTATCCTTTCCCTGTTCGGCAAAAGGGTACCTACGGGACTGAAGGTTTTTCTTGCAGCTTTGGCCGTAGCGGACGATCTTGGAGGAGTGGTAGTCATAGCCTTGTTCTACTCTTCTCATATCAACACGCTGTATCTGATCCTTACAGCACTTGCCGTACTTGTTCTGATTATATGCAACAAGTTGAGATTCAGTTCAAAAGCTTTCTATATAACAGCAGGATTGGCTCTATGGTATCTTATGCTCCAGTCAGGAATCCATTCTACAATAGCAGGAGTAATAGTTGCCTTCTGTATCCCGGCATCTCTTAAGAGAGGTACAGGTTATTATATAGAGCGGATCAGAAACAATATCTCGCGTTTCCCGGTAGTCAATCTGGTAGACAATTCGAAACCGGTGATTTTCGGAAACGAAGACATACATGTGCTCAAGAGTATTGAATCTGCAGCCGATAAGCTTATCAGCCCGCTTCAAGATATGGAGGACCATCTTCATGTACCGGTGAACTACTATGTGATCCCTCTATTTGCTTTTGCCAATGCCGGTGTGGATTTCTCTCTGCTGGATTTCAGGGATCTTTTCAGCGGTGTGGCTCTGGCCATCATGCTCGGACTTGTAGTAGGAAAATTTCTGGGAATATTCTCCTTCTCATGGCTTGCTGTAAGGTCTGGAGTAGTGACATTGCCTGAGAAGGTTTCATGGAACTCATTCATCAGCGTATGTGTGATCTGCGGTATCGGCTTCACTGTGTCGATGTTCATCGCCGATCTCTCTTATTTCAACCCTGAAGAAGCTGGACACGTGCTTCTTAACAAGGCTAAACTGGGTATTCTCTGCGGTTCATTGATATCAGCCGTAGTTGGATGCATACTTCTTGATAAATCACTTCCAGAAGCAAAGGAAAACATATAATCATGTCAAAAAGAAAGAATTCGCGCTATCGTTCGGAAAAACGTAGAAACGCAAAACAGAAAAAGGTTTTTCCTCAGGTGACAGGTAGGGTACAGATGACCCGTGAAGGTTTTGCCTTCATTGTCTCTGAAGATTCTGAGGACGATGTCTTTGTCAAGGCCTCCAAGACCCGAGGTGCTCTCAATGGAGACATCGTGAGGGTGACCGTTACCCGTGAAAAGACTGACCGTCAGCGTTGTGAGGGAGAGGTTGTGGAGATCATAGAACGTTCTGCGAAGCCTTTTATCGGTATACTTCATATAGTCGGAGGGCAGGCCTGGGTGCTTATGGAAAGCCGATTCATGCCTTACGACATATCCATTCCTATCGCCCAGAGCAATGAAGTGCGTTATCGCAGACATAAGGGAAAGAATGAACCTCAGCGTGATGAAACAGGCTGGCTGAGACCTCAGGGTGACAATCTTTACAGCGTCGCCAATGTCTTTGAGACTCTTGAAGAGGGTGGCAGGCGTGAGTTGCCTGTATGTTCAGGTATGAAGGTGGCTGCAGTAGTGGATGCATGGCCAGGACATGAGTCAAATCCTACCGGACATCTTGTGGATGTACTTGGAGAACCAGGTGAGAATGATACAGAGATGCATGCCATATTGGCCGAATATGCACTTCCATACAGGTTTGAAGCAGCAGTTGCCAATGCAGCTGATGCGATCTCAGAAGAAATCACTACTGAGGAGATTCTTGAACGAAGAGATTTCAGAGATGTACTGACCATTACCATAGACCCGGCTGATGCTAAGGATTTTGATGATGCGCTCTCTTTCCGCAGACTGGAGAACGGTAATATCGAGGTAGGTGTACATATCGCTGACGTTACTCATTATGTGCGTCCTGGCTCTGTAGTGGATGAGGAGGCACGCAGCAGAGGAACTTCCGTATATCTTGTTGATAGAACAGTACCTATGCTTCCTGAGAAGCTTGCCAACAAGCTCTGTTCTCTCAGACCTAATGAAGAGAAACTTACATTCTCCGCTGTATTTGAATTGACACCTCTTGCCAGAATCGTTTCACAGTGGTTCGGAAGAACAGTGATCAAGTCTGACTACAGATTTGCATACGAAGATGCCCAGCAGGTCATTGATGCAGGCAAAAAGGCTATGGAAACTGAACTTGTCGGAGGTACTGACGGTATAACCGAAGGCGGGGTCATTCCAACTGCATGCAAGGATGCTGTGCTTACAATGCATTCTCTTGCATCAAAATTACGTCGCAAGAGATTCTCTGCCGGTGCTATCAGCTTCGAAAGACCTGAGATGAAGGTTCTAGTTGATGAGAAAGGCCGTCCGGTTGATGTATATCAGAAGATCAGCAAGGAAGCCAACTGGCTTATCGAGGAATTCATGCTTCTCGCAAACAGAAGCGTGGCTGAATATGTAGCAAAGGCGAAAAAGACCTTTGTATATCGTGTACACGATGAACCTAATCAGGAGAAGCTTGAGAACCTCAGGAACTTTATCGGAAACTTCGGATATAAGCTTGGCCCTACCAATAACGGTAAGGAGATTTCCAAGGAACTCAACAGTCTCTTTGAGCAGGCCAAGGATACGCCTGAATACAATGCTATTGAACTTCTTTCATTAAGAACGATGGCCAAGGCAAGATATGACACGGATAATCTCGGTCATTATGGACTTGCCTTCAAGTATTATACTCATTTCACCTCTCCTATACGTCGTTATCCGGATATGCTCGTGCACAGGCTTCTTGCACATTATCTTGCAGGAGGAGAGTCCGCAAAGCAGGAGAAATATGATAAGATGTGCAAGTATGCCACTGAAAGGGAAATCGTGGCAGCAGAGGCTGAAAGAGCCAGCATCAAGTACAAGCTCGTAGAGTTCATGCAGGATAAGGTGGGATATGAGTTCGAGGGACATGTATCAGGCCTTACCGAGTGGGGAATATATGTTGAGGTTGAACCTACCAAGATTGAGGGAATGGTGCCGCTGAGAGATATCAAGAGCGATTTCTTCGAGTTTGATCAGGACCACTACAGAATCGTAGGCAAGCGTACTAAGATCGTCTATAATCTTGGAGATTCTGTAAGAATACGCGTAAAGAAGACTAATCTTGAGCAGAAGCTTCTTGATTATGAACTTGTCGAGACAGGCCTCGAAGATAGGATCTATGACCGTATAGATTATGAACATGGTCGTGGCACATCCTTCATCAAGGGAGCTGACGGAGACTTTGATAATGTCACAGTTGGAATAAACAAGGCTGCCAGGAAGGAAAAGGTCCGTAAGGCCATAAAGGAATCAAAGCGTAAAGCAAGAAAAAAACCTGCTCAGAAGAGCAGGTAATATAAGGGAAATTATTATTTCCTTTCAAGAGTCATTATGACTTCATCCTCGGGATTGAGGAACTCCAGAACGCCTTCTTCAGACAAGCGGGCCTTGACGGTGTTCTCAAATGCTACGAGGATTTTTCTTTCCAGTGCCATATCCTCTTCAGGACCGGCCATCATTGTGGCTCCAAGAGCTCCGATAGTAAGGCGACGGCCTTCGTGTGAATAATCACCGTTGACGATATTCACACCGGTATAACCATGTACTCTACCGGTCTCGGAATTGAATGAAAGGGTAGGAGGGGCCTCAGATGGTGCCACAGTCTCATCTCCTACTGATGTGATCTTCCAGTTACCGTTAAGATCAAATCTATTCGAACATGAAGCAGAAGCTAATGCCATAGCTGTAATCAATATTGCAGTTATTATTTTTCTCATACTCTTTTCACTATTATCTCGTCCGAAAATCCGGAGCTTGCCTCACGGCCAGCTCCGGATGTCGAACCATTATTTATCAATATTTATGTAACAATTAAGTGCAGTTATCGTTTTTGCCAATATCATGCCAAAGCCATAAAACCGCAAAAAATGTTACATTAAAATCTGAATCCTCTAAGGCCCGGCTTTACTCTGTAAGGAGTTGAACGCATGAACAGGAAGAACTGACCTGCATAGTAAGGGATCATGATAAGCAGTCTGCTGTGCTCGATTGGATCCACAAACTTATTCCATGCAAGTATGAAGTCCGAAAATACGAAAAGTACTGCGCCGAGAGCAAATAGGCTGCTTCTCTGCATAAGGGCAAAGAATAGCATTGTCGAGATAAGTACCGCATAAATCGAAACTCCTATGCGAATGATACCCTCAGGGGTACATGGTACAATCCTGACGAAGACCACAGTAAGCAGTGCCAGCATCATGATCATAAGCATGAGCGCAAAACCCTTGCCTTTTGCAGTTGGCTTTCCTTTCTTCTCCATCTTCTCTTTCCATCTTTTTACAAAATACAGGATGTAGAACACGTGGCCTACTGCAAATGAACCCATCTGTGCCAAAAAGATGTGACAAGAGCCGAAATAATCGCCTAAAGCTGAGAAAAGGAGTGCAAGGCTTATCTGCCATGGACAAAGCCACAGAGAGGCTATAAATGCGCTTCCAAGCGTCAAGGCAATCTTATGCGGAATCTCCACCGGTGAGAAGAAAAGCGCAGCAAAAAGCAGAAAAAGACCTGCCGCAGCAAGTGCGACCGGTCTTATCTTCTTTTCGTCAAGTCTGAACGTAGACATATCAGTTCTTCTTTCTGTATGTATAGATCTCTGCCTCAGTCTCAGGGATCATAGTGAGAACAGCATTCTCGACGCTGACCTGATATGAACTTCCCCAAGCCTTACCGTTTTCATATTTACCGGTAAGAGTAGACTCTGTAAGTGCCCAGGTTCCGCTGAACTCCTGTGCTCTGCCATTTCCAAGGACCTGGCTGAGGGAGAAAGTCTTGTCCGCGTTGAAAGTGATGACAACTTCGATAGTCTGATCACCAAGCTGAGCAGCCTTTGTGATCTCGATTCCTGTGAGTTCCCAAGTACCAGTTATATCGATTACCTTGTCCTCTTTTCCACCGCCCTGCTCACCGCAACCTGCAAGGATGAGTGACGCTCCGATAAGGAGCATGCTGATTAACCTTTTCATGATATTATCGTTTTATATTATAACCATCCGCCGAGACCGCTGTTCTCGGATTTGACTGATCTTGCGACAACTGAAATCACCTGAGTGACCTCCATTCCACCGATTGCGCTGTCACTTCCAAGCTCGCTACCACCGGCAACAGCCTTGACAGTGAATTTTGCTGAACCTGCCTTGGTAGGATGAACATACAGACGGCCGTTCTTCATGTACGGATCCTCTGCAAGACCGAGCGATTCGCGACCCTTTGCATCCACTTCCACCTTGATGCCACCATTTGAAAGTTCCTCACCGATGAATGTGAGGTTTGGTGATGAAGTTCCGAAGTAGTTGGATACGTCAAGCCACTGGTTCTTTCCAGTAATCGCGCTGATGCAAGGCACGCCCTCGATCTTCATCATAAGGGTCCACGCATCGATAGAACCTGTTCCCATCATGTTTCTGTACTTGCCCAGATCAAGGCTCTTGATCTCGGTGTTCCAATCTACATATGTCTTGCTGCCGTCAAGTCTGGTCTCGAACTCATTGGCTGATGTTACTACCATATCCTTGAACTCCTTGACAGAGAATCTCTTGCCAAGCTGCTTTGCATATGCAAGTCCGAGAGCTACGATACCTGATACATGTGGACATGCCATAGATGTTCCCTGCATATATCCGTAGTCCTCTCCATTGTTTGTCTCAGAGCAGAGGGTAGAAAGGACAAGGCTCTTCATTGTATCGAATGGTGGAAGGTAAGCCTCTCCACCAGGTGCGATGATATTACATCCAGGACCATAGTTGGTGTAGTATGCCGGAAGATAATCAGGACCGAAGGCAGATACACAGATATAATCCTTGTATGCACCAGGGTATGATGCGAATGCCTGTCCGTCATTACCTGAAGCAAAGATCGCAAGACCTCCATCAAGAACGTTATTGTTCTTTGTCGCCTCGAAATACTGGATTGCAGCATACTCGAGAGGGTAGAGCTCCTTGTAGATCTTGTCATCCTTGTAGTATCCTGAAGGATATCCCCATGAACACTGAAGGATGGATGCTCCCATGTCGGCAGCATATCTGATGGCTTTTGCACTGACATCTCCGCTTGCAGCAAACTTACCGTCGTGAATCTGGCAGCTCATGATCTTTACACCATCATTATTGCCGCTACCACCTGCGATTCCGACAACTCCCTTACTGTTGTTGTTGACAGCAGCGATAGTACCTGCAATATGGGTTCCGTGTCCGCTGTCACCCTCGCTAGTCCATGTGATAGGACCGTTTGTGCGGAAGTTGAATCCATGCACATCGTCAACGTATCCGTTCTTATCATCATCGATACCGTTGCCTGCAACCTCTTTTGTGTTTATCCACATATTACCCGCAAGGTCAGGGTGAGTATACTTCACGCCTTCGTCAACGACAGCTACGATGATACTTGGATCACCCTTGATAAGTTCCCATACATCCTTTACGTTGATGTCAGCTCCAGCATATGCAGATGATGCAACACCCTTGTCACCTGTGTTGATATAGTGCCACTGGTCCTTGAGAGATGGATCGTTGAAGATGTCTCCGTCAGCCTTGGTCACTGGACCTGGTGTGTAAGGATAGTGCTTTCCGTCTGATGCCTTTACAGCAAGGCTGTTGTATTCAACCTTTGCTACAAAGTCAAGACCAGCTGCAGCCTCTGCTACCTTTTCGATGTTCTGACCATCTGCGATGATAGCCTTGTACCATCTGTCAAGTCCGAATGCAGCTGCCTTCTCCTCCTTTCCTGGTACATCTGGGAAAACTCTTTCAATGGCTGCAAGTCCGCTCAGACCGCTCTCTAATGAAGCTGCATCTGTGCCTGCATTAACCTGAATCAGAACGCTTTCCTGACATACGTTTTCAGGAGTGTTGGTAATCTTGGCGAACTTGCCATCATTGATGTCGAGTGATGGATTGAGTTCAGCTGTGCACGACAATGCTGCCATTGTGACCAATGGCAGCATCATCAAGCGCAGAAATGTCTTTCTGTTTATCATAATCTGTGTTATTTACGTGAACTTGCAGATAACGGCATTCCGTTGTATCTGAAGGTTCCATTGCTCAACTCGGAAGTGAATTCGATTGTGCAGTCTGGCTGAGGACGCTCGAAGTCTACGTCGATGCCGGCCTTGCTTCCGAATGACTGAACAGCTCCGAATGTCTCATCGATTGCATCGTAAAGCTGGTAACGCTTGTACTCTACAAAGTTGTAGTTCTTCTGGAAGTTCTTCTTCACCTGCTTGAGCATTGACTGTGATGGCATGCCTGACTTAGCAGATTTCATCTTGCTGCTGTCGACAAACATCATCTCGTCGTATGAAATCATATCACCCTGATAGTTGTTCTTTGAATCGAATACTCCGAGTGATGTGAACCACCATCCGCCTTCAGAATCATACATGCCTGTCTCCATATCTACAAAAGCGATATGACCATCTTCTGTGAATGCACCACAAAGAGCACCATCAGCGTAACCACCGTTTCCGTTAGTGAAGAATGAAATCATATGAAGGCTGAATGTATCTCCATTTGACTTGAATGTACCTACAGGACCGTGCATAGGAACGATGGCACCACCGTAGAACTGCCACTTCACTGTATCGTCAGTAAGGTAGCCTGCATCAACAACCGGTTTCCAGAAGCCCTTCACCTTGAGGTACTCGACTTCCTCCTTACCTGTTGTTCCGTCCTCATACTCTACATCCACCATTTCTGAACCGCCATCCTCAATAGTTACAGGACCAACCTCAGTACGGCCGTTTGAATCAGGTGTTCCTGACCAGAATGTCCATGTCTTGCAATAGTCTGCCTTAGTCTCAGCAGGAGAAAGCATATCGAGATCGTAGCTCATCTGGAGAGGATTGATTTCACCGTTAAGCTTTGCTTCAGCAGTTACCACCTTCTCCTCGAAACCGTTAGATGCGCATACTACAAGCACGTACTCCATTCCTGAGTTAAGACGGATGAATACGTCAGTAAGACCGTAGCTGTTGATAGCCTCAAGTTCATACTCGCTTGCCGGAACGCTCTTGAGGTCAGCAAGTACAGACTCGAACTTCTCATCTACGTCCTTCTTTCTGTACAGACCATAGTAAGCAGTCTTGATATCAGAACCGTAGATATAGAACTCGAGTGAGTTCTCAGAAGTGAATCCCTCAGGTGCATATTTGTCAGAAACGATGAGACCGCAGTTGATAGAAACCGGGTTAGTCTCACCTGCCTTGAGGAATCCGAATACAAGGTTTGTATGACCGACATTCTTTCCCTGCTCGTCAAATGCGACTGCTACGAGAGTGTAGAGACCTGTATTCTTGAGACCCTTGATCTTGTACTCACCTGATTTAGTGAATGTCTCGCATGTTACAGTACCTGCAATGATACCGTCAGTCTTCTCTGTAAGCTGAGCTGTTCCGAGCTCGCCGCTGAATACTGCATACTTGACCTTAGCCACATCCTCACCGAGTGTTACTGATACAGGAACCTCACCATTCTCTGGAAGACCGGCAACGATGTTCATTGTGTAGTCTGTAAGCTTCGCACCTGGGAATACAATCATGCCGCTGATAGATGGAGCATAACCACCTGCATTAGGGAAATAAAGGCTCGGTGCAAGCTGGATAACGCCAGGAAGTGTCTTGGCTGCATCCTGCCAGCTGATCACACGGTTGTCATACCATGTCATCGGATCCTCGTATCCGCTAAGGAGTGAAGGATGGTAGAGATATGCATCTCCATAAGAAGGATCAGCGTATGCTGTAAAGATAGGATCATAATGTACGAGATCGTCAACTGGGATAGTAACTGCATCAGCACCGTCAAAAGCAACGAACTCCTGACCTCTCTCAAGGACTCTGAACTGGAAGTACTCTGGAGCAGCAGTTGATGAAGCTGCACCTGCTGCAGTCATGAATGCTGAATATGGATCATCAACCCTATAAAGGTTCTTCTCATTGCTGCTCTTGTAGATCTTTGTCTCAACGCTCATAGGCTCTCCTGTCTGAGAGTTAGAGAAGTTGTAGTCATAGAACATACCGGTACCGATCTCATCCCAGCTTACAACGATCACATTGAGTGTGATGTAGTTAGCCTTTGTGCGATAGTTTGATACATACTGAGGATCTGTAATCTCCACTGTGCATGTGTACTCCTTTCCGATTTCTGCATCAGGGAAGCTGATGTAGAATGATGTAGTGGCAGCACCGCCTTCGAATACGATGTCCTCTACCTCAAAAATCTCGTCACCGCTGATCTCAACAGGTACTGTGATGTCGAAATCCACATCTGAAATTTCACGAGCTACAGTCACCTTTACACGACGTCTGTCGCTTGGGTCAAGCGTAATAGTCCTTGACGAAGCCTCCTGTGAAGGGAAGTAGATACCGTAGCAGCCCTCGATATCAGGCTCTCCGGTCTTGTATTCCTCCTCCGGTGTACATGAGATTGCCGCAAATGACAGCACTGCCATCATAGCGAGAATCATATATCTTAGCTTGTTCATAATATATTATATAGTCTGAGTATTTTATATTTATTTGTTAGGGACCTTGAGAAGTCCTGAAGGGTCAGGGTTGTTTGTGCTCTCGTCAATACCGATGTTAGACTGGAACTCACCACGGTTGATCACGAAGTTCCACTGTGGAGAACGTCCCTCAGTGTTGAACTGCCAGATAGCAGGGTGGTTAGTGTCTGTGTAATAACGTGTGATACCCTCGTCAAGTCTCTTATAGTCGTAGAATACGATACCCTCGCCCCAGAATTCAGCTCTCTTCTGGAGAAGCATCTCGTCTGTGAAGGTCTCGAAGTCAGTAGCGATAAGAGAACAGTCGTAGCTTCCGTCAGTAACTCGATAAGTCATGAATTTGTTAAGAAGCTCCTTAGCTTTTGATATCTCACCTCTACCGGCGTATGCCTCCATCTCGATGAAGTACATTTCCTCTACACGCATGAGCGGGTGGTCAGCAGCGTTACCGATGTTGTAATCAACGCACTCACCCTGTGCAGGACGGAACTTGATAGAAGTATAAGGCATTGCATTGTAGTAGAAGAAGTAGTCAAGCCAATCTCCTGTTGCTGCATATCTGTATGTGCCGTCGAACCACTGGTTCTGATCAGGGCTGAGGAATGACTTCTTTCTGAAGTCGTTCTTGTGCATCTTGTCGTAGAGAGACTTGTTCACGCTTGGGAATGTGTAAGCTGAATATCCCCAAAGAGCCTCAGAGCTGAGGTGCGCAGTGAATGAGATGAGGTTGATAAGGTTTTCCTTGGCAACTGTAAGACCCCAGATCCATGAGTTGTTGGCGCTACCGCTGTTGAAACCGGTTGTAGGGTCTGTCCACTGTGCCTCTGTAAGAGGAGTCTTTCCACTTGAGTTGATGGCCTCACGTGCATAGAAGGCAGCATTTGTAAATGCCTCCTTGTCACCGCCGTTCCAGTAAGCCATCTCGATGTATGCTCTTGCATAAAGACCATAGACAGCTCCGAGAGTAGGGTAGCTGAAGCCTGTGCCGGAACCCTTGAGGTACTCCTCTGCCTTTGCGAGGTCAGCAAGGACAAAGGCATACACCTCTTCTCTTGGAAGACGTGGATTGTTCTCGATCTCAGCCTGAGTTGTGTACTCAGTTACGAGTGGAACTGTGAGTCCGAGTACATTGGATACATCTGTGTATTTGTTCTCCTTAGGCTCGTACATACGTGCGAGGTCAAGATAGTACATTGCTCTGTATGCATACGCATAACCGAGGTACTTCTTCATCTCGCTGAAGTTCTCAGCCTTGGTGTCGACTGCTGCGATAAGATCGTTGGCAATCTTGATATAAGCATAGTAATGCTCCCAGAAGTATCCTGTTGGCCATGACTGGTCATCCATACCGAGATTATAAGCCCATGGGTAGAACTGGAAGTAGCCAGGGTTTGAACCCTGAATAGCGATGTCCTCAAGCATTGCATCAGTCATGATGTGCATTGCAGGTACACCGAAGTCTGCCTGAGAACCGTAGCTTGAGAGGAAGCCGCACTTGTCCGGCATCATCATCGCTACAGCAAAGGAACGTGACATTCCCTCGACAGAAATCTGATTCGGAAGCATGATGTTGCTTTCCGGCTTTGTCTCCTCGATACAGCCCACTGCAAAGAGAGGCGCTACGAGCAGAGCAAATATCTTGTTCATTATCTTTTTCATTCTTTATCTTTTCAGTTGACAGGGTTCCACTTAGAATGTGATGTTCACACCGCCTGACAATGTACGTACAGGTGAGTTCACAGCATTGTTTGTGCTACCGGTAAGACTGAATCGTGGGTCAAGACCCTGTCTCTGTGACCAGTAGATGATGTTGTCGCAAGCTGCATAGATACGGAGCTTCGCAACCTTGAACTTTCTTGTGATGTTCTCAGGAAGGGTGTAACCGATCTGAGCGTTCTGGAAGTTGAGGTAGCTTGCGTCAACGAGGAATCTGTCAGACTGCGATGCAGGGTACTGATCGCCGTACTGCCATCTTGGAATGTTTGAATCAGGATTCTCAGGAGTCCACGCCTTGAGGATATCCTTATGGTAGTTGCTTCCTGAACCTGTTGTAGGGTTAGACATATATGAAGCATAGCCTGAGTCGTATGTGAGACCACCTACAGAGTAAGTGAAGCTTGCTGCCACATCAAAGCCCTTGTACTGGAATGAAGCACCGAAACCACCATAGAAGAGTGGAGTAGGATTGCCGCAGATATAGTCAGTAGCCTCTGAGTAGTTAGTTGTAGTACCCTTGGTTACGTTACCGTCTGCATCCTTTGTGTCCTTGTACCACATTGCCTCACCTGTCTCCTTGTTCACACCTGCATACTGAGGCATGAAGAAAGTTGTAAGAGGAAGACCCTCAGCGATGAAGTTAGAACCGTTCTCGAATCCCCAGTAACCCTCATGCTCTGTAGTCTTGTTCTCGTCTGGGAGCATTGTCACCTTGTTGGTGTAGTGGGTTGCGTTGGCATATACATCGAGTCTCATGTCTCTTCTGTTGATGATGTTGCCGTTGAGGGCGATCTCGACACCGGCATTTCTCATGTCACCGAGGTTGTCGTAGTATCCGCCGTATCCGCTTGAAGAAGCGAGGCTATAGAAGTAGAGCATGTCAGTTGTGTTACGGAAGAAGTACTCTACCGAACCTGAAAGTCTGTCATTCCAGAGACCGAACTCAGCACCTACGTTGAAGTTTGCGTTAGTCTCCCAAGTGATGTTCTCGTTACCCTTGTTGTAGAATGTAGGAGCGAGACCGTCTGTGCCAGGAAGAGTCTGATATGTGTCCACATAGAGGAAGTTGCTGATGTTGTCGTTACCCTGTGAACCATATGAAGCCTTGAGCTTGAGCATGTTGAATGCACGTGCGTTGAACCAGCCTTCCTCGCTGATGATCCATGCTGCACCGAGTGACCAGAAGTTACCCCAGCGGTGATCAGGGTGGAAGCGTGAAGAAGCATCTCTACGGAATGAAGCATTACCGAAGATACGGTTCATATAGTCATACTGAACTCTTGTGAAGTAACCCTCGTTGTTGTAAGTGCTTCTTGAAGATGCTGCGCTCATACCGTCAGTACCTGCACCGTTGAGCTCAGTGTTGTCGATTGATGACATCTGAGACTTAGATGCGCTGAGTGAAACGCTTGATCTCTTGTACCACTCGTGACCTACGAGAGCGCTGATGTGGTGTACCCCTGCAACTGTCTTGGTGTAGTTGAGGAGCTGCTGGAGGTTGAGGTAAAGCGATCTTGTATGACCCTTTGAAACGATACCGCCCTGAGTAGCGAACTGACCGTAGTATGGGTTGTTCATGCTTGTAGAGCGAGTCTCATCCATACCTGTACCGACATTGAATGTGAACTTGAAGTCCTTGAGGAACGCAAGCTCGGCAAATGCCTGAGTAGTGATGGCGTTACCCTCTGCATTGTTCTTGTCAAGAGCAAGAGTCTGAAGCGGGTTTGAGTTCTGCATGAAAGGACGAACGAGACCACCGTTCTCACCGTTACCGTAGTCACGTACAAGATAACCGTGGTTGTCCTTCATGATGTTACCGTCACCATCGCGGAGGTAAAGAGGATAGATAGGGGCGATTCTTGACGCAAATGCGAAGATGTTACCTGTACTTCCTGATGAACCCTCGTCTGAGTTACCGTTGTTGTAGTTGTAGTTGGTGTAAGACATGTTGGCACCGAGCTTGAACCACTCCTTAGCCTGATAGTCACCCTTGAGACGTGCAGTGTAACGGTGCATGTCAGAAGCGTCGATGATACCCTTGTTGTTGAGGTAACCGAATGATGCGAGGAACGCACCCTTCTCATGTCTTCCTGATACGCTTACGTTGTACTCCTGACGAAGGCTCTTCTTGTATGTCTCATCCATCCAGTTGTCCGGAGTCATCCAGTAGTCCTTTCCATTGTAAGTGTAAAGCTTGCCGAGTGTTGCGTTAGGGTTTACCTTGCCGTTCGCTCCGATGAAAGCCTGTCCTTCTGGAACAGAGAATACCTGATATCCGAGACCGCCGGCAGCTGCTGGACCTGTTACGGTCGAGTTTGCCTTGATGTGTGCCTCAGAAGGAATCATGCCCTGTGAGTTTACATAGTAGTTGTAGAGAGCTGCGTAGTGAGCCTCGTAATACTGTGCAGGGTTAGTGAATACCTCATACTCTTCAAGAGCCTTGGTGTTGAGACCCCACTTTGCGTCTACATTGATGATCGCATCACCGGCCTTAGCCTTCTTTGTAGTGATCATGATCACACCGTTAGCACCGCGGGCACCGTAAAGTGCATTTGAAGCAGCGTCCTTGAGGACTGTCATAGACTCGATATCCGCATTGTTGAGGTTGTTGATGTCACCGTCATAAGGAACACCGTCCACAACATAAAGAGGAGCATTTCCTGCATTGATTGAAGAATGTCCACGGATAACGATTGAAGGTGTACTTCCAAGAGTACCTGTAGATGTTGTCATCTGTACACCGGCAACCATACCCTCAAGGGCACGTGTCACGTCAGATGACTGTACTTTCGAAATGTCAGATGAGCTCACCACGGTTGCAGAACCTGTGAATGACTCCTTGGTAGCTGTACCGAAGGCCACGACTATGGTTTCTTCGATCATTTCGGTGTCCGGTGCCATCACGACATTGTGGACAGCCTTTCCTGCTACGGCAACCTCAGTCTCTTTGTATCCCACAGAAGAGAAGATGAGGATTCCGTCAGACGGTACGGTGATGGAATAAAGTCCGTCAGCGTCCGTCATGCCTCCGGTCATGGTATCCTTGAGCTGAATCGCAGCGAAAGGAACCGGCTCGCCGGTCGACGAATCTGTTACAGTACCTGTCACTGTGAGATTCTGAGCAAAAGCTGCTACAGACATCATCATAGCCAGGACTGTAAGAATCAGTTTCGAATTCTTTGTTCTTTGGATCATGATTTTAAATTGTTACTATTGTATTTTTACGTATATAAATAAGCTAAGTAATTGGGCTTCAATATATTGCATAAAAAAGCCTGCCACATCGGGGAAATGCGGCAGGCAAAGATACATTTTTTATCGGTATAATCAATTAAACACCTGTACTTTTCTGTGAAAATTATCTTCTCTCTGATGAGCTGTACTTACAAACTGTAAGTGCTCTAGCTTTTCTACTGGCCATAACCAGGGTTCTGTATCACTTTTCCCTTGCCTGTATCGATCTCTTCCTTAGGAATTGGAAGCACTGTTCTATAGTCCTCCGGACCTATGATTCCAAGCCCTGTCTTCACGCTAAGTCCGTTCCTCCAGAAGTCGAATGCGATCTGTCCTTCTGCGAACAGTTCCTTGCGCCTTTCATTCAGAATGTCCTCAAGATTGATAGTAGCTCCGCCCGTATAGTTCTCTATTCTGTTTTCCCTCAAAGCATCCATATAAACGGCAGGATTCTCTCCTGTGTGCAGCGAAGCTTCAGCAGCAATCAGATAGACTTCTGAAAGCCTGAGTATCTTGATGTTATTGACATAGAGAGGAACCGAAGCACCAGCATTGCCCGGATATTTTAAAGGGTAATATCCAGGATTATAGTCACTTACGCCTTCCGGTCTTGCGTTCAGATCCGCAACCAGCCTGCTTCGTACATCGTCAGGGTCGGAACATATCCAGTCATAGAAATCCTGACTTACACCATATTCTGAATATCCCTTCGGTGAAGTATAATATCCGGGAGCCAATCTTTGAGCATTATATGTATCTGTCTGCAGATATTCCATAAGCATCTCGGAACTTCCTTGCTGAGACCATACCTTATCATACTCATCCCTGCTGTACAAAGAGTATGGAGAAGAAGTGATTATCTCCATGCAGTCATCAAGTGCCTCCGCATATCTTCCATAGTATAGGTTTGCCCTTGCACGTATTCCAAGTGCTGCCCAATAGTTCATGTGCCCGGTCCGGCGCTGCTTGCTCAGACCGCTTTCTATAGCCCTTGTAAGATCACTGATTATAAAATCATATGTAGCAGATAAATCTGCTCTCTCTCCGATATATCCGATGTCAAACACCTTGTCAGCCAGTACTATACCCATCGTGTTGCCGCTTCCTGAAGTCGGAATCGGAGCAAACAGCACGGCGAGATGAAAATGGAATAATGCCCTCATTGCATATAGTTCTGCCAGATATGGAGCAGCTCCTTCGCTGTCAGCAAGCTGAGTTCCTTTTTCTATCGCACTGTTCACGCTGGCGATAGCTGTATAAAGGTAAAAATAAGCATTATACGTGTCGTTAGGTGTCATCGCGAACTGAGCGATTCTTGATGCATTCTGTCCTGAAGACGAGGGCTGGTACGAATCCGGACCGATCAGGTCTGCATATATCGCGAGTTCGGAAGCCATTGTCATTCTTGTGCCGTATGTAGCCAGATAATATGCTCCGTTAACGGCATTGGCCAGGTCATCCACGCTCGTGATAGCATCATCTGATGTCACTGCAGTCGACGGATCCTGATTCAAGGCCTCGCAGCCGCTGATCATAGCTGCAATTGTGAATATGTATATAAACTTTTTCATGTCTGTTCTATTATAAAGTGATGTTCATGCCGAATACGAAAGCCTTGGTCGCCGGTACATCAGCAGTCCTGTAGCCGTTTATTGCAACATCCGGGTCTATGTCAGGAGTAGCAGACCAAATCATGAAAGGATTGGTAGCCTTGAAATAAAGACGCAGATTCTGAAGGTACTGCTTTACAGGAATATTGTATCCTACAGTGATTTCACGCATGCGTATATGGTCAGTTGAATGAATCAGTCTGCTCGAAAACCTGTCCCAACGATATGGATTGTTCATGATCGGTTTAGGAAAGGTTGCACTTCGGTTCTGAGGTGTCCAATAGTCAGCCGCATCTCTAGCCGCATTCATGGAAGCAGCCCTGAATCCGTCACTATGAGTGAAATATCCCGGATAATCGAAAAGCGAAGCTCCCGCCTGGAAAGTAATCATGAATGAAAGGTCGAACATGCCGTTCATGAACAGGAAACTGTTGGTCAATCCTCCGCTGAAATCAGGAATAGCCTTTCCCACAATCGCGCTTCCGGCCTCTGAATAGAAATTCGTAACTCCTTTGCTGTGGTCATTAGGGTCCCTCCAGAACTCACCTAAGCCGGTATCCGGGTTAACTCCCTTCCATACAGGTAGATAGAAGGAGTACATGGACTCTCCTTCGCGGTGTATATACATGCCTCCGTCACCATAACTTATGTCTGCCCCGTCATTCGGAAGCTTGCTTACAGTTGATTTCTGGAAGGTAATGTTGAGACTTGTGTCCCATGTCAGTACATCGCTTCTGATATTCTGGGAACTGATCTCGATTTCAAGACCGTTGTTCAACAGATTTCCCACATTCGAGGTATAGCTGCTGAAGCCTGTTACAGCCGAAGCCGGCATGTCGAAGATCAATGAGCTTGTATATTTATGGTAATATTCCATATTAAGGTTCACCCTGTTGAACATGTACCAGTCGAATCCTATGTTGAAATTCCGGGACTTCTCCCATCCGAGATTATCATTCTGCGGATTGCTCCAATATATGGCGGCTTCAGTTCCATATCCTCCGTTAGCCGAATAGAGTCCTTTGTAAGCGTAATAAGCCGACGGGAGATTGCCGTTAGTTCCGTAAGATGCCTTGATCTTCACATCTGAAAATACATCGCTGCCCTTGAGAAACTCCTCCTCACTTATACGCCATGCTCCTGATACTGACCAGAAGTTGGCCCATCTGCTGTCTGGGCCGAGTCTGGATGAACCGTCACGTCGGAATGATGCACTTGCATAGTACCTATGTGCCCAATCATAATTCACATTAGCGAGCAGCGAAAGCATGAACGATCTGTAGGATGCTCCGCCAACTCCGTATAACTGTCCAGTTGACAGAGCGTTAAGCTTGTCGGAAGGATAGTTGTTGGCTGCCGCGTAGGTAAATGAAGACTTGTGATCAGCAAGCTCAAATCCTGCTATGCCTGAAAGATGATGCTCGGCCCCCAAAGTGCCGTTATATCTCAATATGGTTGAGTTGCTGAGATCGCTGTTCTGGAATATATATCTGGCACTCAGACCATTCATAGACCTTCCATCAATTGACGACGGAGCCCACCATAGATACTGCTTGTTGTCCATATAGTCATATCCGAAGGTATTCTTCAGCGAAAACTCCTTATTAATGGTCATTTCTACATCAATGTTAGACAGACTTCTCATGGAATGTGACTTGTTGTACTGCTGGTCGCTGTCAAAAAGAAGATGAGGGTTTGTCGTGAAGCCGCTCCAGCTGACGTTCTCATTCCAGGATCCGTCAGGATTCTTAGGCTTGGCCGTAGGATCGCTCTGAGTAAGTATGCCTATAGGAGTCGCATAGCCCATACCCTGAGACTGGTCACTCTGATCATTATGACCTCTTGATCCGGTATATGTCACCATCTGCCTCAGGCTGACCTTCAGGTACTCATTTATCTTGTGATCGACGTTTATTCTTCCCGAATATCGCTCAAAATAAGAACCTGTAACGATTCCGTCATTACGATTATATCCCAAACCCGCATATACCTGTGTGCTCTCACCTCCAGCAGTAAGGCTTATCTGATGACTGTTGCGCCAAGCCGTGCGGAATACTTCCTTCTTCCAGTCGGTACTTGTCTGTCCGGAAGGATCTGCGGCTTTTGCAGCCCACTGTGCTCCGGTCTCACCATAGCTGTAAGTCGGGTTTATAGCATAGGCATTATCTGCCGCGTCCTTAATATATTGAAGGAACTGTGGACCGTCCATGAGATTGAAGGCTTTTTCCACCGCCATCATGCTTACACCTGCCTCGCCGCTATATGAAACGTTGCTTTTACCCTTCTTTCCTCGCTTTGTGTTTATAAGTATGACACCATTGGCTGCACGTGAGCCGTATAGTGAGGCCGCAGCTGCGTCCTTAAGTACCGTAATGGATTCGATATCATCCGGATTAAGTGTATTAAGCACTCCCGTACTTCTGTATCCGACCTGTATATCACCTTCTGTTGCAGAAGAAATTACCACTCCATCAATGACATAGAGTGGGGAAGTACCTGCCGAAATTGATCCCACTCCTCTGATCTGCACACTGCCTGCCGAACCCGGATCACCGTTGTCCGATGAAATCCTGACCCCGGCAATCTTACCCATCATTCCTTTGTCTATGGACTCCTTTGAAGCCTTGGCAACCTCATTTCCCTTTATTTGTGAGGCCGAACCTGTGAAATCTGATTCCGACATGCTGCCATATGCTACAACGAGCACGTCATCCAGAAAGTTCATATCCTCTTCGAGGATGAAATCAATCCGTGACTGCCCGTCTACTGGCCTTAACTGAGATAGGTATCCCAAATACGAGACTTCCAGTTCCGCATCCGGGGCTGCCTTGATACTATAAGTACCGTCAGCTCCTGCTGTAGTTCCGCTACTCGTTCCCCTAACCATCACTGTCGCACCTTCAAGAGGATATCCGCTGATGTCAGTGACCTTTCCGGTGACAGACAGCTCCTGTGCGGCAGCTGCGAAACCCATTCCCAGCAGCGCCGCAATAATCAATGCGCATTTTCTGACCATAACCAACAAATTATAATAATTCTAAACAGT
>JAEIGA010005516.1_pt1 | contig 19328 bp, 13 predicted proteins | sample 9270691 | NCBI WGS metagenome assembly JAEIGA01 (sample SAMN17057246, study PRJNA624740) | gut metagenome | biome: biome; isolation source: fecal sample | host: Bos grunniens | place: China: Xizang | collected 2019 | reverse complement strand
TACATACCTCCTACAACTTTAGGGAAGTGAAGTGTATCCACGAGAGTGTAGTTTTTCTTCTTATATTTTGGGGCGATCTCCACATGCTCCGAGTCCTTGATGATATGCGGTATCTTGTAATATCCTCTGTTTGCAATCGTTGCACAAAGGTTCGCAAGATGAAGTGGGGTACATCCGAGCTCACCCTGTCCGATGGAAAGGGAAATCACAGTTGTTGCCTTCCAGCCGCCCTTGCCATAGACTCGGTTATAGTATTTTGAATCAGGAACGAAACCACCAAGCTCAGCAGGGAAGTCACTTCCAAGTTTCTTTCCGAATCCGAAACTAGTAACATATTCATTCCAGTGATCCATGGATTCGTCGAAGGATTCATACTTTCCGTTTTCAAGAAGGTCGCGAAGCACATAACAATAATATGCATTGCACGACATCATGATGGACTCTTCCAGATTGACAGGAGACTTGTGCTCATGGCAGCCAAGCTTGTTTCTTCCGAAGTGGTAGCCCATGCGGCAAGGATACTGGGTATTTGGGGTAATGACTCCCTCTTCCAGTCCGATCAATCCGTTGACCAGTTTGAACACCGAGCCAGGAGGATATGGAGCCTGCACCGCACGGTTGAACATAGGTTTATAGGGGTTGGAAGAAATCTCACCGTAGTGCCTTCCGATATCAGCAAGCATTTCCACATCGATACCAGGGCTGGATACCATGGTCAGAATTTCTCCTGTGGAAGGTTCGATGGCCACGAGACTGCCTACCTTATTGTTCATAAGTTCCTGACCATAGTGCTGGAGGTGGGCGTCAATAGTGGTTGTGATGTTTTTGCCCGGAACGGCCTCCTTGTCCTCTGAGCCACCTTCGTATCTCTCCATAATCTTGTTACGGGAGTCTCGGAGCCAGATATTGTGTCCTTTCTCTCCTCGCAGTTCCTTCTCTCGAGCTGCTTCAATACCGGTCTTTCCGGCATAGTCTCCAGCCTTATACTCTTCTGGATGCCTCTTCATGTAGGCGGCATCAACTTCGGAAACATATCCAAGAAGATTGCCTCCGGCGTTGAAAGGATATTCACGGATGCTTCGGGCCTGACCTCTGAATCCGGGGAATTTATATGCAACCTCTGCAAACCTCATGTATGACTCCTGTGGCATCTGTTTGATCATAACCACAGTCTGCCAACCGATCTTTCTGCGGAAGCGGCGGTATTCGGCCATCTTTTCTTTGATGAATTCAGGCTCCACACCGAGTACGTGACTTAAGGCAAGAGTGTCGAATTCCTCCACCTCGCGAGGGGTCACCATCAGGTCATATGCAACTTTATTTCCCACAAGAATTTCACCATTACGGTCGTGGATGATTCCTCGTGTAGGATAGATGGTGGTGTAGACCATGGAGTTGTTGAGAGCATCCATCTTATACTCATCATTGAGGATCTGGATGCTGAATAGCTTGACGATAAGGATGCCTGCTGCAGTGCAGAGTCCTATAAGAAGTCTGTTCTTCCTGTTTAGCTTCATGGCGCCTCCTATTTTCTGTCGTCAGGGGATAGAATGTTGGCTGTCAAAATTGCCAGACTGGTGTTTGCGAGAAGTGACAGACAAAATCTGGTTGCACAGAACCAGAACGGTCTGGTACCTGCGCCATCAAGGGTAATGTATATTGCAAGGAAGATGATACCTGCAGCAATCATGAGCGTAAGAATCTTGCCTAAGCCGTTCTTTCTGACGGAGAAACTATCCATGCGGTTAATCATATCCTCACCAAGAATAAATCGGATGAGGGTCTTACGCGCAAGTGCTACTGGAACCAACGATGCAGCGTTGATTCCGATCAGTCCCTCCGAAAGCCAATCCACAGAGAGTCCGCTGGCAAAAGCTATCATCATACAGATAGTTGTGTTGACGGACAGCGGAATGCACATTATCATTGCCGGAAGTATGCTGAGCATGAAATATGGGCCCAGCTGTGCAAAATTGCAGAGCGCAATCTGGCAGATAAGCAGGCAAATATATAGTACTCTGGTGTTTTGTCCTGTTCTCATCGCTGTCCCTCCTCAAGCTTTTTCATTTCTTCATGAGCGGTATTGTCCACTATGGTCACATATCTGAGTGCTCCGAAATCTTCGAAAAGATCCACGTTGATCTCGTAAGTTGCTCCGTTGACTATCTTGGCGTCACCGAGAATTCCGAGCGGGATGTCCGGAGGGAAGATAGATGAATATCCGCTAGTATATATTGTGTCACCCTTGTGGAATTCCATATGATGAGGAATCTCCTTCAAAATGGCTTTATTGCCGCTTCTGCCATTCCATTCAAGAGGACCGACCGAGCCGAGTCTGCCGATTCTTGAACTGATGCTCATTCCGAAGTTTCTGAAAGAACGGGCATATGAATAATTTTCGCTGACCGCATCAATCACTCCAATAGCACCCTTGCTGGTCACTACTCCTGAGCCGACGGTGATCCCGTCATTGGATCCCTTACCGATGATAAGGTAGTTGTGCTGAGTGTTGTTGCTGATCTTTACGACAGTTGCCGGAATGAATCTGAAATGTCCGGCAGTCTCAGGTGAAAGGTCAAACTCATCATGGCTGACCTCTTCTGTCAGGAGAGTCAGATTTGCAAGCTTGGTCCTTAACTCATGATTTTCCAATGCAAGATTATCGTTAATCTTTCTAAGAGAAAAATAGTCCTTGATCGTTTGAGTCGTACCCCATACGGTTCCCATGAAGTTCTGTGCACCTCTTGAGAACCAAGCCTGCTGGAGCTGGCTGTTGTTATTAAGCATAGTCAACGCAGCTATCTCCAATACGATGAAGATAGCTGCATTGATTAAATTCTGTATGATATTTCCTTTACGCAAGGTATTATCTCATAAGGAATGTGTAGTTCTCAGTGTTCTTGAGTGCGAGGCAAGTACCACGTGCCACCGCTCTAAGAGGGTCCTCAGCAACATAGAAAGGAATATTTACCTTTTCGGTGAGACGCTTTGCAAGGCCTCTGAGAAGAGAACCGCCGCCGGCAAGATGAATACCGTTTTCTACGATATCTGAGTAAAGCTCAGGTGGTGTCTGCTCCAACACATGGAGAATACCTGTCTCGATTCTTGCTACTGACTTGTCAAGGCAGTGTGCAATCTCCTGATATGTGATGGTTGCATGTACAGGATGAGCTGTCATGAGGTTAGGACCAGTGATTGAATATGGCTCCGGCTCCTCGTCAAGATCAGGAAGAACAGCGCCGATAGCGATTTTGATCTTCTCCGCTGTAATCTGACCAACCTTGATGTTGTGCTGCTGGCGAAGATACTGCTGGATGTCGCTTGTGAAAACGTCTCCTGCTACCTTGATGGAATCCTGTACAACGATACCACCGAGTGAAATCACAGCAATCTCTGTTGTACCACCTCCTATGTCCACGACCATGTTGCCTTTAGGTGCTTCCACGTCAAGTCCGATTCCGAGTGCAGATGCCATTGGTTCATAAATCAGATACACATCACGTCCTCCAGCATGCTCAGAAGAGTCACGCACCGCACGAATCTCCACCTCGGTACTACCTGAAGGGATGCCGACCACCATCTTGATGTTCGGTGTGAAGAGTGATCTGCGACGGCTGTTCACCTGCTTGATGAAGCCTCTGATCATCATCTCTGCTGCGTTGAAGTCAGCGATGACACCGTCCTTCATAGGGCGGACTGTCTTGATGCCTGGGTTCTCACGCTCCTGCATCAATTTCGCTTTCTGTCCCAAGGCGATTGCCTTGCCTGTATTGTTGTCGATAGCTACGATGCTCGGCTCATCAAGAACAATCTGGTCATTCTGGAAAATGACGGTGTTCGCTGTTCCGAGGTCCATCGCAAGCTCCTGGGTTAAGAATGAAAATCCCATATTTTTTGTCTGCTTTTTCGATTAATACAAATAGGCTTCAAAATTACAAAATATATCGGAATATCGAAGATAAAATTTTGTTAATTTTGTCGCATGGAAAGAAAACGATATGTCATAATGATGGCCGCCGGCAGCGGCACAAGAATGGGTGCAGACATGCCCAAACAATTCCTTGATATGGATGGCAAAGCTGTCCTTCAGCGAACCATTGAGATATTCCTGGAAGCATGTCCGGGAATATCAGTTGTGACAGTTCTTCCGGAGGATTTTATTGACTATTGGAAGGAGTACTGCCTTAAACATAATTTCATCTGCCCCCAGATTCTCGTAAAGGGTGGAATCACACGTTTTCATTCCGTAAGAAATGCTCTTGCAAAGGTTCCTGATGGTGCGATTGCCGCAGTGCATGATGGAGTCCGTCCGCTGATCACTCCTGGCAAGGTACGTGAACTGTTTGACCTGGCTGAAGATAAGTCAGGTGTGATACCTGTGATACCTTGTGTGGACACAATGAAAGTTCTTAAACCTTCCGAATTGAAAGATATCTGGGAAGAGGCTGGTGAAGAAGCCGACAGGAGCGTACTATTCGGAGCCCAGACTCCTCAGGTTTTCCAGTCGGAAATTCTCAAGGCAGCTTATGGACAGGCATTTGATCCCGCATTCACAGACGACGCTTCTGTTGTCTCAAGATACGGAAAAAGCCTCTCCTATGTTATGGGGGAGAGGCTTAATATCAAGATTACTACTCCTGAGGACCTGGTGATGGCCAAGGCTATTACGGCAGTCAGGAATATGTAGCTTTATTATTCTTTTTCTTTCTCTTTCTCTTTCTTCTTTGCTTCCTTATGCTTCTTGACGCTTGCTGAGAAGCTTGTGTTCTGGTACTCTTTCACCCACACCTGACGCTCAATTGCCTGATCGAGTGAGATTTGAGTCTCTGTCTGCTGAACATACGGAATCTTCTGAATGGTGTTGAGAAGAATCTGCATAAGGTGGTCGTGGTCAAAGCAGAAGATCTTGATGAGCAGGTTGTGCTTTCCTGTTACAAAATGACACTCTACCACTTCTGAAATCTTTTTGAAAGCCTCGATTACTTCCGGGTATTTGTTGGCTTCCGATAGAGAAACGCTGATGAAGGCACAGACATTAAGTCCGAGGGCCTGAGGTTTGACCAGCAGACGGGAACCAGTAATAACTCCGCTGGTTTCCAATCTTTTAACTCTCTGATGAATCGCAGCACCTGATACATTACACTCGCGTGCGATCTCCAGGAAAGGCATTCTTGCATTCTTAACCAAAAATGAAAGAATCTTCTGATCAATGTGGTCAAGTTGGTAATTGTTAGACATATTACTTACGATTTAAAACGATTTCAGCCGCGAAATTAGTGATTATATAGAAAAAACCAATATTCGCGGCTGAAATTTAGCATTCCAGTATGTTTATTTGCGTCTTTTTTTTCGACCTGTAGGTTCCGAAGACGCTATGATTTCCTTACATCTCTCTTCGTTGAGGGTTGCAGGATCGGTTCCCTTAGGGAGTTTGTAATTGCTTCCGGCATGCTTGATGTATGGACCATAGCTTCCGTCAATTACCTGAATATCAGACTCTTTGTACTCAACTATGATGCCGCTGGTGGTCTTGTTAAGGCTGTCCTCAATAAGTTTGATGCAAGTGTCAAGATCCACTTTCAAAGGGTCCGTTCCACGAGGAAGTGACACATTCTTATCACCATACTTGATGTATGGGCCGAAACGTCCTTTTGTACAGATGATGTCAATTCCTCCAAACTGACCCACAGTGCGTGGAAGTTCGAAAAGCTTCATCGCTTCCTCGAGAGTAATGCTCTCAATGAGCTGTCCCGATCCGAGACTTGCATACTGCTTGTTGTCTCCATCGCCTTTCTGAACATATGGGCCATATTGACCAAAACGTGCCACAAGTGGTTGTCCATCAGGAGCAAAACCGAGTTCGCGGCTGACGTTGTTATATTCCTTGTTGCTCATTGTTTCCTGGACTGTGTTGTGGAATGGACCATAGAAATCGCTGATTACACCATTCCAGATAAGTTCTCCGTCTGCAATCTTATCGAAATCTTCTTCTACATGTGCAGTGAACTTGTAATCCAGAATCTGTGGGAAGTTCTTCACAAGGTAGTCAGTCACAATCATTCCGATGTCCTGCGGCAGAAGACGGTTCTTCTCTGCGCCAACAGTTTCTGTCTTTGTAGAAGCCTTGATCTTACCTTTCTTCAAAGAGAGATTTGTGACGATGTGTTTCTCTCCTGCCTTGTCTCCCTTGACGACATAACCACGTGCCTTTGTGAGAGTTGTGATTGTTGGAGCATATGTTGAAGGGCGGCCGATTTCGAGTTCCTCGAGCTTCTTGATAAGAGAAGCGTCTGTGTATCTCGAAGGTGCTGCAGTATATTTGCACTCTGCTGTGATTCCGTTCTCAGTCATGATGTCGCCGACATGAACCTCTGGAAGGATCATAGCTTCATCGTTCTGCTGAGGATCATCGGTACTTTCAATATATAACTTGAGGAATCCGTCGAAAAGGATCTGAGTTGCTTGAACGTTGAATTTTTCCTCGCTCTTGTCTGAAGCTACTTTGATATCAGTTCTGAGGACGCTCGCGTCTGCCATCTGTGATGCCACAGTGCGCTTCCAGATCAGGTCGTAAAGCTTCTTCTCCTGTGGAGTTCCTTCGATTGAAGTGTTTTCAATATATGTAGGACGGATGGCCTCGTGAGCCTCTTGTGCGCCCTTTGACTTTGGCTTGTACTGACGAACCTGTGAATATTCCTCTCCGAAGTTGTCGCAGATGAATTTCTTGGCTGAGCCGATTGCAAGACCGGAAAGGTTTGTCGAGTCAGTACGCATATATGTGATGAGTCCCTGCTCATAAAGCTTCTGAGCGATGCTCATTGTCTGGCTGACTGAGAAGCGGAGTTTTCGTGCAGCTTCCTGCTGAAGAGTTGAGGTTGTGAATGGAGCGGCAGGGAAACGGTTACCTTCCTTCTTTTCAATGTCGCTGATGCTGAATGTGGCTCCGATACATTTTTCAAGGAATGTCTGAGCTGATTCGATATCAGGGAATTTTGTGTCCAAAGTTGCTTTTACGAGAGTTCCCTCTGGTGTTCCTTCCGGGTGGAACTGTGCTTCAACTTTGTAATATGCCTCATTATTGAAGGCAATGATTTCTCTCTCTCTGTCCACAATCAGTCGAAGTGCCACAGACTGAACTCGGCCTGCAGAGAGCTTCGGCTGAATCTTTCTCCAGAGCACAGGTGAAAGCTCGAATCCCACAAGGCGGTCAAGCACGCGACGAGCCTGCTGGGCATTGACCAGATTCATGTCGATTTCACGTGGGTTTTCGATTGCATTAAGGATAGCAGGCTTTGTAATCTCTTGGAACACAATGCGTTTTGTGTTCTCTTTCTTGAGCTCAAGAGTTTCAAAAAGATGCCATGAGATGGCTTCTCCCTCTCGGTCGGCATCGGATGCAAGCCAAATAGCAGATGCGTCCTTTGCAGCTTTCTTGAGGTCAGCTACAACCTTCTTTTTCTCTGCAGGGACCACATATTCCGGTTTGAATCCGTTTGCAAGATCGATACTCAGACCGCTTTCATCGAGGTCACGGATATGACCGATACTTGCCATTACTTTATAATCGCTTCCGAGGGCTTTCTTGATTTTGTCGATTTTTCCAGGTGACTCGACGATCACGAGATTGCTTTCCTTCATGTCTAACTCTTCTTGTTTTTGTGTCTCTTTTTTGAAAAAGACGTGCAAAGTAACACACAAACCGGGCAATTTTCCAAATTTTGTTGTTACTTTTGTCGTCTTGTGCTGATACCTTATATATATTACCTTTTAGGTAAAGGCAACGAAAAAATTTTAAACATTTTTGACGATGACAGACGCAACAAAGAAGAAAATCGTGAAATGGTTCTGGGTGCTGTTCTCAATCCCGGTGACCATGGTTATAGCTTTGATTCTGCTTGTTTGGGCCTTTGCGGATATCCCATCATTTGAGGATCTGGAGAATCCGGAGAGCAATCTTGCCACTCAGGTTATTGCTGAGGATGGTGAGATTCTGACAACATTTCATATTGAAAATCGTGCATATGTGACATATGACGAGCTGTCTCCGAATCTTGTGCATGCCGCAGTTGCGACAGAAGATGTACGATTCTACAATCATTCAGGTATAGACTTTCAGAGTCTTGGCCGTGTGATTTTCAAGACTCTTCTTGGTGGCGACTCAAGCCAGGGAGGTGGTAGTACCATCACTCAGCAGCTGGCCAAGACCCTCTATCCACGCGAGGATGTCAGCAGTAATATCCCGGGTGTGTCAATGCTCAAGATGGTATGGATCAAGCTCAAGGAGTGGATCACAGCAGTAAAGCTCGAGAGAAACTATACCAAGGATGAGATCATCACCATGTACATGAACCAGGTGTTCTTCGGTAGCAATGCTTATGGTATCAAGGCTGCAGCCCAGACATTCTTCGGCAAGGCTCCGATTGACCTGACTATCGAGGAGGCGGCAACTCTTGTCGGAATGGTGAACAAGCCGACAAGATACAATCCGGCCATCAATCCGGACAAGTCTTTGGTCAGAAGAAATTTCGTGATCTCCCAGATGGAGAAAGCAGACTATATTTCTCAGGAAGTCTGCGATTCTGTCCGCCAGATTCCTATCCAGCTTTCATATAAGGTTCAGGATCATAACGCAGGTCTCGGCCCATATTTTCGCGACATGCTTCGCCGTACAATGAATGCAAAGGAGCCGAAGAGGTCATCATATTACCAGCATGAAGACTATGTTGTGGATTCTCTTTTGTGGGCAAACGACGGTTTCTATGGTTGGCTGAACAAGAACCTCAAGGCGGATGGTTCGAAGTATAATCTTGACAGGGACGGACTTCGCATTTACACAACCATCAATTATAAGATGCAGCAGTATGCTGAAGAGGCAGTTGAGGAGCATCTTGGCAAGGACCTTCAGAGAAGTTTCTGGAGAGATCTCAGATGGAAGAAGAATAAGCCATTCTCAGATGATGTCCCTGATGAGTTGGTGGATCAGTTGATGAAACAGGCAAGACGCTGGAGTGACCGCTATCGTGTGATGAAGAACCGTGGTGCATCAGATGCTGAAATCCGCAAGAGCTTCAGCGAGAAGACACAGATGCGAGTTTTCTCATGGAATAAGAAGGGATATATCGACACCCTGATGACTCCTGATGACTCAATCAAATATTACAAGTCTCATCTTAGAGCAGCATTCATGGCGATTGAACCTCACACAGGTCATATCAAGGCATATGTCGGAGGTCCAAATTACCGTTATTTCAAATATGATAATGTCCGTCAGGGTAAGCGTCAGGTGGGATCGACCATCAAACCCTTCCTTTATACCTTGGCTATGCAGGAGGGCATGAGTCCTTGCGACAAGGTTGTGAATGTGCCTCAGACCTTCCTTGTCCAGGATACAACATGGACACCAAAGAGTACAGACAGGGATGACTGGATCGGTCAGACCGTTACTCTCAAGTGGGGCTTGACAAAGAGTTCGAACAATATCTCAGCATATCTTATGAAGCAATATGGCCCTCATGCGATGACCGACATGATGCGTAAGATGGGAGTGGGAAGTTATATTGATGAGACATATTCGCTTTGCGTAGGTTCAGCAGACCTCAATGTGTATGAAATGGTTGCTGCATATAACACATTCCCTTCAAAGGGCGTGTTCGTGGAGCCGATTTTTGTAACACGTATTGAGGACAGCAATGGAAACGTTCTTGGTGAGTTCAACAACAAGAAACGAGAGGCCGTAAGCGAGTATACGGCATATCTCATGGCAAACCTCATGCAGGGTGTTGTGAACAGCGGTACTGGTATCAGACTTCGTGCGAAATATGGTCTCAAGGGAGAGATTGCCGGAAAGACAGGTACTACAAACGACCAGTCTGACGGATGGTTCATCGGTTATACTCCTTCATTGACCGCTGGCGTCTGGGTTGGTGCAGAGGACCGTCAGGTGCACTTTGAGTCGCTTTCTCTTGGCGGAGGTTCGAATATGGCCCTTCCTATCCGGGGTCTTTTCATGCAGAAGGTGCTTGCAGATGGTACTCTCGGTGTATATGAGACAGACCGTTTCATCGCACCTCCTGGAATTACCTTGAATCTTGACTGTGACGGTAGTGATGCCGATGCTGAGCTCAAGGCTGAGGATGATGATTCTTTCTTCTTTGAATAATTATGACAATGAAATACGAAAATATAGCAGTGATATATAGCAGCGACTCCTCTGAGTGGGAGGTGTCGTGCCGCAGCGGTGAGTTCACAGCATCGCAGATTGATGGTGCAAAGTATAATGTATATGAGATCTTTGCACGTTTCGGACAGTGGACTCTTGCTGCATATAGAATGAAAGGTGCTGAGCGTGTGCTCATCCCGGTAGAGGAGCGCCCGCAGATTGACAAGAATGATTTTTCTGTCGTGCTTGCCGGCGAGAAGGTCAAATTTGACTACGCATACATCATGCAGCATGGTACTCCAGGTGAGAACGGTCTTATGCAGGGTTATCTTGAGATGCTTGGCGTGCCTCATAGTGGTTGCAATGCATTTGTTGCGGCAATCACTTTCGATAAGTTCTCATGCAAGAGCTATCTTAAGGATGTTGACTTTGTGAAGTGTGCTGAGGATATGTTCCTTCGTAAGGGTGAGTCTCTGGAGGGTGTCGCTCAGAGGGCGGTTGAGAAACTGGGTCTTCCTATGTTTGTGAAGCCCACTGATGGCGGCAGCAGCTTTGGTGTGACTAAGGTGAAGAGTATTGAGGACTTTGATAAAGCTGTTGAATATGCTTTCTCGGAAGGTAACATGCTTATTGCAGAGGCAGCTGTTGTTGGCCGCGAGCTTACTTGTGCTGTATATTATAATGGTAAGGAGCATGTGGCTCTTCCTGTGATTGAGATCATTACAGAGAATGAGTTCTTTGATTATGAGGCAAAGTACAAGGGTCAGAGCCGTGAGGTTTGTCCTGCTCAGATTCCTGATACGCTTCGTGATGAGATTCAGGCTGTTTCAAAGAAGGTTTATGAACAGCTTGGATGTACAGGTCTTGTTCGTGTGGATTATATCGCTGCTGAAGATGGCCTCTATTTCCTTGAGGTCAATACCATCCCTGGCATGACTTCAGCTTCGCTTGTGCCTCAGATGGTGCGTGCAGCAGGACTCAGCATGACGGATTTTCTTTCTACAATTATAGAAAACTAGTTTGCTATTTGTTGTTTCCGTGAATTACGGTGACCCCCGCCTGCTTCGCAGGCACCCCCTAGCCGGGGGTGGCATGTCACCTACATTCATCAGAAACAACAAATTCTGTTTTATAAATTGTTTAACGAAATAAAACCGATATGCTGTTAACGCGATTGATAAAGGTTGGTGTGGAAATGCTTTCTGATTTATATCCTGATCAGGAGGTAAAAGAAATTGTATTCGCCATTCTGGAGCATTTTGTGGGGACTAAGCGTCATACGCATATAATTGAACCTCAGTACGAGGTTTCGGAGGATGCAGTTGAGGCTGTTTTGGCTGCGTTTGAAAGATTGGCGGCAGGTGAGCCGTTGCAGTATGTGACCGGTAAGGCATATTTTTATGGCAGGGAGTTTCGTGTCACCTCCGATACGCTTATTCCTCGACCGGAGACTGAGCTGCTTTGCCGTTTGGTAGTTGAAGCTGCGGCAAAGCCGAATCCTCGTGTTCTTGATCTTTGCACAGGCAGCGGTTGCATTGCCTGGACTCTTGCACTTGAACTTCCAAAGGCTGAGGTTACTGCTGTTGATATATCTGATGGGGCACTTACGGTGGCTTCTTCGCAGGATTTTTCTGGAGAGATGGCGAGGACAGGAGCATCTGCACCAACCTTTACAAAGGCAGATATTCTTGCCGGTCCGGCAAGTCATAAGACTCAGCAATATGATATAATATTGAGCAATCCTCCCTATGTAATGGATAAGGAAAAGCCTCTTATGCGTTCAAATGTTCTTGACTACGAACCGCATCTAGCTCTCTTTGTCCCAGATGCAGATCCTCTGATTTTTTATAGGGCTGTCGCTGACTGGGCTGCTGAGCTCTTGGCTCCAGATGGATTTGGCGTTGTGGAAATCAACGAGGCGTTAGGAGAAGAAACGGCTGAAGTTTTCCGCACAAGAGGCTTTGCCAAAGCAGAAGTTGTAAAAGACTTATATGAAAAGGACCGTTTCGTACGTTTTTCATGGAAATAATGCTGAAAATTTATGTCGAAACCTATAGGTTTGAAGATAAATTTCTGGTATAAAATCGCTCTTGGAGATGTTTCTAAGGGCGATTTTTATTTTTATCCGTATACTTTTTCGGTACACGGATATTTCTCTGGACCTTTGCACCAACTAAAAATAATGCATATGAAAAAGGTCAATTTTAAACTTGCAATGCTGCTTTTTTCAGCAGTCTTTGCTTCCTGTGAAATCGTGGATAACGACTTGATGAAGCCGGTCGAAGATCCGAATGATGGTGCTCAGATAGCGCTTAAAGAAGTGGCTTCGGTCTTAGCTGATATTCCTCTGCAAAAAGCACATGTTCATGAGGTGTTTGATGCTGTAAGCGCGTCTGCAGCAAATGGCTATGATGAGGAATATACAATGAAACATCTTTTCAGCACTCCAGGTGTGGGTGTCGGTGGAACATTAACGAAGGGTAATTCCTTTGCAAATCCTTTGAAAGATCTTATTAAAGAGCATTTGAAATCTGCCAGTATGACAAAGTCAGAAGGGGGTATGGATCCGGAAACCTTTATTCAGATTCTGATGGATTCAGACATTCAGATATATTGGCCGTACTCTGAAAATTGGGATGGTGAGACATTTCCGATCATAACCTTTGATCCGGAGAACGGAAAAGACACGAATGACGGATATGAGATGCTCGTGAATGCGGATGGATCCCGCTCCGTGAGAACTGTGGCTGTGGATGAAGAAACTGCCATGCACAGACCAGTGTGGGTAATTAACAGAAACACAGACGCTGGATACACTCCATTAACTCTTGCTCAAACAGATGAACCTTGCACGAAAGCGCCGTGCACTAAGGGTGAATCTATCGGACGCAGTCTTATTTTGAAGGAAATTATGGCTAACAGAAACTATGACAACTGGTTTGCCGGAGCTTCTGAATTCTGGATAAAAATAGGCTCGGTTGAGGACTTTACGGCAGTTACAGAGGCTGAGATGTATTTGTATAATCCGTCTGTGACGGACTTTATGGTGGTGATGAAACGAGGGCAGATCGGCAAGCCTATGAAAATGGATGTATTGTTGGTTTCTAACTGGACAGATCAGATGGTAAACAGTGCTTTCATGATCACTGAGGATGATGGCGGAACCCGTACAGAGTGGGAATGTACGGCTCTGGTGAGAGTTGAGTCAAAGAGTTATGGAATAGAAATGAAGTTGCCTCTAAATTCACGTGATGATATTGTGTGGCGTGGTCAGCTTGCCAGCAAGTGGCTGGAAGCCAATAATGGTAAGGCCGGACATTTTGGAGATGTGGATGTGACTTTTGAAGTGCTTGAGTACTAAGCTTCTGTGACGGTCATTTCGCAATTACGGCAATCAAAATGAAGAGCAAAACGCTGTCCGTTATTTAAAAGGAACAAAGGTCCACTGTCTTTGCAGTTGTGATATTTCGGGCATTTGCCAAGTTCATGACGGATGCAGTATCTGCTTCGCATCAGTTCTGCGCCCTCAGTATGATGGAGTTCATATGCCTTTTCCACGTTCTCTGCGCCACTTGCCAGATATACGTTCTCTGACAGATGGTTAGACACATTGCCTTTATAAGAGACATTCTTCTGAGTTAAAAGTTCTCTGCCTTTATCTCCAAACACCCTCAGGAGGATGTCTTTTTTATTACATGGGATAGACTCGAGATGTTCTGCAATTTCTCGTCTGATTCCATTCAAGAATGCTGCAGACATAAACGGAAGTTCGCTCCCGCCTGAAACAGAGCCGACATAAAAACGATAGATTCCAGAAACTTTTTCAATCTGTTTCCTGAGCATATCAGACATTCGCTCCTGGTTGTCTGCCTTCTGGTTTGATGGTTCAAATGTCTTTGCGACCTTTCGCCCATCCTCAGAAACAGCAACTGCCTCAAGAGTATAGATGCCGTCGACACGTTTGAACTCAAGATCAACTCTCACTTGAATTTCTCGAGTACAGCCCTGTCGTTCGATCTCTTTTTCAAAAGCAGAGTTTATATTCCTGTAGAGTTGAACTCCTGCAAAAAGAGCAGGAGACACCTTGCACCTTATGGTGTTCCCTGAGCATACGTCTCCACGGAAACCTTCCACCTTGCCGTAGCGTGATACGAATGAGAATCCGTCTCCGTTATTGAGGGTCACACCTTTGTTCAGCTTCAAGGTGATATCTCCCCTTCCTATGCCAGATACTGTGCCCACAAGCTCTCCCATAGATTTTGCTGAGTCCATGGCAGCCCATTTTCCACGTCTTCCGTCAAGGAAGAGTTCGGTGTATCCACGGTTGAATGTCTTGGACGTATCTGGTGTAAATCCTCCGCAGACCTGTCCAAAAGACCCTCTTTCATAATTCTCGGGCTGTGATGCGATGAGCTTGTCTAGAGCAATGGAATAGTCTCTGACTACATTTCTGACATAAGATTCGTTTTTGAGACGTCCCTCAATCTTGAATGAGCATATGCCCGCTTCAGCAAGTTCACGGAGTCGTCCTCGGAGATTATAATCTTTTAGAGAAAGCAGAGCTTTGTCGCGGACCAGAAGCTTTCCGGACGCATCTACAAGGTCATAGCGGGAACGGCACGCCTGGATGCATGCACCTCTGTTTGCACTTCTTCCTGCGATTTTTTCAGAAAGGTAACATTGTCCGCTGTAGCAGACACAGATGGCGCCATGAACAAAGAACTCCATCTCGCAGCTCACGGTATTGCGTATTTCTCTGATCTGATCGAGGGATAGCTGTCTTTCGAGGATGATTCTTGAAAAGCCAAGGTCCTCAAGGAATTTTGCCTGCTCAGGAGTACGGATTGCACACTGTGTCGAGGCGTGTAGAGGAATTCGTATATCCTCTTTTATGTTTCCGATTCCGTTCTGTGCCATGGCGATGATGGCCATATCCTGAACGATGATGGCATCCGCCCCCGCCTCCTGCACATCCAGCATGAATCTATAGGCTGCTTCAAGTTCGGAATCATATAGGATTGTGTTCAGGGTTATGAAGATTTTAGCCCCGAACCTATGCGCATAGTCACACAGCTTCCTGATGTCAGAAATCTCATTTCCTGCTGCCTGTCTTGCGCCGAACTGCGGTCCTGCAATATACACAGCATCGGCACCGCAGTCGATTGCTGCGATGCCGATCTGTAAATCTCTTGCCGGAGCAAGCAGTTCAAGTTGTCTCATCAATTAGTTGTTCTTGAGGTACTCCTGAGCAGCTGCACCGTACTGTGGGTCAGCAGTAATCTTCTCATAGTACTCCTTAGCCTTAGCCTTGTCGCCTTCCTGCTGGCTGAGAACAGCGATTGTATATGCAACACCTGCGAAGTCATTGGCATTTGGAGAAAGCTCGAGATACTTCTCGTAGTATGCGATAACGTCCTTGTTCTTGTTGAGCTTCTGTGCTGCACTTGCAGAGAGCTTATATGCGTTTGCGCTTTCTACATACTCGTTTGACTTAGCGCAGTTCTCGATTGCAGACTCATAGCTCTTAGCCTTGATGTCAGCCTGAGCCTTCTTGAGGTATACCTGTGAAAGAAGCTTTGTAGCGTTTGAACCCTGGCCGTTCTCCTGAGCTTTGGTGAGTGCTGTTACAGCCTCGTCGAACTGGTTGTTTCTGTAGTATGCCTGACCAAGCTGAAGGGCAGCGTTGCCGTTGTCTGGCTCGAGCTCAAGAACCTTAGTGAAAGCCTCGATAGCTGTTGGATAATCCTTAGCTCTGAGAGCAGCAGTTCCTGCTGTGTTGTACTGGAGCTTGTTAGCCTGGGCTGCAAGTTCCTCAGCCTCAGCAGCCATTTCTGCGTTGCCATGAGTCTCAGCTACTTCCTTGGCCTTGTTGAAAGCCTCAATAGCTGCAGCAAAATCCTTAGCGTTGTAAAGTTCCTTAGCCATTGCGAGAGTTACAGAGCAGATTGCGCTCTTGCAGTTCTCTACAAGCTCAGCTGCTGGCTCGCCGAGTGACTGACCCATCTCAAGTGCTGTCTGGAAATAAGTTACAGCAGCCTCAAGGTTACCCATCTGGAGCTCAGTTGCTCCGTTGTTGTAGTTTGCTGTGGCCTCGTTGATGTCCTGTGCAGAAGCGATACCTGCTGTCATCAACGCAGCTGTGATCAAAAGGAAAATTTTCTTCATTGTATCAATTAATTTTAAGTTTAATTCTATGATAGTTTCCAAAGCGACAAAATTAGGAAAATTTTATCGTATTTTTGCAAATCAAATTGAATGACGATGAAAAAAGCGCTTAAATATTGCATATTGCATGCTTTCAGCATGTTGATGACGGTACTTTCGTCTGCTCAGGGATTGCCTTCGGCTCCTCGTGACCCGTCGGTAAAGAATGGAATTTTGCCGAATGGTATGGCCTACTACCTTGTTACAAATCCCACAACAGACAATATTGCAGATTTTGCCTTGGTGCAGAGGACTGGATTTAAGGACTTGGGAGAGCAGGCTGGTTCTGTGGCTAGAGAAGGTCTCACATCTCTTCCCAGGTTAAAGGAGTCTCCACAGGCTTTCCTCGCATCTCATGGAGTGGCTCCAAGCAAGGATGGCTTTGTGAGGGTTTCAGAAAATGCAACATTGTACCATTTCGATAACGTGATTCTGACCGAGCAGGCAATTGACTCTGTTCTTCTTGTTCTAATGGATATCGTGGATCGCGGAACAATGCAGAGCGATTCACTTTGGCAATGGTATGCTCCTGAAGATCACGCTGTTATCGTGTCTGGTGACATTGACGCCACATCGCTTGCAACAAAACTTCAGATGCTTTCATATATGACTCCCGCCCGTCCTTCTTGTGAAAGAGAAGACTTGGCTTGGCAGGATTCTGAAGAGCCTGTTTTCAATCTGACGACAGAAAATGCAGCACGCATAGCCACAGTGTCTGCAGCATGGACATCCCCTAGAATTCCAAAAGAATATATGAACACTGTTCAGCCGCTTGTGTACTCTATGTTTGTCAATGAGTTGGGACTTCTGGCTGAGGAAAGACTTGCTCAAAGATTTCAGAAAGAGAATATACCGGTTGCAGATATCTCATATCAGCATGTCAGCAGTCTTAGAACCTTTGGCGCGGAAAACTTTGTGGTCAGTGTTTCTGTATCACCGGAACATCTTTCCAAAGCAGTGGATGTGCTGGCTTCAACAATGTCTGCATTAGACAGAGGAACGGCGTCATTATATGAGTTTGATATGGTAAAAAGACGCTATTTTTCTGATCTCAAAGGTCGTGCAGAGCTGCTGATGAGATCGAATACGAATTATGTAGAATATTGTGCGTCATCATTCTTGTATAATGCCCCTCTTGCTTCGTCAAGAGAGATATATCCATTCCTGAAATATCGTTCTTTGAAAGTCGACACAGAGCTGACTCACTTCAACAATTTCGCCTCGGCTCTTCTGGATGGAAAGAAGAACCTGACAGTCAGCTGTTCTGTGATGGATGGCTCAGATTTTACGAAAGATCAGCTTCAGGAGATTTTCCAGTCATCTTGGGGTTCAGAGTCTGTTGTATTTGAGTGTACACAGCAACTTGATACCCTGCTTCTCCCACCGGCTGCTGAGCCGATCAAGTTGAAAAAGACACAGAAAGATCCAATGTCAGGGGGAGTTGTCTGGACCTTTGAAAATGGCTTCAGGGTTGTATATAAAAGGCAGGAAACAGGTCGACGTATGCATTTTGCCTTGGCTCTGAATGGAGGTTATGGAAACATCCGTGGGCTATCTCATGGAGAAGGAGCATATGTGTCAGATTATTTGAAGCTTAGCAATGTCGCAAGTGCTCCAAGCAAGGACTTTTATCTGGAGCTTGAAAAGAATGACCTTACATTGAATACAACCGTCAATCTCTCCAATACAATTATTGAGGGCTCTGCTCCGGAAGCAGAACTTGATATGATGATGCAGACTCTTCTGGCGGTCGTCAACGAAAGAGAATTCGACAAAGATGCGTTTGAATATTACAAGTCGTGCACTGAAGTTGAGCATGAATTGTTGAAAGGAACTGTCCGCGACAGAATTGTGGCAATTGATAGTCTTATGTGTCCTGGATATGAATATTCTCCATTGAAGACACCAGGAAAACTTACGAAGGATTTTCCAAAGAAGGTTGAGGCTTTCTGGCAGATGCAGGCGGGTAAGACCAATGATGGTGTTTTGGTTCTTGTCGGAAACATTGAGGAGACAAAACTGAGGAAAGTCCTGCAGAATTATGTTTATGATTTTGAGACCACAGATCAGACTTATCCTCGTCTCAATGTCACATATCAGCCGGTATCCGGATCGACTGCATATACTTTCAAGGGTGACAAGAACAGCGTTGATGTTACATTATCATCACGAATCTCCCTGACTGCTGATAACTATTTTGCTTCAAATATTGCGGCGTCCGTTCTTAAACAATTGATATCTAAGGCAATCGATGGTACGGGAATGTATCTGAGACTTGCGCATGAGTGCAGAATTTATCCACAGGAGAGATTTAATGTCATGATCTCTCTTGAAGAAGCTGATCCTCAGGGTTTTGCTACGGATGTTCATTTGACGGGAGCAGCTGAGGCTCTTTCAATATTGAGAGACGTGCTGGAGGATCTTCCGAATCTGGAAATCAACGATGCAGATCTTTTGAAGCATAAGAATGTCCTCAAGGGTCACATGGCAATCAAGGTGACAGATCCGGAATATTGGATTCATGCTCTTGCTATGCGTTATCTGGATGGCAAGGATCTCACAACGTCTTATGAGTCAAAGATTGATGCAGTCAGCGCAGCTAAAGTAAAATCCATCTTAGCCTCATTGGCAAATACAAGTAGAGTTGAATATATAATTGAAAAATAGATATGTATCACGGAACAATAATTCAGATTGATGATTGCCTTATTTCAGAGGAAATCCTGACAGAATATTTTGCATGCGATTATCAGAAGTGTAAAGGCTGCTGTTGCATCATCGGCGACAGTGGTGCCCCTATGGAGGAGTGTGAAGCTGAAGCAATAGAGAAAAACTATCATATATTCTCTCCACTTATGTCTGACAAAGGCCGTAAAGCTGTAGCAGACAAGGGCTTCTTTGAAATCGATATGGACGGAGATATGGTGACACCTCTTGTTCCGGGAAGCGAGGAATGTGCCTATAC
>JAEIGA010005515.1_pt1 | contig 19328 bp, 13 predicted proteins | sample 9270691 | NCBI WGS metagenome assembly JAEIGA01 (sample SAMN17057246, study PRJNA624740) | gut metagenome | biome: biome; isolation source: fecal sample | host: Bos grunniens | place: China: Xizang | collected 2019 | reverse complement strand
TGTTCTTGTGGATAATGTTAGTCTTAGCCAACTTGTCCAACATTGAGCTTACCTTTGGAAGCAATGCCTCTGCTGCGCTGCGCTCAGTAGTGTTGCGCAATGCCTTAACTGCATTACGAGTAGTCTTGTGGTAAAGACGGTTGTGAGCACGCTTTGTTACTGTCTGACGAATTCTCTTCTTCGATGACTTGTGATTTGCCATAGTTTTAAATCTTTTTTATTTTTACTTTTTATGTCTCTAAAATATTTCCAGCTATTACGCTTCGTGCTGGTGGCTTACATCGGCTCTCTCATTAGCCGCAACTACTACCACACGCTCACGAAGGCGAACTACGCCCCACTGGAATGGGCAACTCTTAAGACGGCCGTAGCCGCTGTCGGATAGGCCTCAGCCCGCTCCTAAAACTATTGTTAACCGCAAGCACTACCCCGCAACGAGGTAACGCCCCAAGTGTAGTCCGTACGAGAGTCGAACTCGTCTTTCAAGAATGAAAATCTTGTGTCCTAACCGATAGACGAACGGACCATACCACTAATGCTCGACCTATAAGCGAGCAATTTAGCGGTGCGAAGGTACGCAAAATTTTCTATTCGGCAAAATGTTTATTCAAAAAAATCGCTTTTATACTAAATATTAGTATATAACACAGTCAATTAGCGCAATTTTATAGCCTTAGCTTGGGGGTCGAAGAGCACATATTCGCTATCGAAGAGACGTTCTATGCGCCCCGAACTAATTAGCTCAGAAGTCGGCAGATGCACCAACTGGGGCGTATCTACTAAAGCAACGCTATCGGCGAGCGACAGAGCAATGTCGAGCTCGTGCGTAGAGAATATTATGAGCTTGCCCTCGTCGTGCGCCAAGCGGCTAAGCAGCGAGCATAGCTCGTAGCGGTTAGGGAGGTCGAGGAATGCTGTGGGCTCATCGAGCAAGATGACGGGGGTATCCTGCGCCAAGGCACGGGCTATCATAACCCTCTGACACTCGCCATCAGACAAGCTCTCGACCATGCGTTGTGCAAGATGCTCGACACCCGTAATCTGCATGGCACGCTCAACAACCACTCTATCGGCATCTGTTAGGCGACCCGTCCAGTCGGTATATGGCGAGCGGCCAATAGCCACAAGGTCGTAGGCACTAAGAGCCTCAACATCAACACGCTCGGTATTTACAAAGGCGACCATGCGAGCAAGCTGACGAACATCTACATCATCAATATTTCTACCGTCAACTAATATCTCGCCCACAGACACCCTACCAAGCTTAGCCATGGCACGCAGCAAGGTACTCTTGCCCGTACCATTTCTACCAAGGAGCGCCACCATGCTACCACACTCAAAACGAGTGGTTACATCGTGCATTAGCCTACGCTCGCCAAAGGCAAGAGTTATATTACTTAGCTGAATCATTGACGGTTACGGTTACGCAGTACAACAAATATGATGATAGGCACGCCAAGGAGAGCTGTAATGGTGTTCACAGGGAGTATCATACTATGGTGCGCCACAAGGTCGGTAACAAGAGAGCATAGCAGCATCGACAGTGCTCCCCAGAGTATCGTTGCTGGCATGAGCACACGGTGGTCGGCAGTACGGAAGGTCATGCGTGCGAGATGCGGCATGGCAAGACCGATGAAGCCGATAGGGCCACAAAAGGCGGTCACCGTGCCCGCAAGGAGCGTGGTAGAGAGGAAGATAATGGCACGTGAGCGACGCACGTTAAGGCCCATAGTACGGGCATAAGCCTCGCCCAAGAGCAACATATTGAGCGACTTTATAGCCACGATGCCGATCACAAGACCAACGATGATAACAGGCGTAAATATTGCTATGTCGGCCATGGTAACTGTCGAGAGCGAGCCCATTGTCCACACCACAAAAGCCTTGAGCGACTCCTCGCTACCCACATACTGGAGCACGCCCACAACAGCCGATATTGACGAGCCGAGCATCATACCTACAATGAGTATTGTGCTGACGCTCTTTATCTTACGAGATAGCGCCGTAACAAGCAGGAGTATCGCCGCTGAGCCTATCCACGCCATGCCCGTAAGTCCCAGCCGCATGAACATTGCACCCGACAAACCGCCCAGCATAGGCAGTGCTAACGTGAAGAGTGCCACGCCGAGGCTTGCACCCGCATTGATACCCAAGACATAGGGTCCCGCCAAGGGGTTGCGAAACATCGTCTGCATCTCGAGGCCACTTGCCGAGAGCGCCATGCCCGCCAGCACCGCAACAATAATCTTTGGCAAGCGCAGCTCCGTAATAATCTTAACGTAGTTGGCATTCTCCGATTCACCCACAACCACCGCCCACACCTCGCTGAGGGGTATCGCCGTAGTGCCAAGCATAAGGTCGGCAAGAGCCGCCACAATGCTTAGCAGAGTAAGGAGCATAAAGAGCAAACTATGTAATCGTTTATTACTCATTATCACTAATTTAGTCGCTGATGGTAGTACATGTCGTCGCCTCGCTGCACTATTCTGAGCATGTCGCTAAGCACCACGTCGGGGCGCACTATTGCCGACTCCCAGAAGTCGCTGCCACCACCCTCGCTACGTCGACGATTGTTGTTATACACATCTCCACGCCTAACCACGTCCATATCGCCAAATATTGGCGCCGAGGCACGCAGCTCGTCGAGTGTTGTACATTGTCCAGGGTTGAGCCATATATCGGCCTTGGAGACAAGCTCCACAGCCTCCTCAAGGCTTATGCCCACCGAGCTATTCGACTCATTATCATAGATATATTCACCTCCAGCATCCTCGACAAGGCGCACCATGTAGCTACTATTCGAGGGCATATACCAGACATCCTGGTACGGCAGGTTGAACATAACCTTAGGGCGGTTATCAGTATGTTTAACACTTTGGCGCACAGCCTCGTAGCGTTCCTCGATGCCTATAAACAGCTCCTCGGCATGCTCTCGGCATCCCACAACCTCGGCCATAGCCACTATCCACTCGGCCTTGCCCAAGGGCGACTGCTCGCAGTAGTCGCCGAAGTAGATATATGGTATCTGCATGTCACGAAGCTTCTGCGTCACAGCACGGCTCTCGGACTCTATGCCATACAACACCACAAGGTCGACATCGCCAACGAGCATAGCCTCGAAGTCGAGGTTGTTGTCGTAGCCAACATCAAAGATGTTAGTGTTGCCACGCACCGCCTCGTTCATAATATACTGCTTGCCCGACACTCCCGCAATGACATCACCTTTTGAGAGCTCAGCGAGCATTGCCACATGACTCGACGACATACAGACAATATTCTCGGCACACCCCACGATATGCTCGCCACGATAGCCCTGTGCAGCCTCCTCTGTAGCAAATATCGCCAAGGTCTGCTCCTCGACACTCTCGCCCTGCCACGGACGTAGCACCCTGAGGAGCTTGTTGTGATTGGCATCCTGCATAATCACAAATCCCAAAGCATGCTTAGGCTTGTAGCACACCTCGCTAAAGCGGCTGTTGTCAACACCACCATGAGCAGCACAACCAACACACGCACAGATGGTTATGACATATAACATTATTCGTAGCAACATCTTCATAAGGCAAAGGTACATTTTTTTTGGAATTTAATTTGCGTGAATAGGAAAAATATTACTATCTTTGCAACGCATTTATGCAGCGGGATGTAGCTCAGCCCGGTTAGAGTACGCGTCTGGGGGGCGTGTGGTCGCAGGTTCAAATCCTGTCATCCCGACATTCGCTGAGTAAGCAGTAGGTCTTCAACCACGAGGTTGAGGGCCTACTTTTGTTTTGTAGCTCGTGGGCGGTGGGCTACATGTTGCACAGTTGAAAAATTTTCGTTACTTTTGTCCAATAACGCACAAAGATAACATTTAGACTATGAAAGTAGAGATTGTAAATAAGTCGGCCTACGACTCACCATTTTATGCCACTGCCAGCTCTGCGGGCATGGACCTTAAGGCAAATATCGACGAGCCTATAACCCTTGCTCCGTTAGAGCGAGCATTGGTTGCCACAGGCCTCTACATAGCACTCCCCGAGGGCACTGAGGCACAGATACGTCCACGCAGCGGCCTTGCTGCCAAGCATGGCATCACGGTGCTCAACACCCCTGGCACTATCGATGCTGACTATCGTGGCGAGATAAAGGTTATCTTGGTAAACCTATCGTCGGAGAGCTTTACTATAAACCCTGGCGAGCGCATTGCCCAGATGGTTGTTGCCCGCTACGAAAAGGTTGAGTGGGAGGAGGTAGACACTCTCGACGACACGGAGCGTGGTGCAGGCGGTTTCGGCTCGACAGGCAAGAAGTAAAGCCAGCTCTACCAAATAAAAAGAGAGAAGTGTGGTGTGCTTCGCACAAGTTTCAATGAGTAATTAGGAGTGAGTAAAGAGTAATAAAAAACTGAAATTATTACCCTTTACTCATTAAAATATATTTACCTTACACTCTTAATCTATCCCCAGAAACAGACACCCTATATCTCGTGTGATAGCGGTGCGGGCACGGCATCACGCATGTCGAAGTTACCCCAACGCTCAGCAACGTAATCGAGAGTTTGGCGTATCTCCTCCTCGTCGAACGACGTGACGAGCTTAAGCCTTGTCTGTTTAAAGTCGGGCAAGCCCTTGAAGTAGTTGGTTAGGTGGCGGCGCATCTCGAGTATGCCTACCCTATCGCCCTTTATCTCGAGCGACTTTTTGAGGTGCTCCTTAGCTATAGCAACACGCTCGACAACAGAGGGTTGCGGTAGCAGCTCACCTGTAGTAAGATAGTGTCTACACTCACGAAATATCCATGGTCGGCCATAAGTAGCACGACCAATCATCACGCCATCTACTCCATATTTATCGAACATCTCCTTGCACTTTACGGCCGAGTCGACATCGCCATTACCGATAATAGGAATGGTTATGCGGGGGTCGTTCTTAATCTTTCCGATAAGTGTCCAGTCGGCTTCGCCACGATACATCTGCGAGCGGGTACGTCCGTGTATGGTAAGGGCAGCGATGCCCACATCTTGCAGGCGCAGAGCTATCTCCTCGATATTCTTCATCTCGTCGCTCCAACCGAGGCGTGTCTTGACGGTCACAGGCTTGTTCACGGCACGCACTATCTGGCGTGTCATCTCGACCATGAGGTCGGGGTCACGCATCATGCCCGAGCCTGCACCACGTGCTGCAATCTTCTTCACGGGGCAGCCGAAGTTGATATCTATGATGTCGGGATTAGCACTCTCGGCAATACGTGCTGCCTCGACCATAGGCTCTATGAGGTGGCCATATATCTGTATTCCCACAGGGCGCTCATAGTCAGCGATATTGAGCTTAGCACGTGACTTCCAGGCATCACGTATAAGTCCGTCGGAGGAGATAAACTCGGTATATACGACATCAGCACCAAACCTCTTGCACATATATCGAAACGAGGGGTCGGTGACATCCTCCATGGGGGCAAGAAATAGCGGCTGCTCGCCAAGTTCTATATCAGCAATCTTCATAGCGCATAAATTTTTGCAAAGATACAAAAAAAATGAGGATTTCTGCTAATGAGTAATCAGTAACGTAGCGAAATACGCTCCCTAAATTTCCTTACTACCTTCCCTAAATTACTTTTTACCGTGTAAGAAATGCCATGGTGTCGATACCGTCGGCATAGTCCATAAGGGTGGGATATTGCGCTCGGCCAAAGGATATGATGCGACCAAAGGGTAGATGCCTATTTAGTGAATCGACATGCGACACTACACACTGCAGGCTCTTGCCATGCTCCGAAAGCCACTGCTCGACATCGCTTAGCGACTGATATTCGCAGAGCGTGACTTCGCCCAACGACTTAGGGAACGTTGTACCGTGGGTGGCGATATAGCCGTCGTAGTCGGTGTAGGGCGTGCGTTGCATCGTAAGGAGTGCCTTGCTGATGCGGAGGCTATGTTCGAGCTTTGTGCATGCTACAGGGTGTGGCACAAGCGCAGGCATTGTGCCCTGGGGGTAGAGTATCATCGACACTGAGCGGCAGCCAAGGCCCGAGTATGCCGTAATGTCGGTGGCGAGGGCACTTAACTCCTCGTGTGTTTCGTTACCGTCGAGAATTGCTACAGAGTGGCGGCTACCACGCAAAAGACAACGTGTCGAGGCAAAGTGCTCCTCAAAGTAGCGGTTGGCATCGTCGCCGCCTGTGGCAATAGCCATGTCGTAGTGCTCCGCAGCTGAGTAGTCATAGAGGGCAATATCGGGGCATATAGAGCGCAACTCGTCCGCAACATAGTGCATAAGCACGCTATCCTTAGACGATGGTTTATAGTGACACTCGTGGCCGCTGAGGAGGACACACATAAGGTCGAAGAGGCCGACCAAGGGGATGTTGCCAGCCATGATGAGGGCAACACGCTGGGGTGTCGTGGCAGAGGTATAGTGCGACAACCACGCCTCCAACGCTGGGCGCTCAAGCATAGTTTGGCATATAGCATCTACCGAGTGCAGTATGTCGCTCTCGGTAAACCATGCGTTCTTAGCTATGGCACTCTCTATAACTTCAGGGCGCTCGGCAAGCCTACGTAGGCGGTGGCCAAGCTCTACGAATATCTCTATTCTCTCTCTCATTACAATATTTTTAGTGCTATGGCCGCTGCTGCCTCAGCATCGGCAAGGGCATGGTGGTGCTGATTGAGGTCATAGCCACACGCCTTAGCCACGGTTGGCAACTTGTGGTTGGGTAGTCTCTTGCCAAAAATCTTGCGTGCTGTGCGGCATGTGCAATGAAACTTATAGTTTGGATATGGCATGCCATAAGCCTCGTGTGCTGCACGCAGACACCCCTCGTCAAATGGGGCATTATGTGCCACAAAGTCGAGGGTGCCAATGAGAGGCTGAAGCTCACGCCATACAAGGGGAAAGCCTACTTGGAAGTCGGTATCACGACGTGTCATGCCATGTACTGCAGTGCAGTATGGCGAGTAGAAGTTGGGTACGGGGCGAATAAGGCGATGCTCACGTGCTACGACCTTACCACCACGCACGACGACAATACCCACTGAGCAGACGCTTGAGCGGTTGTTGTTGGCAGTCTCAAAGTCTATGGCTACAAAATCGGTCATAGCTGTATGCCTCTGCTGATGATATCCTCGACATGCTCGACGCTGACGCCGTCCTTGACAAGCACGTGCTTAGCTCTATCGAGCAAGTAGAGCGAGGGTATGGCCTTAAGGTCGTAGAGGCGCTCATGGGTGAGCGTCATGCCCTCGTCGTAGCCACACATCCACCCCTTAGGCATCGAGGGGAGATACTCACGCCACGCCTTGATATCCTCGTCGGGGTATATGGCGAGGGTTACGATGCGGTGCTGTTTGCCGAGCTCCTTGAGCCTCGCTGAAGACTCTATAGCTGTGATAACCTCCTTACACATCTCGCAGCCAGGGTTGTTGAAGAGCAATATTACATAGTCGGCATCGAGCGCTCGGAGCGAGTGCTTAGTGCCGTCGGCAAGGGTATATGCGAAGTTGTTAGCCACGCTGCCCACACGGTTTTGCTTGGCGATATGCAGCGTATGCTCGGGTATCTTGCGGTCGTACTCGTCTAAGAGTGGTGACTTCACGAGCTCCTCTAATATGGGTATGTAGTACTCGTCGTTGCGCATAGGCGAGTTAGGGTCGTAGAGGATGTCGTGCGAGATGTTGGCGAAGAGGTCGAGCACAGGGCGGCTGCTCTCGGCACGGTGTATTAGGCTACGCAGCAGCGAGTCGGCCTTGTTGTGGGGTATAAACATCACGTACTGGGCAAAGGCGCTATATAGCTGCTCCTCGTCGTAGAGCTCCACATCGTCGCCTATGTCGAAACGGAAGTCGTCCCAGAAGTGCGTCACATAGTGCTGATACTCCTCCTCGCTACGTATCTGCTCCACGTTGGCATAGGGGAGCTTGAACGTTAAGGCGTTATTGTCTGCCTCCTCCTCGTTGGGTGTTGTCGCGGGTTGCGACCCACACGCCACAGAGAGGAGCATGAGAGTTATGTAGAGTAGCTGCTTCATATTTTAATGAGTAATACTTTTTTTAATGAGTAGTGAGTAATGAGTAGTGAGTAATGAGTAGTGAGTAATGAGTAGTGAGTAATGAGTAGTGAGTAATGAGCAATAAACCAATGTTACTAATTACTAATTACTCTTTACTAATTGCTCTTTACTAATTACTAATTAAAAAACGGAGTGCTTCGCTTTTTTGCCGATGCACTCCGTAGTGTTGTTCATTACATTCGCTCGGGAACGTTGATACCCAAGAGCGCCATTGCCGAGCGTATCACACGTGCCACCTCCGCTGCGAGCTTGAGGCGCAATGAGCGCACCGCCTCGTTCTCCTCCTTGAGAATTGAGTGGTCGTGGTAGTAGCCATTGAACTGCTTAGCTAGGTCGTAGGCATAGGCAGCAATGACCGAGGGTGCAAACTGCTCGCCCGCAGTGCGTACCACCGCTGGGTACTCTGCCAAAGCCTTGATAAGCTCCACCTCCTCCTGAAGGAGTGGCGCTGCGAGGAAGTTCTCGGTGGTGATGCCCGCCTCGTCGGCCTTACGCAGAATGGAGCGTATGCGGGCGTGTGTATACTGGATAAATGGGCCAGTGTTACCGTTAAAGTCGATAGACTCACGTGGGTCGAACAACATCGTCTTCTTAGGGTCTACCTTGAGGATAAAGTACTTCAATGCGCCAAGACCTACCATTTCGCAGATTGAGGCAGCCTCCTCCTCCGAGCAGCCGTCGAGCTTACCGAGCTCGTTAGACATCTCACGTGCTGTGCCCACCATATCGGCAATGAGGTCGTCGGCATCTACTACCGTGCCCTCACGTGACTTCATCTTACCCTCGGGCAACTCCACCATGCCGTACGAGAGGTGGAAGATGTTGTCGCTCCACTCATATCCGAGCTTCTTCAAGACGAGCTTAAGCACCTGGAAGTGGTAGTTCTGCTCGTTACCAACAACATATATCATGTCGTCGAGCTTATTCTCCTCGAAGCGGCTGAGTGCCGTGCCGAGGTCCTGAGTCATATATACCGATGTGCCGTCGCCACGTAGGAGTAGCTTCTGGTCGAGGCCATCAGCCTCGAGGTCGATCCACACCGAGTTATCCTCCTTGCGGAAGAATACACCCTTCTGCAAGCCCTCCTCCACGAGGCTCTTGCCAAGAAGGTAGGTCTCAGACTCGTAATATACCTTATCGAAGTCTACGCCGAGCGCCTTATACGTAACGTCGAAGCCCTCGTATACCCAGCCATTCATCGTCTGCCATAGCGAGTATACCGCCTCGTCCTTAGCCTCCCACTTGCGCAACATCTCCTGCGCCTGGAGCATGATAGGAGCCTTCTTCTTAGCCTCCTCCTCGCTCATGCCCTGAGCCACAAGCTCCTTAACCTCGGCTTTGTAGTGCTTGTCGAACTCGACGTAGTACTTACCCACGAGGTGGTCACCCTTCATGCCTGACGACGCTGGGGTCTCGCCACCGCCATAGAGCTGCCATGCGAGCATCGACTTACAGATATGTATACCTCTGTCGTTGACCAAGTTAACTTTTATTACGTTGTGGCCGTTAGCCTTGAGTATTGTTGCTACCGAGTATCCGAGTAGGTTGTTACGTATGTGTCCGAGGTGTAGTGGCTTGTTGGTGTTGGGCGACGAGTACTCAATCATTATCGTGCGTCCCGACTTTTCTGCCATGCCGTAGTTCTCGGTTGATACAATCTCGCCAAAGCGCTCTGCCCAGAACGAGGTATCTACGACGAGGTTAAGGAAGCCCTTGATAACGTTGAACGAATTGATTTGTGGTGTCGATGCCACAATCTTCTCGCCGAGCATGGTTGCTGTTGCCTCGGGCGAAAGCTTCGCTGCACGTACAAGAGGGAATACCACCACGGTGTAGTCGCCCTCGAACTCCTTGCGTGTCTTCTGTATCTGTATGTTGTCGCTTACGCCCCACAACTCCTCTGTTGCACGGCACACGACGCCTGAAATAAACTCTTCGATGTTTAGCATGTTACCTATGTTTATATATCTAAAGTGCAAATATACAAACTTTTTTTGGATTGTAAAAAAAATGTTGGGTAAGGGGCAACTTTTTTATAGTTATGATTCAATGGATTATCTCTCCATGTAAAATTATTTCACTTACCAACTCTTGACAAGGGAGCGGATAATCAGACACATGTTATTGGGAAGGAGGGCAAAAGTGAAGAGTTTGGCGTCTGCGATGCCTGTTTAATGAGTAATGAGTAGAGAGTAATCAGCAACAAAAAGCAGAAAAATACTACTCTTTGCTAATTACTCTCTACACATTAAATTTAGTACATATAGTCGTACTGAGTATAACTCTTGTCGAACTTTAGGTCGGCGAGCGAGGCTGCCTTAACACCGATATTAAATGCCCAACTGCGGTGGTTACCAAAGGGCACCCATGTAAAGGACATCTGCCAGCAGTGGAGGTCACGGGTGATAGAGACCGAGGTCATCGACATCTTGCGGGTAGCGAAATCAAAGCCCGAGTTAGCGGTTATCATCCACTTCTTCGTGAGCGTCACACTACCGTTGAAGTTTATCGTCTGCGATATCTTCTTGTTATATCCCGTAGTACCGTTGTTGACATATTGCGCCGAGTAGTTGATACTATAATTGAAGCCGAAGTTCCACGGTATCGAGAAGTCGTAGTACTGCCCCGCCATCCATTGTCTACGCAGTGCAGGGTTGAGCTCGCCATAGGGGTCGGACCACGAGTTGAAGTACTCGGGAGGTAGCGACGTGATGTCGTTGCCCGCCACCTGAGCGCTATTCTCACGTGAGCGGAAGGTATAGCCGAAGCTCCAGCCTATGTTCTGTATACGTCCTGGGAGACCTCTACCCCACATAAGTTTATCGTAGCGCACACCCTGGGGCGACACCTCGTAGGGGTCGAGCGTCATCGAGAGGTTGAGTGCCACACCCTGATATATCGTCGTGCGCAGCTGTATGGGGAGCGTCGATAGGCGCATAGAGTCGGCAAGGAAGTTATACGAGCCATTGATAGATATCTGGTCGATAATCTTTATCTTCTTGACCGTATCCTTGGTGCGCACCTTAGCCTCGAGCGACTGCGACAGACCGAACGTAAGGTTGAACTGCTGACCACTACCAGGCACGCCATAGGCGTTGTCGGTAAATGGCGAATAGACCTTGAAGCGTCCTGTGGTATCGGTCTGCACCGTCTCGTAGAAGCCATAGCGCTGGCGGCTGAAGTCGGGAGCATACGAGAAGCCGATATTTGGCGTGAGGGTATGGCGCACAGCTTGCAGCTTACGCTCCTTTTTCTTCGCCACGTAGGTACCGTAGATAGTAGTATTTGCCGACACCGAGGCGTTATAGTTGTATATACGCCAGAAGCCATACTCGGGCTCGAGGGTCTCGACGCTGCGGGTGTCGTTGTTCCACTGCTGGCTAACCTTCTTGAAGTACCAGCGCTCGGTATAGTTAAACGAGGGGCTGAGGTTAATGTAGTTGAAGAGCGTTAGCTGCGTAGATACAGGTATGGTATGCTGAATACCATTCTTCATCTTCTTGAGCGTCTCCTTGGTAAATACCTCGTTCTCCTTAGTGTTCACGGTGTTTGTGAGCTTCATGTTATAGCTCATCTTAATCTTCTCGTACCAGCGCGTCTTGCCCACCGCCTCCTTACGCTTAAAGGGGTTGATGCTCGAGACGTTAAAGGTTATCGTTGGTAGCGTCACAGCAATGGTCTTATCACGAGAGTTCTGCGACACAGCCATGTTGAGCGACAACGACAGCGGCGTGCCCTCCCAACTCTTAGAGTAGGAGATAGAGGAGTTGGTCTGCGTGGCAAGGATGTCGTTTACGTTGGTTGCCGAGTAGCGGCTATAACCACTTGAAGTGAGGTTTACCGATGCAGAGAACGTTGAGCCAGGGTTGGCCTTAGCATCCTGCGAGTGCTGCCACTGTATCTTGTAGTTGTTTTGGTTTACGTAGTCGGGCTCACCCTTTTCGCCTGAGCGTATAGATGAGTACATAAGGTCGAAAGCACCCTTAAATTTATAGCGCTTGACATACTGCGACCGTGCCGAGAGTTCCCACGAGCCAAGGGTGTAGATACCGCCACGCAGTGCGAGGTCCATGTAGTCGCCAAACTTGAAGTAGTAGCCCAAGTCACGTATGAAAAATCCCTTTTTATCCTCGCCGTAGGTCGGCATCAGGAGTCCCGACTTAGGACCTTGGCTTACAGGGAAGAAGCCCTCGGGGATACCAGGGAATAAGATAGGCACATCCTCCATTACAAGGTAGGCATATCCCGTAATCACCTTCTTGCCAGGGATAACCTTAGCCTGAGTCATAGCGAGGTAGAAGTGTGGGTGGTCGGTATGGTCGCAGGTGGTGTATAGTCCCTGACCGATATGTATCGAGCCGTCGGGTTGCATCTTCACCTTAGAGCCCACCAGCCAGCCGTCGCCCTCCTGCGTTGCGATACCCTTGATTACCGCCTTACGAGAGTCGAGGTTGTAGGTTATGGTGTCCATAGAGTATGGCGAGCCACCATCGCTGAACTCGGGGTGACTCTTCTGAATCTCGCCATCTACACTATCGGCATAGCCATGAGCAAAGACATTCTTTGTCTGCATGTCCACGCTCATAAAGTCGGCCTTGAGGGTCATGCCCTGATATGTAACATCGCCACCTTTGTAGCTGTATATCATCTTGTTGCGGGCATCGAAGACCACCGAGTCGGTAGCCTTACCCTGAATAATATCATTGAGTTGCATGCCACCCCTCTTACGTCTTGCAGTATCGGTCTTTGGCTCAACATTAGGCTCACTCTTAGGCTCTTGCACACTATCCACAGGTCGTACAGGGGCTTCGATAGGTGTTCTCTCGCTCACGGCTCGGCGTGGCTGCTGGGCTACGGGGAGGGGCTGCTCACCTCGAGGTGTCTCGGAGAGTGTTGCTCGGCTATGCTCTCCCCTCTGCCTTAGTGCCGCAGTGTCGACACCCGAGAGATAGCGCATACCCTTAGCACCCACGGAGCTAAGCCCCGAGAGTAGGCACACGACGAGTAGCAGCGTGAGCACAGATGTTAGATATTTTGCAAAAAAATGTCTCAAAATCCAATAATTTTTTGTACCTTTGCCGACAAGTCGGCAAAACAGACAATCAATACCGCTTATCGGCCATTTGTCGTTTACCGCCTTTAGGCGAGTTCACAACTTATAACTCGCAAAGATAATATTTTTTAGCGAAACTTTTGCCTTTAAGCAAAGATATTTATGAGAAAAGTTTTACTCTACATATTAGCATCGCTGCTCCTCGGCCTCGGTAATAACGCTTCGGCTGGCGAGTTTGTTGCCTCACCCAAGGGTAGAGTTGTGGTCATCGACGCTGGTCATGGTGGCCCGTCACGCCCTGGTGCAGCCTATGGCGGTGCTACCGAGAAAGAGCTAAACCTGAAGGTGGCACTGCAAGTCAAGGAGCTGCTAAACAAGAAGATGCCCCAGCTGGAGGTCTGCCTAACACGCACAAGCGACAAGGAGCTACACTCGAACAAGGCTACAGACAACCTACTACGCCCACGCCTCGCCAACGCCAAGAATGCCGACCTCTTTGTGTCGATACATGCCAATGCCGCAGGCGACAAAAACACTTCGGGCGCTGAGGTCATCGTGCTATCGTTAGACGACAAGACGCAGGACCACACCCAGAGTAGAACGACAGTGAGCAAGGATAACGAGGACTATATCCACATCACAGATATCGACAAGACATCGTTGGCATATATCGAGGCTCTGTCGCTACTCATGAACAACGACCCCATAAACCGCACCTTTGGCGAGATTGTTGGCACTAAGTTTAAGAGCATAGGTCGTCGCTGGCGTGGTGTCAAGGTCTACCCCGACAAGGTGTGGACGGTGCTCTACCCTCTGCGTGCCCCAGGCGTGATTATCGAGATGGGCTTTATGACAAATGCCGAGGAGCTGAAGTATATGACCTCGCCAAGCGGACAGCAGCAGATAGCCACGGCGATATGTGACTCCATAATCGAGTATTTCGAGCGCCTCGAGCAGATGACCATTAAGGAGGTTGTAGCATCAGAGATTGACACTCCCACCGAGAGTGTGAGCACAGAGAGCACAACAGCCGACCTTAGCGAGGGATATACCATACAGCTTATGGCGAGTGCTCAGCAGCTTGAGATTAGTAGCAAGCGCTTTGGCGAGCTAAGCAGTGGCACAGTTGAGCTTATTGGCAAGGGCGCATACAAATACAAGTATTGCTTCGGAAAGTTTGCCACACACTCAGAGGCAAAAGCCGAATTAGTGCGTGTAAAGCAGAGTTTTAGCGATGCCTACATCGTACAATTTAAGGGTAACGAACTAAAATAGAAACAAAAAACATAGGAGATATGAAAATTCGTAAAGAGTTTAAGATTGGAGTATTTGCCGTGGCCGTGATACTAACATCATGGTGGGGCATTAAGTGGTTGCAGGGACAGAATATGCTGCTTTCGAGCAGTTCGTACTACGCCTATTACGACGATGTTAGCGGCCTTATGCCCTCGTCACGTGTGAAGCTTCGTGGCGTGCAGATAGGCAACGTTCAGGATATTCAGCTCGAGGGCGACAGGGTGCGTATCAAGATGCTTATCGAAGATGAGTTTGCCGAGATTATCCCTGCCAACTCTATCGCCGAGCTTGGCGCAGCGGGACTCATGGGAGGCACCGAGGTAGTCATCATTCAGGGCGATGCCAAGGAGCATATCCAGCCCGAGGCAACTATCACAGGACGCATCAAGCCCGACCTTGTGGGCTCTATGGCAGGTAAGGCTGGCGACCTGCTCGACGGTCTTAACACCACTGTCGGCAGCCTCAACGACCTACTTAGCGCTAATGGCGAGGCTATAACACAGATGATTACCAACCTCGAGACGATGTCGGCATCTGTCAACTCTATGCTCAACGCCGCACGCCACGACATCGATGGCACGTTGAACAACCTACACACATTCACCAACACCCTCGCAGTAAATAGCAGCCGCATAGAGGCTATGATAGGTAACATCGACAAGGTTACTACCGACCTTGCCGAGGCTCAGTTTGTCGAGAAGCTAAACTCTACGCTCACCTCTCTCGACGAGATTGTCACAGCCATAGAGAAGGGTGACGGCACCGCAGGCATGCTCATCAACGATAAGGAGCTCTATGAGTCGCTAAACAGCGCTGGCGACAACCTCGCCAAGCTCCTTGAGGACCTTAAGGCCAACCCTATGCGCTATGTACACTTCTCACTCTTTGGCAAAAGCGAGGAGCAGATAGCCCAGAAAGCAGCCAAAAAGGCGGCTAAGGAGGCTAAGAAGGCTGCTAAGAACGAGTAGTTAAGAGCATTAAAGGGCTACTGAGCAATGATTTACCCTGCAAACTTCGAGGGGCGTGTAGGCTTCGAGAGCATACGCAAACAGATTATCGAGGCCTGTTCGATGCAGTCGTCTAAAGAGATGATTGCCTCGGAGGGCTTCTCACGCTCTTTGCGTGAGGTCACCGAGCGCTTGGAGCTTGCCGACCAGATGCGCTTGGTCATCATGATGGAGCCTGGCGCAGATATTGGCGAGCAGGAGGATATACGTGACATCGTGGATAAGGTGGCTGTCGAGGGCAGCTATCTCACCTCGGAGGAGTGTGCCACGCTATGTCGCTCATTGCGCCTTGCAGCCTCGATCATCAGCTTTATCCTCTCACGCAAGGAGGGCAGCTACCCCGCCCTCGAGCGCATAACACGCCGTGTGGAGATACTTCCACACCTTCAGGCCGCCATTGAGCGTGTCGTAGATGATAAGGGCGAGGTGCGCTCATCGGCCTCTGCCGAACTTGCCGACATACGTCGCTCGATACGTGAGCACGAGGGACAGGTAGCCAAGCGTCTGCAGCAGGTGTTGCAACAAGCCAAGTCGGCGGGCATCGTTGATGCCGACGCAATGATATCTATACGTGACGGCCACGCCGTGATTCCCGTGCAGGCTACCAACAAGCGCAAGCTCTCGGGATTTATCCACGACGAGTCGGCAACAGGACGTACCGTATATATCGAGCCAGTAGAGGTTGTCGAGCTGAACAACGAGCTCCGTGAGTTGGAGTATGCCGAGAAGCGTGAGATAGTGCGCATCCTCAGCGAGCTCACCGCAACCCTACGCCTCGACACGGCAGGACTCAGAGAGATAGAGAGCTACCTTACGACAATCGACATGCTACGTGCTAAGGCACGCTGGGCAATAGATAATGGCGCTGTTAAGCCTATAATCTCCTCTGAGGGTCGTCTGCTACTACGCAAGGCTCGCCACCCACTCCTCGAGCAGAGCCTGAGGCAGCAGCATCGCTCGATAGTTCCCTTGGACATGGAGCTAAACGCGGAGCAGCGAATATTGGTCATCTCGGGCCCTAATGCGGGTGGCAAGTCGGTATGTCTTAAGACCACGGGCATACTACAATATATGGTGCAGTGTGGTTTCCTTGTTCCCGTTCTCGAGAACTCGGAGTTTCCGCTATTCGACTCGCTGATGATCGACATTGGCGACCAGCAGTCTATCGAGAACGACCTGTCGACCTACTCGTCGCACTTGGTCAACATGAGGGCGATGCTTCAGGAGGCTTCGGAGCGCACATTGATACTTATCGACGAGTTTGGCTCGGGCACAGAGCCTACGATAGGTGGTGCTATCTCGGAGGCTATCCTCGAGCGCTTGGTTGAGCGCAAGGCATACGGCGTTATCACCACACACTATGCCAACATCAAGTACTTCGCATCACGGCACGAAGGTGTCGCCAATGGTGCTATGGCCTTCGACGTGAAGAACATACAACCCCTCTTCAGCCTTGAGATGGGCAAGCCTGGCAGCTCGTTTGCCATCGAGATTGCCCGCAAGACAGGACTCCCCGAAGATATCATTCGCAACGCCATGGACAAGGCGGGCGAAGACCACATAAACCTCGAGAAGCAGCTACGTGAGATTGCCCGTGACAAGCGTTACTGGGCAGAGAAGCGTGACCGCATACGCCTAACCGATAGGAAGGTGGAGCAGCTCGAGCAGACATATAGCGACCGCCTGCAGAGTATCAAGGAGGAGCGCAAGCAGATACTCGAGAAGGCACGCCGCGAGGCTGCCGAGCTTGTGTCGGAGGCTAACCGCACCATCGAGAATACTATCAAGGCTATCCGTGAGTCGCAAGCCGACAAGGAGCTTACACGCATGGTGCGCAAGGAGCTAACAACCTTTGCCGAGGAGTCGGTATTCGACTGGAAGGCACACGAGGATAAGCTCGAGGCCGAGATGCAGCGCCTGGCACGTAGGCGTGAGAGGCGTGAGCAGAGGGCGCAGATGCGTGAGGAGCAGGCCGAGAGGCTAAAGCCCGCAGAGCCAGCGCCACAAAAAATCGAGGTAGGCTCAAAGGTGAGAATCGAGGGTCAGGAGATGCCTGGCGTCGTGCAGCTCATCAAGGGCAAGAAGGCGCAGGTGGCATTTGGTCAGATGATTATGATGGTTGAACTGAGCCGTCTGAAGGCGGTGTCGTCGGCCGAGTTTAAGCGTGCCACACGTAGCGACGCACCACGCACCGTAGTATCTGTGGATATTCGTGAGCGCAAGCTCAACTTCCGTGACAACATCGACGTTCGAGGCATGCGCACAGTGGAGGCCTTGGCCATGGTCGAGGATTTGATAGATGATGCACTGATGGTTGGTGTGTCGGGCGTGACAATCCTGCATGGCAAGGGCACAGGAGCCCTCAAGGAGGAGATACGCAAGTATCTGCGCACGGTGCGTGATGTCGACACCATCAAGGACGACCATGCCGATCGTGGTGGCGCAGGAATAACCGTAGTGACATTTAAACGTGACTAACAGTGATATAGACGATGAATTACCTGTTATCCGAAATAGCCCAAATCGTGGGTGGAGAGCTTCGTGGCAACGACCTAAGAGTAGGCAGCGTTGTTACGGACTCACGTAGCATAACCTCGCCTGAGGGGGCTATGTTTGCAGCTATCAATGGCAAGAACCATGACGGCCACGACTATGTCGAGCGCATGCTAAAGCGTGGCGTAAAGGCATTTATCGTGGAGCATGAGGTAGATATAAAAGATGATTGCGGCATGGTCATCGTAGGCTCTACGCTCGAGGCGCTACAATCGCTTGCCACACACCACCGCCAGCAGTTTCGTGGCACTGTGGTAGGCATCACAGGCTCAAATGGCAAAACAATAGTCAAGGAGTGGGCAGCACGCTCTCTCCCCTCATCAATACGCTCATTCTCATCACCCAAGAGCTATAACTCGCAGCTTGGCGTAGCACTCTCGCTACTCATGCTTAGTGGCGAGGAGCAGATAGCACTTATCGAGGCAGGTATCTCGCAAGTAGACGAGATGGAGAAGTTAGAGAGAATGATAAAACCCGACATAGTGGTCATTACCTCTATTGGCGATGCCCACTCGGCACACTTTAGGAGCATGGAGCAGAAGATTCAGGAGAAGCTGAAGCTCGCCTCTAATGCTCGCACTATAATATATAATAGGGAGTATCGTGAGCTCACAGACGAGATTCTTAGGCTATACCCCGAGCGTAAGCTCATAGATAGTAGCCGTGAGCACATCGAAGATAGCCTCGAGCTAAATGCCGCCATGGAGGTGGACGCAGGACATGTTGCCGCCCTGATGCACGAACTCGGATACTCGGTCGATGGTGCTGTCTTCTCGGCAAACGTAGCCATGCGCCTCGAGCTTAAGGAGGGCATCGACAACTCTATGATTATCGACGACACGTATAACTCCGACATAAACTCCGTGATTGTTGCCCTCGACGCCCTACATCGCCAATCTATGGGCAAGCGTAAGATTGCCGTAATATCCGACATCTTGCAGAGTGGCATGCCCGCCGAGGAGCTATACCGACGTGTTGCCGAGGCCGTGAAGAGCGCAGGCGTTGACCACCTCATTGGCGTGGGCGAAAATATCGCTAAGCATAGCAGCCTCTTCGACTATAACGCCTCGTTCTACTACTCTACCGACGAGCTTATAGAGAACTTCGGCCGTGAGAGGTGGGCAGACTCTGTAATACTTATCAAGGGCAGCCGTGATAGCCGCTTTGAGCGACTAAGCCGACTTCTTGAGCGACGCACACATACCACAACACTCGAGGTCGATCTATCGGCAATGAAGAAAAACCTCGACTACTTCCGTAAGCACCTGCCCCAGCAACACCCTATCGTTGCCATGGTCAAGGCGTGGAGCTACGGCACGGGCGACGTGGATGTTGCCCGCATGCTACAACACGAGGGCGTTGCGTACCTC
>JAEIGA010005514.1_pt1 | contig 19329 bp, 15 predicted proteins | sample 9270691 | NCBI WGS metagenome assembly JAEIGA01 (sample SAMN17057246, study PRJNA624740) | gut metagenome | biome: biome; isolation source: fecal sample | host: Bos grunniens | place: China: Xizang | collected 2019 | reverse complement strand
GCATACCACTCGCGGTAGTTGCAGGCCAGAGAGCATTTTGCTCTCTGGTTTTTCGTGTGTATTTATGATTATAATATACCCTTCCCGCCATTTGTTCAATCAAAATTCCAGCTGAAAGATCTTCTTTGATAAAAAAGCCAGCCCTAAACGGAGCTGGCTTTACTCGCATTACCCTTTAATCGCTTTGAACGCTTTTTGGGCTGCTTTAATGGTATTCTCGATGTCCTCTTCACTATGCTCTGTTGAGAGGAAGACTCCTTCGAATTGAGAAGGCGGAAGGAAAACGCCGTTTTCAGCCATTTGCTTATAGTACTCAGCAAAGAACTGAAGGTCGGATGATTTAGCAGATTCATAATCTTTTACTTGCTCATTCGTAAAGAAGAAGCCAATCATGGAACCTGCACGATTGCAGGTAAGCGGTACATTATACGTTTCTGCCGCTTCCATGAAACCTTCTTCCAAACGATCTGCTCTCTTGATGAAAGTTTGGTACGTTTCTTCTGTCAATTGGGCCAGCGTTTCATAGCCTGCCGTCATCGCCATTGGGTTTCCTGATAGGGTACCAGCTTGATAGATGGAGCCGCTTGGAGCAATCTGGCTCATGATTTCCTTCTTGCCGCCGAACGCGCCGACAGGAAGGCCGCCGCCGATTACTTTTCCAAGACACGTCAAATCAGGCGTCACGCCGAAATAGCCTTGTGCGCATTGATAATCCACACGGAATCCAGTCATAACTTCATCAAAAATCAGCACAGTGCCGTTTTTCTCCGTGATTTCACGCAGTCCTTCGAGGAATCCCGGAAGCGGCGGTACCACACCCATATTGCCTGCTACAGGCTCTACGATCACGCCTGCCATATCTTCACCGAATTGCTCGAACGCATATTTAACGCTCTCAAGATCATTATATGGAACCGTAATCGTGTTACGTGCGATTCCCTCAGGAACACCCGGGCTATCTGGCAAACCGAGTGTCGCCACTCCAGACCCCGCTTTAATGAGGAGGGAATCCCCATGCCCATGATAACAGCCTTCGAACTTAAGGATCTTATCCCGGCCTGTGTAGCCCCTTGCCAGGCGAAGGGCCGCCATCGTTGCTTCTGTACCAGATGAGACCATACGGACCATCTCAATGGAAGGAACGCGGTCAATGACAAGCTGGGCCAATCTGTTCTCAGAAAGGGTTGGAGCTCCGAAGCTTGTCCCTGTTTCCGCGATTTTTTTGATTTCTTCCACCACACGGTCATTCGCATGACCAAGAATCAGTGGTCCCCATGAGAGCACATAATCAATATATTCATTGCCATCAATATCATAAATTTTGGAGCCCTTTCCCCGCTCCATGAAAATCGGGTCCATATTAACCGATTTAAATGCGCGCACCGGGCTGTTTACACCGCCAGGCAGCAGATTGACAGATTCCTTAAAGGCTTCCTTTGATTTTTCATATGAACGCATATGCCCAAATCTCCTTTTCAACTATCGGATTAGTTCGTCTCTTTGATCCATCTTGCGGCATCCTTGGCATGGTAGGTGATGATGAGATCTACTCCGGCCCGTTTCATACCGATCAATGTTTCCATCACGATTCCTCTTTCATCAATCCAGCCATTTGCGGCCGCCGCTTTAACCATTGCATACTCCCCACTTACATTATAAGCGACAAGCGGCAAATTAAAATTATTTTTCACGTCGCGTATGATATCGAGGAAGGCAAGTGCTGGTTTCACGATGAGGAAATCAGCTCCTTCAGCCACATCTGATTCTGCCTCGCGCAGTGCTTCAAGCCGGTTCGCATAATCCATTTGATACGCTTTCCGGTCGCCAAACTGCGGCGCGGAGTTTGCTGCATCACGGAAAGGACCGTAAAAGGCCGAAGAATATTTAACCGCATAGGACATAATTGGTATATCAAGATAACCAGCCTCATCCAGACCTTCACGAATCGCCGTTACAAATCCGTCCATCATATTGGATGGCGCGATAATATCAGCTCCTGCTTCGGCTTGACTGACCGCTGTCTTTACAAGCAACTCAAGACTTTCGTCATTTAAGACAGCCCCATTTTCCACGATTCCGCAATGACCATGGCTTGTATACTCACATAGACAGGTATCCGCAACGACAAGCAATTCGGGATAATGCTCTTTCACAAACCGGATTCCCCTTTGGATGATTCCATGGGTATGGAACGCACCTGTTCCGCATTCATCTTTATCCGCATCATCTGGCACACCAAATAAAATCACCGATTTAATCCCTAATGCAACGACTTCATCAAGCTCCTCCCTCACACGGTCTAATGAGAATTGGAAAACACCAGGCATAGATTGTACCGGGTTCTTTTGGTTCTCCCCTTCCGTAATGAAGATTGGGTAGATGAAATCGTCCACATGAAGATGCGTTTCACGTACAAGCGCTCTCATCGCATTATTTTTGCGTAATCTCCGGTGGCGAGTAAATGTATTTGTCATGATTTGCACTCCTTGTTTTGATAATATAAGTCTATTTCCTTAAGCATATCTTCAATTGTATATTGTTCCGGGCTCACATCAACGGATAAGCCAAGCCGCTCGGCTCGCTCCTTCGTCACAGGTCCAATCGTCACAACAGCCTTTCCTTCCACCTTTTCCTGCAGCCCGGACTCACAGACGATGCGCATGAAAACCTCTACGGCTGAAGGGCTCGTGAAGAGGAAAAGATCAATGGTCTGTTCCTTTAATATGTCTATTAGGTGTGCGTCAGCACCCGCTGGCGGCTTGTTGCTGTAGACAACTGCTTCCTCTGCTTGGATGCTCTGCGCGTATAGCCCCTTATAAATATAATCTCTAGCCAGATTCCCTTTGGCAATCAAAACGGCTTCCTCTTTGCGAACAACCTCGAGAAATTCAGGCAGGAAAGCTTCTGCTACATAGCTCTTTGGGATGAATGCAGCCTGAAGCCCATGCTTTCCCAATTCCATCTCAGTTTTCTTTCCGATTGCCGCAATCTTCGGAAACGCCTTAGGAGGCAAGTCCAATTCTTTGGCCAGCTCTAAAAAAAAATGAACGCCATTCTTGCTCGTCAAGACAAGCCAATCAAATGTTTGAAGCCGCCTTACCTTCTCGCCTGCAGCCTTCCATTCATCCGGACTCGGCCGCTGAAAGGATAAGAGGGGTACCAATACAGGTACCCCTCCATGCTCTGAGATCATGGCGCATAATGACTGGGCCTGTGATTCCTCTCTTGTGACCAGCACCCGTTTCCCTTTTAGAAACATGGTTTGTGCCATCTTTAGCTTTCCATCTCCTCTTTCACCAAGTCGATGAGCTCCTTCGCTCCACGTTCAGACAAACGCTCAGCCAGCTCTTCGCCAAGAGCGATTGGTTCGCTTCCCTGCAGCGTATCACGATAAATGATTTTCCCATCCGGTGAACCAACAAGGACAAGCATTTCCAAGCTGTCATTATCCATTTTTCTCGCATAGCCTGCAATCGGCACCTGGCATCCGCCCTCCATCGTCTTCAAAAAAGCACGTTCAGCCAACACTGCTTCCTCCGTCGCGCGGCAATTAAGCTTTTCTAATTCCTTGAGGAGCTCTTCATCATTTGCCCGGCATTCAATCGCAAGCGCTCCTTGGCCGACAGCCGGGATACACAATTCGTCATCCAAATATTCAGTTATGATATCCTTGCTCCAGCCAAGCCTAGAGAGACCTGCCGCAGCCAAAATAATCGCATCATAGTCCTCATCCTGCAATTTTCGCAGACGTGTCTCCACATTACCCCTGATCCATTTAATTTCAAGATCCGGCCTTTGGGCCAACAGCTGGGCGCTTCTTCGCAAGCTTGATGTACCAACAACTGCTCCCTCAGGCAACTCGCCAAGAGGCACATGATTTTTAGAAATTAGGACATCACGGTGGTCCTCCCTCTTAGGCACACAGCCAATCGTCAAACCCTCTGGAAGCTCCGCCGGCATATCCTTCATGCTATGAATGGCCATATCAATCTCCCCATCGAGCATGGCTTGTTCAATTTCTTTCACGAATAATCCTTTTCCTCCGACTTTTGAAAGGGTGACATCCAGAATTTTATCTCCTTTAGTCACAATCTCCTTTAATTCAAATTCAAAGGGCAAGCCTAGCCCTTTCAACTGGTCGATCACCCAATTTGATTGTGTTAATGCAAGTTTGCTTCTACGTGATCCCACGATAATTTTCCTCATGATTTCCCTCCATCAAAAGACATGAAATGCTGATGTGTTGCCAAATAAAAAGAAATTGATCAAAACAAGCAGGAAGGATGCGATATTCCAATAGGCCAGCGTCTTCCCGAAATATTTTTTCTTTACCCTCATATATAAGTAAATACCATATACGATCAAACATGCAAAGGATCCGATTATTTTACTGTCATACCATACGATATCGGACACGACCAAGTAAGCGAACTCTAACCCCAGTATTAAGGAAAGCAATAATAGAGGGAGTCCAATCACGGCCAATCGATAAGCCATTTGCTCAAGCTTCGCTAAATCCCCCAGCCGGACAAGCCGCTTGCCCCATTTCTTTCGCTTTAGCAAATCATATTGAATCAAATACAAAAGCGAGAAAACAAACGACAGGGCAAAGGCCGCATAGGATAGGATGGCGACCGTAATATGGATGACCGACAGCTCAGAGATAAATTGCGTCCTGTTCTCAAGCCGGTCAAGCTGTAATGGAGAGAACGTTTGGATGACCATTAACCCGAACCCAAGCACATTGGTGAAGAAGATAAGAAAATCTGTTTTCAAAAACCAATTCAAGGCCAATGAAACGGTAATCAAAATCCACACGTAAAAATATAGCCCCTCGAGCAGTGAAAGAATCGGAAATCGGCCCGCTTCATAGATATAAAGAAATAAAAAGATTGTTTGCATGAACCAAACAATCGAAAGAATCCAGAAGGCCGCCTTATTGGCCTTCTGATTATTTTGTAGAAAATCATAGAAATATAGCAATACACTCAAGGCATATAATAGGATTGTTATCTCATGTATTCTATTTAAATATATATCGACCATCATTTGTTAAATCCTGCCTTATTCAAAATGGCTGTGAAACAACTTTTAAGATAGGCCTGCCCTGCTGCTTTTGGGCGAATTCTTTAGAAGGTACTGCTGCTTTCCCGTCTTTCTCAATAAGGTCCTCTATATTAAACGTATCAATAAAGGCTTGAAGCAAAGCATCTGAATGCTTCTTATCCGCAATCTCCTTTGCATAGAGAATTGGATCCTTAAGCATTTGATTCACGATGCTCTTTGTATGCTTATTGATAACCTTCCATTCTCTCTCACTCAATCCAGGCAGCTTTCTTTCCATGCTCGCGATTGTTTCGGCCTGTATAGCAAGCGCCTTTTCGCGCAAGGCAGAAATCACCGGGACGATACCGAGCATCTTCAGCCAGGCATTGAATTCAACAAGCTCTTGCTCAATCATGATCATAATCTCCCTAGCCGCTTCTTTCCGCTCTTCCAGGTTTGCTTGGACAATCCCTTCCAGATCATCAATATCATAAAGGAACACACTGTCCAGATCCATTAAGCGAGGATCCAAGTCGCGCGGTACCGCAATGTCCACCATGAAGATTGGTTTACCTTTACGCAGTATATTAATATCCTCCATCATTTCCTTCGTGATGACATATTCCTTTGAACCGGTTGAGCTAATAAGTATATCGGCTTCAAGCAATGAACATTGAAGTTCCTGCAGCATCTTTGCCTTGCCGGAATATTTAGAGGCGAGCTTTTCCGCTTTCTCAAGTGTCCGGTTAATGACAGTGATCTGAGTCGCGCCGCTTCCATATAAATTCTCAATAGCCAGCTGACCCATCTTGCCGGCTCCAACGATAAGAATTTTCTTATCTTCCAATGTACCAAAGATTTTCTTACCAAGCTCAACAGCGGCATAGCTGATGGAAACGGCATTTTTATTAATTTCCGTTTCGGCATGTGCCTTTTTTGCGAGCGTGACTACTCTCTTGAATAAGTTATTAAACAGCACACCCGCTGTTTTCTCTACTTGGGCAAGCATGAAGCTCTTCTTCACCTGACCGAGAATCTGGGTCTCGCCAAGCACCATGGAGTTTAGTCCGCATGCTACTTGGAAAAGATGATTCACCGCCCCATCCTCCTCATAAATATATAAATAAGAAGACAGTTCGGCTAAATCGATGGAAAACCATTCAGATAAGAATTCCTTAATATAATATCGCCCTGTATGTAATTGGTCGACGACCGCATAGACCTCTGTACGGTTACAGGTGGAAATGATGATATTTTCTAAGACACTTTTCTTTGTCTGCAAGCTCTTCATCGCTTCTGGTAATTGATCTAATTCAAAACTTACTTTCTCACGGATTTCAACAGGAGCAGTTTTATAATTAAGACCTACGGTAATGATATGCATCTACCCTGTTACACCCCCATTTGCGTAATTTGCGGATATTCTTCAAGCAGGTATTACTCATAAACTGCCAGAATGCTAATTGTGAACAAAATCGTAACTTTACACAATTCTCATTCATCATTAGACCGCCAAAAGCTATCGAGTCTTCCAAACGATCTTTTATTTAACCTTTTTCTCCAACATTTGAGCTTTCTAAATCCAAAGCAACCAGCCGCTCTAAAAAACTGTGCCCCGATTCCCTTATTCACTCAAAAGCTTGATATAAAAGGATTTATAGAAAATTCAATTCACGGATTGCTAAACCTGATATAATCAAAATAGACTTAATCAAGCTAGTGTTTTTGCCAAAATATAGCTCATCCTGAAGGATGTGTAAATTCGTACTATCTGTACATTATCAAAGATTAGAATAATTATCAATAATAACAAACTAGGAGTCGAAAGATGAGAGAATTTCGCTATTTTACTTGTACCATATTAATCGGGTTTGGTTTTTTTTACTTATTACGCTCGATTGATTTCCCTCTATTACAACCATATTATTCATGGGAAACATTAAGCATCCTTCTCGGCCTTGCCTTTCTTTTGCAAAGCCGGCTGGGAGGACAGGCAGACTTCCTGCTGCCGGGGGTTATCTTCACTGGCTATGGTATCCACCAATATATTGCAGGAAAGCTTGCCTATTGGCCGGATGAACAAGTGGTTATCTTCCTTTTGATTGGGCTGGGTTTCCTTCTGATATATCTAAAAAAAGGGGTTGGAAAAGGGGCCGGCATCCTCTTTATCATCATCTCTGCCTTGTTAATCTTTTATGAGCAAATCCTTGACTTTTTAGATGTATCTAAATATGCAGAGATTGTATCATCCTACTGGCCGGTTGCCTTGATTCTCACCGGTCTATATATCCTTTATAAGAAGAAATAAAAAAATGCAGGAGCCGTAAAGTTACGGCTCCTGCATTTTTTCGCTTCTTATATTCTTGCTTGAATGGCGTTCCAAGCCTGGTCTTTCCCTAGCCCTGTTTCAGATGAGAAGAGAATAATCTCATCTCCTTTAACAAGGTCTAATGTCTCCCTGACCACTTTAAGGTGCTTCTGCCACTTTCCTTTTGGGATCTTATCCGCTTTCGTTGCGATAACAATCGTCGGAATTTCATAATGCTTTAAGAAATCATACATCATCACATCATCTGCCGAAGGCTTGTGACGGAGGTCGATGATCAGAAGCATCGCTCGCAGCGGCTCCCTTGTCGTAATGTATGTCTCAATCATTTTTCCCCATGCTTCCCGTTCAGTCTTGGATACCTTAGCATAGCCGTACCCCGGAACGTCAACAAAGAAGATGGTTTCATTCAATTTGTAGAAATTCAATGTCTGGGTTTTCCCTGGCTTGGAGGATGTACGAGCCAAGCCTTTACGATTAATCATTTTATTAATAAAGGAAGATTTCCCTACATTCGAACGTCCTGCTAGCGCAAATTCCGGGAACCCATCTGTCGGGTATTGCTCCGGCTTCACCGCGCTCATGACAATCTCTGCTTGTGTTACTTTCACTGTTCTTCACCTGCCAATGCATGCTGCAATACTTCATCTAGCTGCGAAACAAATACAAAATCCAAATCATTGCGGACACTCTCAGGAATGTCATCAATATCCCGCTCATTATCGATTGGACAAATAATCTTCTTCAAACCGGCACGGTGGGCACTCAATGATTTTTCCTTCAATCCGCCGATTGGCAACACACGTCCGCGCAAGGTAATCTCGCCGGTCATGCCGACCTCTTTACGTATCGGTCTCTTCGTAAGCGCTGAAATAAGCGCTGTTGCAATCGTAATTCCAGCGGACGGCCCATCCTTAGGCACGGCTCCTTCCGGAACATGGATATGAATATCATATTTCTCATAGAAATCCTTGTCAACATGAAGCTCCTCTGACTTTGAGCGCACATAGCTGAGCGCGGCCTGAGCAGATTCCTTCATGACATCTCCAAGCTTTCCTGTTAGACTCAGTTTGCCTTTTCCTGGTGACAATAATACCTCAATTTGGAGGGTATCCCCGCCAAAGTTTGTATAGGCGAGCCCTGTTGCAACGCCAATTTGATTTTCCAGCTCTGCTGCTCCAAAACGGAAATATGGCTTGCCCAGAAAATCACTGACGTTCTTCTGTGTCACGATGACCTTTTTCTTCTCGCCTGACACAATAATTTTCGCCACCTTGCGGCAGACGGATGCTAGCTGGCGCTCAAGCGTCCGCACACCTGCCTCCCTGGTATAGTAACGAATGATTTGTGTGATGGCCTCATCCTTCATTTGCAGCTGGCTTTTCGTTAGGCCATGTGCCTTCAATTGCTTCAGCAGCAAGTGCTCTTTGGCTATATGAAGCTTCTCATATTCGGTATAGCCAGACAGATTAATAATCTCCATCCGATCACGCAATGGGGCCGGTATGGTCGATAAATCATTCGCTGTTGCGATAAACATAACTTGGGAAAGGTCATATGTTTCCTCGATATAATGGTCACTGAATGAATTGTTCTGTTCCGGATCAAGGACCTCAAGCATGGCAGATGACGGATCACCGCGGAAATCATGCGACATCTTATCAATTTCATCGAGAAGGAAGACTGGATTAATGGTTCCCGCCTTCTTCATTCCTTGGATGATACGCCCCGGCATGGCGCCGACATAAGTCCGTCTGTGTCCGCGTATTTCCGATTCATCGCGCACACCGCCAAGGGAAATACGAACAAAATGACGATTCATTGATTTTGCGATCGATTTCGCCAGACTCGTCTTGCCGACACCTGGAGGTCCAGCCAAACATAGGATTGGACCCTTCAATGAATTCGTAAGCGATTGGACAGCAAGATACTCCAGCACCCGCTCTTTTACCTTTTCAAGACCATAATGGTCCTCATTCAACACCCTATCCGCTTTTGCAATATCCAAGTCGTCCTTCGTTGCATTAGACCACGGGAGGGAAATAAGCCACTCGATATAATTGCGGATGACCGCGCTTTCAGCAGAGCTCACCGGAATTTTTTCATAACGGTCCAATTCCTTCTTAGCCGTTTCAAGGACATGATCAGGCATGCCTGCTTGATCGATTTTCTCCGTCAGCTCAGCGATTTCAGCCGTCTTGCCTTCCTTGTCGCCCAGCTCCTTCTGAATAGCCTTCAATTGCTCACGCAGATAATATTCCTTCTGTGTGCGCTCCATTGATTTCTTCACACGCAGACCAATCTTCTTCTCCAGATTAAGGACTTCTTTTTCATTGTGAATAATATCTATGACTTTGTTCAGGCGTTCTTTTATATCGATTGTCTCCAATATATCCTGCTTATCCTTTAGCTTAAGCGGAAGATGGGAGGTTATGATATCAGCAAGCCTTCCTGGCTCTTCAATGTCAACTGTCGTGTTATACGTCTCCGTTGTCACTTTCTTTGAAATTTTTATGTATTGTTCAAAGTAATCCAACAAGGTTCTCATTAACGCTTCAGTTTCCGGGTCTTTCCCGGCGGAGTCTTCTATCACTTCAAGCCTTGCGGCGAGATAATCACCTTCATCCACGTACTCGATCATTTGAGCGCGTGATATTCCTTCCACCAACACTCTAATGGTGCCATTAGGCAGCTTAAGCATCTGCTTGACCTTCGTGAGCGTACCTAGTTGATAGACATCTTCCTCACTAGGTTCATCTGTGGATACTTCCTTTTGGGTTGTCAAAAAAATAAAATGGTCATCTACCATTGCTTTCTCTAGCGCCTGTACAGATTTCTCTCTCCCAACATCCAGATGAAGAACCATTGTCGGGAAAACAAGCAATCCGCGCAGCGGCAGGAGGGGAACGTGTTTTTCCTCAGTAATTGCCATTTGTTGCACCTCCGTTTAAAACCTGTTATATGTCATAAAGAATAAGACCTTTACCAATTTTATCGCATTTATAGTTTTGTGTCTATTTGGGGTGTTTCTCAGTCCTATGCTCCTCTTTTCCCTTTTCTCAGTCCTTTTTAACATTTTTCTTACGTTTTATTCAATCCTGTGACATAAAGGGGCAAACAGAGGAAAGGAGCTTGCCCGATTGAAGCCGGCAAGCTCCTTATCCATTTATCCGCTCTCCCTCTCAGACGGCCGCTCTATATCCTCCATGATTTGGTCGATGACCTGTGTTCGGTCAAACGCTTCTTGGAAAACCTCTTTCAGATGGCTGACCGGCTTAATAATTATGCCATCGAGCTCATCAAGAATGGATTGAACATTCTCTTTTGGAATGATGACCACTTCCGCTCCCGCTAGCTTGGCCGCGTTCGCTTTCGTGAAAACACCGCCAACCGGTTTCACTTTCCCATGAATACTTATTTCACCAGTCATTGCGACCTTGTTTTTAACAGGCATCCGATAAATGGCCGAATAAATGCCCACAGCCATGGCAACGCCTGCTGAAGGCCCGTCTATTGGAATTCCGCCAGGGAAATTGACATGTATGTCATATTTATCGGCCGGAACCCCCATCGTACGAAGGACCGTTACAACATTCTCGATAGACCCTTTTGCCATGCTCTTACGGCGAACGGATTTACCAGGACTGTTGAAGCTTTCCTCCTCCACAATTCCTGTGATGGTGACCGTTCCTTTCCCCTCTGCCTCGATGACCGTGACTTCAATCTCCAATAAAACTCCGGTGTTGGGACCGGTTACTGCCAAGCCATTAACCACCCCAACGGATGATTCCGCTCCTACGCTCGGGCTGAAACGCGGTGTCATCTGACTTGACTGGATGATCCATTCAATATCTTCATCCTTGATATAATCCCGCTCATCTGTGATGGCAAGGCCTGCTGCGCTTTGGACCATGTTGACGGCTTCACGCCCATTGCTTGCATATTGACCAATCATGCGCAGCCCCTTCTCGCCCAGCACAAGCTCCACCCGTTTCGCCGCATTAGCAGCCACCTGCATTAACTCTTCCTCGTTCAATTCACGGAAAAAGATTTCCATGCACCTTGACCTAATAGCCGGCGGAATTTCGGAAGGCGTCCGGGTTGTTGCGCCAACCAGGCGAAAATCGGACGGGAGACCGTTTGTGAAAATCTCATGGATATGTTTGGGGATATTCGGATTTTCTTCACTATAATAGGCACTCTCAAAATAGACTTTCCGATCCTCAAGCACCTTTAGCAATTTGTTCATCTGGATATTATGAAGTTCCCCTATTTCATCTATGAAAAGGATACCCCCATGCGCATTCGAGACGGCCCCTTGTTTCGGCTGGGGTATGCCGGCCTGCCCCATTGCACCCGCTCCCTGATAGATGGGGTCATGAACAGACCCAATCAACGGGTCAGCGATTCCCCTCTCATCAAACCGCGCTGTTGTAGCATCCAACTCAATGAAGGGGGCAGTTTGGCGAAAAGGAGACTTCACATTCCTCTTCCCTTCCTCTAAAACGAGTCTCGCGGCAGCGGTTTTCCCAATCCCCGGCGGACCATAGATAAGCACATGCTGCGGGTTTGGACCGCAAAGGGCAGCTTTTAAAGCTTTAATGCCATCCTTCTGCCCGATAATATCGTGAAAGCTTGCCGGCCGTACCTTTTCTGACAATGGCTCTGTCAGTTTGATGGCCTTCATTCTATGTAATTGATCCATTTCCTTCTTGGCTTCCCGATCAATCGTAACCTTTTGAACCCGCTGCCCCCTTAACAAATTCAAAAAATACAAGCCAATAACGACACCAAAAAATAATTGGATGATAATCACTGCTGCTGTCCAACTCATTTATGCACCCTCCTGAAGATTCATCGTATAAAGATACAAGCTAGTATCTCCTTATCAGGATGGGAATAAACCTCTAATCCCGCCCATATAAAGCATGGATAAAGAATTATTTTCGCAAAAAAAGATGCTGGTTCCAATTGGAACCAGCATCTCATTATCTATTCTGCATTAAGCAGATGTCTTCTTCTCAACCGTTTCAGTCGTACCATCAGAAAGGATAATCTTAGGTGAATCTCCTTTAGTGATGGATTCTGGCGTGATGATGCATTTTGCGATATCATCGCGTGACGGCAATTCAAACATTACCTCTAGCATAATTCCTTCAATGATGGAACGAAGACCACGCGCACCTGTCTTCCGCTCGATTGCTTTCTTAGCAATCTCAAGAAGGGCAGCATCTTCAAACTCCAATTCAACATCATCAAGGGACATCATCTTCTGATATTGCTTCACAAGAGCATTCTTCGGCTTTGTAAGGATTTGAATCAGTGCATCCTCATCAAGCTGTTCAAGTGTCGCAATGACAGGAAGACGACCGATGAATTCAGGAATTAAGCCAAAACGAAGCATGTCCTCAGGTAATACTTTCGTTAGAAGATCCTTTTCTTGGATATCTTCTTTCTCTGTTCCAGAGCCGAAACCGATTACCTTTTGGCCTAGGCGACGTTTGATAATTGGTTCAATACCATCGAACGCTCCCCCGCAAATGAAGAGGATATTCGTCGTATCGATTTGGATGAATTCCTGATGCGGATGTTTTCTTCCGCCTTGTGGCGGCACACTCGCAACTGTTCCTTCCAAAATTTTGAGCAAGGCTTGCTGAACCCCTTCACCAGACACATCACGAGTAATGGAAGGGTTCTCAGATTTACGTGCAATCTTGTCAATTTCATCGATGTAGATAATTCCCTTTTCAGCTTTTTCTACATCATAATCAGCCGCTTGGATTAGCTTAAGAAGGATATTCTCAACATCCTCCCCTACATAACCGGCTTCCGTCAAGGATGTTGCATCCGCAATAGCGAACGGAACATTCAGCAATCTAGCCAATGTTTGGGCAAGCAAGGTTTTCCCGCTTCCGGTAGGACCAATTAAGCATATATTGGATTTAGACAATTCAACATCTTCAATCTTGCTGTTAGAATTGACACGTTTATAATGATTGTACACTGCCACGGCTAAGGATTTCTTTGCACTTCTTTGGCCGATGACATATTCGTCAAGGATATCAAGAATTTCCATTGGTTTCGGAATATCCTTCAATTCCACTTCTTCGTCAGTACCCAATTCTTCTTCAACGATTTCTGTACAAAGTTCGATACATTCATCGCATATATAAACACCTGGACCCGCTACGAGTTTTCGGACTTGTTCCTGAGTCTTGCCACAGAAAGAACACTTAAGCTGCCCTTTCTCATCATTAAATTTAAACATAGTTTCACCCCTTGGTATTATGGACTCTATCATGAAATCTGCAGCTCTAAAGATCAGATTAACAAATGAAGGGTATGTAAGAATTGTAACACATATTACTCCATTTGAGGTAAAGAAAAGGCTGACGGGATATACGTAATCATTTGCTATTATGTATAAGTACATAATAACCATTCTGGCCGACTTTCAATCCTTCATCCTGAAAATGGAAACATATGTATTTCGATTATTCAGAATTAATCTACACTTTATTCGAGAAAAAAGCAATTATGTATACTCAAAAACATTTCGATATAGAAAGTCGATTTTTAGCGTTTTATGCAAATTATGATATGTATAAAACAAGGTACGATAAGTAAAATCGCACCTTGTTTTTCTGATTATATGAATTAAGCTTCTACAGTTTTGCTGTTGTCAACCAATACATCGATTGCTTTTCTTACAATCAAATCGCCTTTAACACTTTCAGTGCCGCCTAGCGCTTGGATGATTTGCTCAGCAGATAATCCGTATTGCTCAGACATTGTTTGAACTTCAGCATTGATTTCTTCTTCGCTTACTTCGATGTTCTCTGCTTTGCCGATTGCTTCAAGAGTAAGGTTGATGCGTACGCGCTTTTCAGCTTCCTCTTTCATTTGCTCTTTAAGAGCAGCTTCGTCTTGTCCAGAGAATTGGAAGTACATATCAAGAGTCATGCCTTGCATTTGAAGACGTTGACCAAACTCTTGAACCATGCGGTCTGTTTCTGTATCGATCATCGCAGCTGGAATATCCATTTCAGCGTTTTCTGCTGCTTTCTCGATAACCGTATCTTTTACATGGTGTTCAGCATCGTGGTTTTTCTTTTCCACTAAGCGGTTTTTGATTTTTTCTTTTAGAGCATCTAAAGTTTCTACTTCTTCGTCTACGTCTTTCGCAAACTCATCATCAAGTGCTGGAAGCTCTTTTGTTTTGATTTCGTGAATTTTCACTTTGAATACAGCAGGCTTGCCCGCTAATTCAGCAGCATGGTATTCTTCTGGGAAAGTAACTTCCACGTCTTTTTCTCCGCCTGTTTCAAGGCCAACCAATTGGTCTTCAAAACCTGGGATGAAAGAATTAGAACCTAGTTCCAATGTGTAGTTGTCAGCTTTTCCGCCTTCGAAAGCTTCACCATCAACGAATCCTTCAAAATCAAGAACAACTGTGTCGCCTTTTTCTGCTGCGCTTTCTTTAATAACAAGCTCAGCATTGCGCTCTTGCATTTGTTTGATTTCTTCGTTTACTTCTTCATCAGTCACTTCAGTGTCGAATTTAGTCACTTCAAGACCTTTGTATTCGCCAAGCTTCACTTCAGGCTTCACTGTAACAGTAGCTTTGAAGATAAGAGCTTGTCCTTTTTCCATTTGTTCAACGTCGATTTCAGGGCGATCTACTGGCACGATAGCTGTTTCATCAATCGCTGCAGCATAAGCTTCAGGCAAGATGAAATCAAGCGCATCTTGGTAAAGAGATTCTACGCCGAATTTCTTTTCGAATAAAGAACGAGGCATTTTTCCTTTACGGAAACCTGGAACTTGTACTTGTTTTACCACTTTTTTGAACGCAGAGTCTAATCCTTCGTTCACTTTTTCAGCAGGAACTTCAACGGTTAAGACGCCGCGGTTACCTTCTAGCTTTTCCCATTTTGCAGACATGGTTTTCCCTCCAACTATATATATTTCCTAATAAATCGTCTTTTTTTAATACTGGCATTGTATCAAACCAGATATATTGATCCTTAGGCCGCACAGACCTTTGCCTGTACACATGCATATTGCAACCATTATATTATACCATACGTTTTCCATGTTTCAACACTTCGGCCTTCAAATAACAGGGAAAGTAATCCCCTCCAGGCTTCTTATTTCTTCTAGAATCCCAGCTATCTCTTCATCAGGCTCATCCCAAACAAGTCCATAGGCTTCTTTAACAAGTCTCTCATAGGCTTCTCCCCAAATCGACAAATGGTCGATATTTAATGGATAAAGGAGAATATTATGCCGTTTGACCATCTCTAGCGCTTGGTCATACATAATAGGATCATTATGTTCAAGCTTCTCGCTTAATTCCTTTTGAAGCTCCGTTAGGAATCTTGTCTCCTCCACCTTTGGAAGGTCTTCAATGTTCACCGTCCATCTTTGCCCAAATTTATCCATTTCAATCGTTCTATTTACTTCTTGTTCCCGCAGAAGGGACAGAGCCAGCGTCTTCAGAAATGGATGCTTTTCTTCTATTAAGTATTGGCTCAAGCTATCAGCCCACGGGCGTATGTTTTGGTTGGATAAGGATGAAAGTATGTATAATTGCTCTTCAATCGTGCCAGACTCAAGAATTCGCAGAACCTCTTCTTCATCTATCGGAAGGCCCTCTGTAGGTGATGGCTGGGATGAATCCTCCTGCTGCCCGGCAATCCTCTTGCTCATTGCGAGCAGGTTCTCAAGCGATTCTACCCGCTCTGGCGGGACTTGATCCTCGTCAAATAATGCTTCGATCACCGCTATGATTTCCTCATGCTCATTTAATTGAAGAAGAATCATCAAATAAATATTAATTACATGAAAATATTCGCCGATGCCTTGGTCCATCATTCGTTTGACGATTTCCTTCGCCTCTTGATAGCGCCCCAGCTCGACCAAGGATAATGCCAGCCCGATATTAATATCCTCATGCTCTGGTTCTATTTGTATTCCTTGGTCAAAATACCGATACGCATCTTTGTAATTCTTGTCCTCCATTGCCTCCATGCCCTTTTTCATCAACAATTCGCTCAGATGCGGAAAGGGAATTATTTTGTGATCATTTTTCTTCATACTTGTACCGCCTTGGATAAATAAATTGATTGAAGTAAGTGTAGCATGCCTTTCTGTGAAAAACAAAACATTGCCGAATAGGATACTAATTATAAGACTTGCCTAAAAATCTATGAGCCTGCCTGAGATATTGGCTGAAAATGTTCAGCTTGCAATAAGGCTGTTACTTGCCTGTCTTTATCTTTTTGGCAGGTTAGTAGTTATATTGGTGTAGTTTTAGAATAGATTCTTAAACCCTTACTTAAATACATACCTCCATTTTGAAGAAATCAATCAAAATGGAGGTATTCTTTTTAACTAACTCCTAGAAGTGCGGTCTATATCAAAAAAAGCTGCATTTCTCTATCCCTTCGCACTTAAAGCTAACAATCGTTTTAGGTTCTCATCAATAAATTGATTATCGGCACTGTTGATTCCGCGGCCGGAAAAATGGCCCCAGACTGAATCAATTGGATTTAAAACAGCAGTTGCAATATGTTGAGCCTCATATTCATTTTCTTCAGCTGTGCAGAATAAATCTGTACTCCCTGGCATGATGCAGGCATGCGCTTTAATGCTATTGAGAGCCTTATCGAAATCTCCATTATATAAAGGGTTAGCACTAATATCTGCATCCTGTCCTGTCGATATCATCGCAAGGACATTGTGCGGATCCATCTTCATAAAGCTATTTTCCCAGACGCCGGCCAAAAAATCTTCTAATGAGTTATATCCCATTTCACGATATAGCTCCTTTCTGTAATACTCCTGGGATAAACCCCATCCCGCATAGACTCGGCCAACAGCGCGCATGTCTGCAGAAGTCAACGATTTTAGTTTACTTGAATCGAAGCCAACTGCAGACATGAGCACAGCCTTCATGCCCTCAAGAACCACATATGTTTGCGGCCACGTCTTTGCACCTCCGCAAAAAGGAGCAATCCGTTCCACCATATCTGGATAACTCGCTCCCCATTGAAATGATTGAAGGCCTCCCATTGACCATCCAGCCACAAGAGCAATCTTTTGAATGCCAAATTTTTCGGTCACCAGCCGATAGTGAAATTGAACATTGTCATAGATGGTTACCAGCGGAAACTTTTCCTTATCAAACGGGGGAGGTGTATTAGCAGGAGACGAAGATAAACCGTTTCCCAGCAGATTGGGAATGATAATGAAATATTTCTGTGGATCTAGTGCCATGCCTTCTCCAATCAGCCATTCATTCTGAATATGCTGGTCACCAAAAGCAGTTGGATAGATGATAACATTATCTTTCTTTTCATTCAGTTCTCCGTACGTCTTATAAGCAAGAAAAGCATTCGGCAATATCACTCCTGATTGCAAAGCCACGTCCCCTAAATTAAAAATTTCATAATCCATTGGGTTATTTCTCCCTTCAAAGTGTAATGAATGTCTTGTTGCCAGTATAATCCTGTGGTAATGTTTGGAAAAGTGAGTAAAATCCAAAGCAGCATTCAATTATATTGAAAGTTAAAAGGGGGTCCACGATGGAATTACGCCATCTGATGACATTCCGCACGGTTGCTTCAACGTTAAATTTCAGCCGTGCCGCAGAGGTACTGAACTATGTTCCCTCCAACGTGACGATGCAAATAAAAGCATTGGAGGATGAGCTTGGCGTTCGTCTCTTCGACCGATTGGGCAAGCAGCTCGTACTCACAACCCCAGGAAAGCGCTTCCTGACTCATATCCAAGATGTTCTCGAAAAGCTGGACGAAGCTCGCAGTTCCGTTCATCACAATGAACATCTGACTGGTACCCTCACGATAAGTGCAAACGAGGTTCTTTGCGCCTACCGGCTTCCAGCTGTCTTTCAACTATTTCGTTCCCGTCACCCTGGAGTGCGCCTCATCTTCCGCTCAGTTCCAAACCAAGAACTCAAGCAAGCACTCTTTGATGGAGCAGCTGATGTTGTCTTTATGCTGGATGAAACCATTCTCTCAACCAGGCTTATAGTAGAATCGTTAGTGGAAGAAACGTTCCGCTTGTTCGTCGCACCTGACCATCCTCTTGCGAAACGAGCTGCCCTGCAGCCGGAAGATTTTCATAGAGAAGTATTCCTGGTTAACGCAAAGGGATGTCCCTATCGGACGATGTTTGACCAATCCTTTGAGAAAAAAGGCATTGATAACCTTACTTATTTAGAGTTTCAAAATGCGGAGGCCATTAAACAATGCGCAATGACAGGAATTGGCATTGCCTTTCTGCCTAAGATTACAGTAGAAGCTGAAGTGGAACGAGGTGATCTTGCCGCTCTTTCATGGCAGAATCCGGATCTGCATGTATACACTCATATGGCCCATCATAAAGAGAAGTGGCTTTCACCAATCATAGAATCTTTCATAGAAGCAGCAAGAGAGGTTTTTGCTGAAAAAGGGAATAAAATGTTTTAGTATTTTTCAAGATTGTTACTCTAGTTGAGCTGTTTAAAAACAGCCGCCTCCATAAAGAAAGTGGCCGTACTTGTTATTGAATGAACGGCCCAATAGTTGAAGACAAAGAACCCTCTTCATTTAATGGAAACAATAAATAGGCGTTTTCCCAAAACGACAATATAATATACGGAAGATGCCTTCTCCAACATGATTCAGACTTTTTTATCATTATATCTTTGATGCCAAGTCTCCCTGGTTAACCTGTGATCATGTCGGCTAATACCCAAAGGCGAATCTTAGTGAAAAATAAAAACAGGCGAAAACATTCGTTTTCCGCCTGTTCCTTCTATCAGCAAACTTACCTGAAAGCTCTTAAGCAAGTGTTCGCTCTTCATATTCCTTAATAGAATCCTCATATTGCATGGTCAAGGATATTTCATCCCAGCCATTTGTGAGCATATTCTTCCAGTATGGATGGAT
>JAEIGA010005513.1_pt1 | contig 19329 bp, 31 predicted proteins | sample 9270691 | NCBI WGS metagenome assembly JAEIGA01 (sample SAMN17057246, study PRJNA624740) | gut metagenome | biome: biome; isolation source: fecal sample | host: Bos grunniens | place: China: Xizang | collected 2019 | reverse complement strand
TATCTTAAGTCTATTCATAATGCAGTTACTGTTGGACAGACAGCACTTGTAGAGGATTTACTTAGGGGTTTGGTAACTAATAAATATGAATCTGTACTTTTTGCAGAGGGCCTTTACTATGTTGTAAATGAGCAGCAAATGGTTTCATTTGTAAAACAGTGTGAGAAGGGTATTAAATTGGAGTATGTTAAAAACTTTACAAGACCCATGCCACAGGATATTGTTGATAAGATTGCAAAGATTAATCAACTTGAGGTCTTTGATAATTATGTTGTTCTTTATTATGACCCCTATGGTAAGATTTATAAAGAGACAGCAAAAGAGGAAGCAAAACGTAAGGACCCTATTATCTTCGGAGTAATTGCAGGTTCTGAGAAGTTGTATTATGTTGCTGATTGGGTTGATGAATATTGTGATTTAACATTGGAAGCATTTATTGATGCAATCGGAGTTAAGAAAGATGAACTTCATATGGATTATGACCCTTCAAAAGTAAAGAATGATAATAAGTCTAATGAAGTATCAAAGAAGAAAAAGAAGAGTAAGAAAACTAAAAAGAATAATTAAATATTAACATTTTAAAATTTTATATAATATGAATTATAGTCGTGATGATTTTAAGATTTCATTCCGTAAGAATGATGTACAGTTTTTTGTAAATGAGAAGAAGAACATTGTTATATGTGTAATAGAGGGTGAGTTGCAATCACCATATGCATGGAATTCATATATTTCTGTTGGCTACCCAACTCTTAAGGGTAAGGGTATTGCAACATGTGATAGTAATGATGTTTTTGATGTGGAGCGAGGTAAGCGTATTGCTCTTGCTGTGGCAGAGAATGATGTATATAGTCAGGCAAAGACCTATTTGAGTAACGTGTTGAAGGAGCTTCAGTTCTTTACAAAGAAAATTTCAGACTTTAAGGTAAAGAGTGATAGATGCCGTGAGCATAATAAGGATTATATTAATAGTGTTCACGATAAGAATCACCCCTTGTATAAGGAGGTAGTTTCTAAGATTAAGCATGGTTACACAAATGGTAAGCCCAATTGGGATGAGGATGAGAATAACGAGTAAATAAAAATAACATTAAAAAGATGAGAATACTATAAATAATTTGGTATTCTCATTTTTTATTTGTATATTTGCATCAAATATTAAAATATAATAATATGATTATAGAGAATAAGAAGATTGCTGATGTTTTGGATTTGGCTAAGAATTTTACCCCTAAGGAGTGGGCTGAGTTTCTTCATTTAAGTAGAAAATTTAGGAAGGCAGATTTGCCTGATTATAAAAGTCCTATTTCTACGTCAGATGATGCAAAAGATTTGTTGAATATTCTTGTAGATACGACAATTGATTTCCTTAAGGAGAGAAAGTTGGATGATGTATATGAGGTTTCTTTCAGTGCTGACGGTCTATATGATTCAGTTGCCTATGGAGAGTGGACCCCATCGACAGATGCATCAATATCATTTGTGGGACTTCAGGAAGACGAAGATGGAGATAAAGAGTACAGAGTTCGAAAATCAATAACAAGCTACATGTAGTAAAAAATATGAAAAATAGTTATAACATAAAAAGTGATAGATATAATCATACACATAGATTCGTTAGAATATTAGATAGCGAATATTATAGATTTATTCCAGAAGAGGATTGGATGCCATTATATTTAACATATACTAATAATAAAAATGAAGTGGCATTTGTAGATACAGAAGGTGGACCATGTATTGCTGCTGGTTGGAGTAATAATGAAATTACTGTAACTGAAATTATTTTGAGGGATAATTTATTAATGTTTAAACTTAAAGAAAATGAAACTAAAGAAGTTGTGGAAACAGAGTAAAATAGATTGCGCTCGTGATTTTATGGATGAGTGGATTAATGCTTATTATTATATTATAGATGTAATGCAAGGAAATATAAAATCAAATAATCCAGTTCATGAAACAAAAACAAAAGTATGGGCAAATAGGGTGTTAGACCAAAAGTTTAAACATATACTTTCTCAACATATTCTTTGTAAAGAAGAAATGAAACAAATATATTATGAGTATATATATAACTTAGATGAAATTCATAATAAAGTATTACATCATATTTTAGATAAAAATAGAAAGGAATAAATTATGAGTGGAGGAAAGTTAGAATATTCAAGATATAGGCTTGAAGATATTATTAATACTATTGAGAATGAGATTAATAATAATGAAAAACCACCTTATGATAATCCAGATAATGAATGGGATAGATTAGAAAATGAACGTTTTTATGCTGAAGGTGGTTATAGATGGGATTCTAGAACTATTCGAGAATTTAAATTTGCAATTAAATTAATTAAAAGAGTGGATGTGTATATGCATCGAATTGATTACCTACTTAGTGGTGATGATGGTGAGGATAATTTCCATAAAAGATTAAAAGAAGATTTAAATAATTTAAAATAAAAAATAAATATGAAGAAGATTATTTTGATTGCCCTGTTGGTTATTTTGGGGTGTGGTGTAGCAACATTTGCTGGAATGTATTTTAGTTATAATAACAAGGAAATTGCTCTTCGAGCAAAGGCAGAGGCTCAGGTTGGAAAGATTGAGGGTGTCCATGATAAGATGTGGAAGGTTATTCAGCAGAAGGCTCAGGTAACTACTGAGTATAAGGATGCTTTTGCTGAAATTTATCCTGATATTATTTCTGGTCGTTATTCAGGTGAGGGTGACGGTTCATTGATGAAGTGGGTTACCGAATCAAATCCTAATTTTGATACTTCACTTTATACTGACCTTATGCAGAGTATTGAAATTTTGAGAAGCGAGTTCCAACGTAATCAGGAGACTATGCTGGACCTTGTAAGAGAGCATAAGACCCTATGTACTACATATCCTGGTCGTTGGTTCATTAGTAATACTCTGGAAATTGAATACACAGTTATTAGTTCAACTAAGTCAAAGGTTGTAATGGAAACTGGCATTGATGATGATGTAAAATTATTTTAAAAATATTATGGATATTACTACAAATTTTAATATAGGTGAAAGAGTATTTGTAATGCATAATAATCGTATTGTGGAAACCAATATTGATTCACTTTATATTATCGTTTTGCCTCAAACTACACCATGCTCAAATATAATTGTTAAATATAAAGTTAAAAAATTTAACCATGATTGGAGTGAGGAGTTTGAAATTAATGAAAATGAGGTTTTTAGAAATAAAGAAGATTTGATTCAATATCTTTTAAAACATTAATATTATGAATTTTATTATATACATAATACCGTTTTTTGTAGCAATCATATTATTTCTCTTTTTTAGAAAAAAGGTTGTATGGTGGGAATATGTTGTTCTCATCATACCATCCTTACTTTTCTCATTGTTAATAAAATTATGTATGGTGTCTTATAACGCATCTGACACTGAATATCTAGGTGGTTATGTAACCAAGATAGTTTATTATGAGGAATGGGATGAAATGGTACTCAGAACAAAGACAAGACAAGTTCCAGATGGAAAGGGAGGTACAAGAACACAGACCTATACTGTATTGGAACGTGAGTTTCATCCTGAAAGATGGGTTTATATCAACAACGAAGATAATTTTGAGCACAGCATTTCAAAAGAATTATATAATAAAATTAAATTCAGACTAAATAGTCCTGCTATTTTTAAAGATATGAAACGAAATTATCATCGGATTGATGGCGATGCATATGTAACCATGTATGATGGTAGTATAGAACATTTATATGATATTACACGTGCTCATAAATATAAAAACAAAATCCAAGCCTCTCAATCTAACACAATTTTTAAAATGTTAGACATTGATAAGGAAATGGCTGATTCTTTAAACCTTTATGAATATCCTGAAATTACTGACTTAGCTCAAAATCCTATATTGGGAAGAAATGTATCTAAAGAAGAACTTCAGATATTTAGGTATATTAATGCTATGAAAGGTAAAAAGAATGAATTTCGTACATATGTATTATTTTTCAATTATGATGAATTTGATAAATCTGAATTACAAAAATCATATTGGCAGAATGGTAATAAAAATGAGTTTATTGTCTGCTTAGGAATGAAAGGTGATTCGGTAGCATGGACTAATTCTTTTTCATGGTGTGATATGCCTAAATTAGAGGTTAAAACTAGAAATTATTTTATTAATAATCCTAAATTGGATTTGAAAGAATATGGTACTTGGCTCAATAATAATATTGATGAGAATTGGGTACGAAAAGAATTTGATGATTTTAATTATATTGATATTGAATTGTCAACTGGGCAATATATTGCACTTTTCTTTTTAACTATGTTGTTTAATATAGGAATTGGTGCTGCGGTTATATATAATAATGTTAATTTTGATGACTAATATGAAAGGAAAAAATTGTGGAGTAAATTGTAAACATTTTCACGGGACATGTGATTTCGATGAAAATGGTGGATTAAAATTTATTGAATGTTGTGATATTCATAATGATAAGTTTTTAGAGTTTCAAAGAAAATACGGTGAAAAAATATGTGCCTGGGTCGATGAAAACATTATTATGCCTTGTTTTGAACCAACTGAAATTACAGAATCATTAAATAAATTAGATGAAACAATTACAAAAGTATTAGAAGAATATGATAGCGGATTGGAGGGCTGATGAAAACAATAACTTTAGAATGGAAATTGAGATTAATAAATCTAAAGTGTCTGCTGAAAATGAGCGATTAGCAACGCTTGATTATGACGATGTATTTAAAGCATTTATTTGTTTAAGTGAGAGTCTATTTGGTATGGAACGAGATTATATCTTAAGACGTTCTAAAACATTAATAGAAAATGAAATTAATAATATTAAAAGAATAGGATTATATGATGGAGAATGAAAAGACAATTTTAACAATTGAACAGAATAATATGAAATTTATTTCTGAAATGCCATGGGATGCTGGTATGGATGATATGTTGGATGCATTTTATGGATTATGTGTTTCAGCAACTTTTACTCCTAAAACAATTTTAACTCATATGAAGGAATTTGCTGAAGAAAAGCTAGAAGCATATTGGCCCAATGAATATGGAGTTGAGGAAACAGATGATTAATAATATTTTTAAACTTTCAAATAGAAATATTTGGAAGTTTATTTTTTAATTTGTATATTTGTAAAAAAAGAAAATATGACACAAAATTATAATTTCACTCTTTTAGAGTATATGAGAGCATATGAATCTGATGATAATAAATATTATCAGGCCGCTGCATTTCATCAAATGACATTTGTTAGAGATGATTTAAGTAATCATCTTCTCAATACACCCGTATTTGTTGTTGGTCATCACTATAGTAAATCAGTTGAACTTCCTGTATATGCTATGAGATTATTGAATGGCATAATGGTAGTCATGAGAGAGAATTTCCATGGATGGGTAGTTTCAATTATGAGTCCTAATAAAATTAATATTCCTGGTGACTTAGTACATGGAGACCATGGAAATGGAGATATTCCATTGCTTTATTGTGAGGGATTTCTTCCTGAATGGGTGTATAAATATAAGACCGAAGATTTCACTGAAACAACAGTCCGTGTAAACGATGATTTTAGACTTTATACACTACTTTATCTCTTAGATAAGGAAATCCTTTCAAACACAGAAAAAATCGATAAAACAGCCCTTTCTGGCTTAAATAAAAGGTCTATTGAAACTATTATTAATCAATATACTGTAAGGCATTATTTGGCTAAGAGTTTTCATGAGTTATTTACTTCTACTTATGAAAAAATGACAAATTATAATTTCTGTGAAAAGAATGATTTACCTATTTTTATAAGTGACATAAATGATGTCTATGAACGTATTATAAATTATCCTGAAATTGGGGAAATGTTCTTAAAAGAAAAACTAAGTTTTGATTGGGGTGAATATTTTGGAACAAATGAATTGAGTTTATAATTTAAAAATTTTAATATTATGGTACTATACATTTATAAACAAAATGAAGACGGTGGAAGAGATGTCATATTTGATATTGAATTTTATCTAAAGGATGATAATTTCCATGATGGTAGATTGTGGTATTCAGAACTTCATGTTGTAACAATGGTTAAAAATTTATTGATATGGTATAAAGATAATCAGCATAATTTTACTGAAGAAACTGAACAGGAATTTTTAAATGATATTCATGAAATTGACAATCTTCGTGGATGGCTATGGGAAAAAGAAAAGAATTGGGCTACTTCTAGTGAAAAAGCAAGAATAAGACATGACCGTGATTTTCTACCTAAACTTCGAAAGATAGTTAATGATTTCGCTAATAAATATGGTTTTGAAACTAATGAAGATTAATTATGCTAACAAATAAAGAAGCTGAAGAATGGTTGAAAAAACAAAATTATGAATTCGTCTATTATTGGAATCATTTACCGAAATTTGAAACGCCAGAACAAATACCTGAGTTACCATGTGTGGAAAAAGATGAAGTATGGAAAACATATTATGTACCTAAATTAATCGAAGCGGGTGCTATCCCTAAGAAAGATTTAATAATTGGTAAAGAATATTTAGGCTCTTGTCGAAATAGCGAACGTGCAATTTGGAATGGTAAATGTTTTGAATATGAACGTTATAAGTGGGGGACAACTTATATTGATGAAATCAATCATTTTGAAGATGATGATGGGTATGATTTATTTGTACCCATAAGAATAATAGAAAAAGGCTCGGAGTAACCGAGCCTTAATTGTTTTATAATCAAAATGTTATGAAGAGGCTGTCTGTGTTGTCCAACCGCTTGGAATAGCATTATTGCCTGTAGTTGTCCATGTTGCTCTTGAGTTTTTAACAAACGTACCTGATGAGGCTACTGATTGTACCCAAGAACGTGTATAACTTGTACCAGGCGTTGTTGTAAACATTGCCTTAATATAGTTAAGTTTACTACAGTTTTGGAACATATACTGATAACAATAACGCTGTAACGATGTTGCTGGTAACACTGGTGCAGTAGTTAAAGATGAACAACCTCTAAACATATACTGATAACAATATTGTTGTAATGTTGTTGCGGGTAATGCTGGTGCTGAAATTAAACCAGTACAACCATAGAACATATAATTATAGCAATACTGTGATAATGTTGTTGCAGGTAAAAAGTTCTCAGAAACATTCTGTAAATTAGTTGCATTGTAAAAAAGACGATTAAATGCATAATTTTTACCACTCAAACTAATATTATCTTTTCCAGAATCACCATATAGTAATGCCATAGCATTTCCTCTTACATTACATTTTTTGCCAAGAGTAAAAGTACCAATACCACCAGTACTACCTGTTGATGAACCAATAGTACAATTTCCTCTAAATGAAATGGTTTGTCCGTTATTAATACTTGGGGATGTTGCGCCTGAAGATAATGCCACCCAATCACCATCACCATCAATACAATATTCTGTTGCATTTCTTGATAAACTAACAGTAAAACCATCCTCTAATGCTTCAAAAGTTACATAATCATCAACATTTATTACAGGACCAGAGGGTTCTGCATCATAAATTACATTTTCGCCTAAATATATTTTATTTACACGATTTTCCCCTAAATACAATGCATCTATTAATATCCCACCTAAATAAATTTTATTAGTATTTGCCATTGTTAAATGTTTTATTCAATTATTAGCTAATAATGTATAGGGTATTAGGGTCTTTAGTTGTAAGGTTATCGTAAGCAGTTTGTGTAATTGGCTCTAATTTTAAATTACCTAAAACAGCGTTTAGTTCTGATTCTGTTATATATTCAGAAGGGACAGATGTCAAATATCCTTTATTATTCATTTCTGTCTCAGTAACATATTCAGATGGTATGCTTGTAAGATAACCCTTGGCGTCAACTTGTGCCTTGGTATAATAATTTGACATATCAGCACCACTGCCTGTTCCCGCACTATTAATTGCATCTTCAACAGTGCGACCATCACTCATATATGTTGCTTTTGCGTGACCTCTAAAGTAAATTAGTTCATTACTCTTAGTGTCTTTTGCATCTTTAATTATTCTATTTGCCATATATCTTATTTTTATTTAAATTATTAATCTAATTTGAAGAAACAACCCTTAATTTGTGAAACATAAGCACTAGCAATAATACTATTAGATAATCCAGTTGTATCTGAAGATGGGTGAACACCATCAGGACAGAACCAATACATGTCCGAAATAAATGTACCATCAGGTTTACGAATTGTTCTATTTCTTAATCCTGTATGTTTATATGTATTTACACAAGGGAAACCATAATAATCAGCAATTGATTGATTCGCTTGCAATATATATTTTGTTTGGAAACTATTCATACCATCACCTAATGCAGAACCATAATCCTGAGAGAAGTAATTACCAATAACGATACGAATTCTAGGGTCAATTTGTTGGATTTTAGCAATAATATATGCCATTGCACCAAAATACTCTCCACGCATACCTCCTGTATCAGTACCTGCAAGCCCATTAGCCACAGCATATACTGTTTGCATATAAACCTCACCATCATAATATCTATTATCTGCCAAGTGGGTTAACCACCACCATCCTGCATTACCGCCAATAACAGGGTATTCAACACCTTCAGCACCTGAACCAGGTCCCCACACAGAAATGCTATCTTTATCTGCTGTTACATGTTGGTTACATACATTAAAAATATTACCTCTATCATTAAAACCATGGTCAATTACAACACCATCACATTTAGCAATTGTTCCGTCAATATAAGGAATAATTCTTGTTTCATAAGATGAATCCATAAAATCATTCAAATAATCATCTCTCCAAGTAGTTGATAAACCTTCATTTTGTCTAATTGTTTCAAGAACAGTATAGTATTTATCATAAATTTCTTGACGAGTTGCAGATAAACAATATGCAGTAGCAAATTCCGCAGCAACTTGAGCAGATGTTGTCCAACTTGGTGTTGCAGGATACCAAGAAACTATTGAACCTGCTTTTGCCATGTTATATAATTCAAATCCAAGAGCATCAGCAACCATTTTTGGGTATGTATTATTTTGTTGTGGGTCGATACTAATATCACCAGCAGGAATAGATGTTCCTAACCACAACACGCTTGCTCTTGCGTCTATAATTGAGTTATTTTCAAGTTTTGTTATTCTATTTGAAAGAGAGCTATCTTTATTTTCTAAAGTAGATATCTGTTGATTAACACTAGTTGTAGTAGCATAATCTCTAGCATCTAATTGTTCAGAAGTAACAAAATCATTTGAAACACCTTCTACTTCTTCTACTGTATCAACAGCAGTAACATATTCAATCGCCTCAATCTCTTCTCTTACAAATTCCTCTGAAGCCAAACCATCCACACTTGGAATTGTAGGCTTATCTGTTAAATCATTATAAGATTTGCTAAATAACTCAGTTCTATCTGCTTTATCGGCAAGTTGATTCTTGATTTCAGTATCATCATAAGATGAATTTTGGATTTTACCAATTTCTTGATTAACATATGTTACTGTTGCCAAACCCTTTTCATTAAGTTCACTCTCAGTAATATATTCACTTGGTACACCAGTCAAGTATCCCTTATTTTGTAATTCAGTTGCTGTAATATACTCTGAAGGTACAGCAGTTAAAAAACCTTTATTTTGTAATTCAGTTTCGGTAATATATTCAGCAGGTATTGATTGTAATGCTGTTGCACCTTTAGATGCATTACTTCTGATTGTTTCAAGGTCTGTAATTTCATCTTGTTTACCGTTAATAGCATTATCTACATATTTTTTATCTGTAAATTCAACTATTTCATCATTGTCATTTTTTAAAAAAAGTCTTTCACTGTCTTTTTTATAATTAATAGCAATTTCACCATATTCTATGTCATTAGAATTAGGCTTAACATTTAGTTCATTTGTTCTTAAATGTTGTATAATTTGTCTTTCTGCCATGTTATAATATTTTTTATACATAAATAGTTAAATAAAATCATTATATAAAAAAAATACCCATTAATGGGTATTTTTTATTGAAAAATAAGTTTAAATTTCATTTTAATAAAAATTTGTCCTCCAGTATAACTTGAAGAAGACCCAAATTGTGGTCGTTTATTGGAACCACTTTCCGTAATAACCAATTCTTCATTATCTACAATTCTATATTGGTCAACTTTTTGAGAATATGTTCTATTATAGAAACCAACATATGGTGGTAAATTAATTACATTTCCATTAGCATCTGTCACAATCAAATCTTCTAAATGAATAGTACAAGAAGATGCTGTGTTAATCCATGATGGTGACCTTAGCCAATAACTTTGGTTACTATTATTAAATTCTATTTGAACATAGTTATCTTCCAAATCAGTAATTAAATTTAAGTCACCATTTGCTTTTGCTGTATTTAAGTCAAAATGTTCTTTTCTTACATATTCCTCACCCAATACATCTGGATTTTCAGGTTCTTCTGGTGCTTCTTTTGCAGGAATATTTATTAATGTAGTATCTAATTTATATTGAGCAATAGGAGTATAAAGATTAACATGTGTTTCATCTTCTGCATCTTTAAAAACCATACCTCTAATTACGATATAATTATCATAAACATCAACTATTCCTCCTTCTGATTCTAATCCTTTTGAAACCCTGCTACTCGTTCCATTAGAATCTATTGGACTTGCACAAGAAGGAATATGAACGCACCATCCACAAGTTGGATTCCCGTTTTCATCATATGAACGGAAAATATTTGCATTTTCTTCATATTTCTGTAAATACCATTTCCAGTGTGAGTGCCCGCTAAACCATACTGTATTTAAATAATGCTCATTAAGTGCTAAAAGTCTAGTTAATTGCCCACCACCAAGCCAGTTATTAGATGGATAAATTTGTTTAAAATTACCTGCTTTTTCTGGGAAAAATAAATGGGTAAAAACAAAAGTTCTATCATTTCGATACTCTTCTAATTTCTCTTCTAACCAATCAATTTCGGAATCCAAATATGGTGTACCACCACTTCCAAGACTATATCTATTCATACCTAAAAATATAAAGTGTATATTTTTCCCACCAATAGTTTTAGTAAATTCAAAAGTCTTTTCATTACCAGTATATGGTTCCCAATCATCATTGCTTAAATCACCTGAATTTGGGCAATCATGGTTTCCAGTAGTTGTATATACAGGTGTGTTGTATGATTTATCTTCAACAATACCTTTATACACAGCAAATTGTGCAGGACGGCCACCTTGAGTTATATCACCACAAATACAAGTAATATTAACAGATTCTTTATCATTAAAAAATGTTAAAGCATTTTCAAAATCGACAATATCTTCATTGCTTTGAGAGTCAGCATTATTGTTGTGAACATCTGATAGTATACCAAATCTAAATAATCGTTCTCCATAGTTTGGTTTAAAACTATTTAAAGGAATTTTACCAACCATCTCACCTTCGGAATTAAATATACCAATACTTTCTGATGAATAAGGGGCAATATTTTCGTTTATAAAATTGTTAAATGCATTTATACTCATAATATTAAATTGTAAATTCGGTTATTGGTTTGAAATTATCAACAACTTGGTCATAACTATCAATATATTTTAATGTATAAGTACCAGATGATAATAATTCTTCATTTATTATTATTATTTCATTGTTTTCATTAATTTCTCCGATATTATCCACAGTAGGTTCTTCTGGAGTATCTGGTTCTACTGGTGTATCTGGGGTAATAATACCACCATCAATTTTACTAATAGCATCCTTAATCATTTGTTCAACTATATCAATAGATACATAACCAGACAACATAGCATCTACTTCTGATTTGGTATAATAACGTTCATCATGGGTATGCCCTGAATCAGATTTATTTGAAATAGCATCATTTACTAATGAATCAACATAGTTTTTATCTTTAAACTCGATAATTTCATTCTCACTATTTTTAATATACATAGACTCCCCACCCTTAGAAATATTTAAACCAATTTCACCAGCTTCTAATACATCTGGTGATGGTATATTTCCTTTAATATCAGTTCTATAATGTTGTACTATATGTCTTTCCATAATTTTACTATGTTCTTACTTTATATATACATAAATAGTATATGATAATAATAATATTGTTTTTTTGTTTTTTTATTTGTATATTTATTATAAAAATTTTACATATGATAAACTATAGTATTTTAACATATATAATAGGTGATTATGAAGTATTAAGAGAAATTAAATATAACATTAAAGATAACCCTCATATTGAGCATATTTGTGTAACAGATAACCCCAATCTTAAATCAGACACCTGGAAAGTAATATATGATTCAGATTTAGATAATGATTATATGACTTGTTGGGATAAAGTATTTAATATAAGATATAATTTATTTAAATATAGTACAAATGATATTTGTTTAAGAATAGATGGGTCAATAGAATTAATTAAACCAGTAGATGATTTAATTAAAGAGTTTAATGATAATAATTATGACGGTTGTTTTCTGATTCATGGGTCAAGAGATTCAATTATAAATGAATTAATATCATGGTTTCGTTTTAAGGAATATTCTGAATTGGAGTTTTTAACACAAATTAGTATTATACATAATAAATTAAAATATGATTTTAATAAAAAAGGATTAATAGAACAAACTATAAGCATAAATAAACGAAGTAAATTAACAAATATTATAGACAATGATATGTTAAAATTATTATGTTTTAATAATAATCATTTAACAAGATTAGACCAGACAATGTTTACTGCATATATAACAAAAGTACATTCTAAACAAAATTGGATGTTTATAGATAGAAGTATTATGGATGGAAGATATTTTCAAAAATATGAACATAATAATTTAAATGAAAAAATTTTTATGAAACCTCCAGAAGAATATTTAATTCCACATTTTAATAATAAAAAAGTGGAAACATATAAATTACCTTAAATATTTTATTTGAGAATACTATAAAATTTGGTATTCTCATTTTTTATTTGTATATTTGTAAAAAATAAAGATTATGACAAAAATAGATAGCCAAAAAGTTCTATATAGTATCGGTAATAATGATGAATGTTACACTCCAGCATATGTAGTTGAAGAAATTATTCCTTATCTTCCAAAAGATAAAATTATTTGGTGTCCTTTTGATAAAGAGGATAGTGCTTTTGTGATAGTGTTGAAAAATCATGGATTTAAGGTAATTAACTCTCATATTGATAACGGTCAAGATTATTACCAATATGAACCAGAACATTGGGACATTATGATTAGCAACCCCCCATTTACAAATAAAAGACAAATATTCGAGAGAGCTTTATCGTTTAATAAACCATTTGCTCTTATTATGTCTAATACCTGGCTTAATGATAGTGCACCTAAAGTTTTATTTAAAGACCGAGATTTACAATTATTGATGTTTAGAAATCGTATTAAGTTTCTTAACAACGGGGTGATAAATAATAAAATAACATTTAGTAGTAGTTTTTTTTGTTGGAATTTACTCCCAAAACAAATTATTATTTCAGACAAATAACAAGATTATGCCAAAAATGAAATTCAATGTTTTACATTTAAACTTCAATAAGAATGAGGTAGAACCATATGATATACTTCCTTATTTCCGTGATTGCTGGAAAGCAAAATGTTATAAAGAAGACGTTAATAAAATTAAAGAAACAAAAAGTAAAAATAAACGTATAGAACTATTAAAAAAATTTATTCAAGATAGGTCTTTATATATGTTTTGGGCTCGTTGTGAGTGGGAGTTTTTAGTAGCACATTGGCCATTTGGTTCAAAACAAATGTACGAAGATTTGAAAAAATTTTGGAAAGATTATCCAGATATTGATGATTATACTAATACAATCAAGTTGGATAATATTATTATTCAAGATATGGATAAAATTGATGTTCATAAACAGATTATGATGAACATTGATATAATAACAGATATTTTGTATAAAGAATTTTTTAAAAGAATAATTTAATTAATTTAAAATTTTAAAAGTTATGAATATAGCATTAGTGGCACATGATGCCAGAAAACAAGAAATGATTGATTGGGTGACATATAATATAAATGTACTTAAAGAACATAACCTTTATGCAACTGGTACAACAGGTAAACTTATCAGTAACATTGAGGTGTGTGATGATGAACTATTAGATGAGTGTTTATATCATTTTTATAAGCCATTAAAAGATAAGGTAACTTGTTTACTTAGTGGGCCACTTTCAGGAGATTGCCAAATAGGGGCAATGATAGGTGAAGGTAAAATAGATTTTCTTATCTTTTTTTGTGATAATCTTATTACTCAGGGGCATTATCAAGATGTAGGTGCTTTATCTAGATTAGCATCTCTTTATAATATTCCATACGCAACAAATAGAACAACAGCAGATATGATTCTCACTAGTTCATTGTTCGATAACCCAAATTATGAACGAATAATACCTTCAGTTATTGAAAATTATAAAAATAGGCAAATGAATTTTTAATTTTTAAACTATTTATTTGTGAATCCCCACCAAACGGGGATATAAATATTATGGGAAAAATTAAATATGAAATTTTAACAGAAAATATTTTTAAAGGGGAAGAAGAAAAATATTTTTATTTTTATTGTATTACTAATTTAAAAAGTAATAAAAAATATTGGGGTGTTCATAGTACAGTTAATCTTGATGACGGTTATAAGGGTTCTGGATATGCTTTAATAGCCGAAATGAAAACTAAACCTTTAAGTGATTATAAAAAAGAAATTTTAAAATTTTTTAAAACTAAAGAAGAAATGTATTCTTATGAAGAATCTTTTGTTACAAAAGAAGTTGCAAAAGATAAAATGACATATAATCAGCATACTGGTGGTAGTGGAAGTTGGGATTTTACTATAGGCAGGGTAACAGTTAAAGATAGTAAAGGTAATTGTTTTTTAGTTGACAAAGATGATGAAAGATATTTAAATGGGGAACTTGAACATAATATGGTGGGATTAGTCCATGTGATAGATATTGAAACTAATGAACATATTACAATTTCTAAAGAAAAATATCATAATAATAAAGACCGCTATAAACCACATATACAAGACTATATTCAGGCTATAGTAAATGGAGTTAAAAAATGGGTACCTAAAGATGAATATTATAAGAATAAAAAATTAGGCTTAATGCATGGTCATACAAAAGGTAAAGGAGTTTTTAAAGATAAAAATGGTAAAAATATCATGTGTAATTTAAATGACCCTAGAGTTTTATCTGGAGAATTAGTTGGTTCAACTAAAGGTTTAACCACGTATAAATATAAAAATGATTTTAGTAAAACTTGTCAAACAACAGCTAATGACCCTAGAGTTTTATCTGGAGAATTAGTTGGTATTAATTATGGAATAGTTTTTTGCATAAATCCAATTAGTGGTGAAAAACTTAAAACGACAAAAAATGATGAACGTTTAAAAACAGGTGAGATATGGCCAATGACTAAATATATTGCATATCAAAAAAAATTAAGAGGAGAAAAAGTGGGTAATAATAAAAAAATATTAACCAAAAATGATTATTATCAAATGTATCAAAATATTATAGATTTATGTAAAAACAATATTCCACAAAAAGAAATATCAAAAATAACTGGTTACACAAAACAAAAAATTAAATATGTCTGGGAACGATTTAAAAAAGCACCTGATGAATAAAAAATAGAATGTAAAATGAATAAAGAATATAAAACACCTGATACATACGGGTCAAAATTGAGAAATAGATTATCTCCTTTTTATAATATGATAAGCGCAATCTATTCAATTACACGAAGTAATGACACGTCAATTTCAAAAGAAGTATTACTTAATTTTTTAGTTGATTCTGTGGATAATCTTTGGGAAGATTATAAAAAGATTCTTGAAATGTCATATGACCCTTTGTTGAATAAAACTGAATATAAAGAATAATATGGGAGAATTTAAAGGAACACAATATAAAGCATGGTTTACTAGTGACACTCATTTTGGTGGAAAATCTATTTTATATTTTCATCCAGAAAGGCGTGAAGCCGTTGGTATTACATTAGAAGAACTTCAAGAAGATAGAATGGCTGCCATCGAAAAACATGATGAGTGGCTTATTGATGTTTGGAATAAAACAGTTAAGAAAAAGGATTTTGTATATATACTTGGTGATTTTAGTCTTTGCAATAAAGAACGAACTAAGAAAATATTAGAAAAGTTGAATGGTAGAAAATTTTTAATAAAAGGAAACCATGATAAGAGTTGTATTGGATTAGAATCTTATTTTGAATGGGTGGGTGATATTAAAGAGGTAAAATTTACTCATAATCAATATCCATTTATTAGTCCTGACGAAACTTTTGCCGTTGAATTATGTCATTTTCCAATGCTTACATGGAATAGAAGGCCTCACGGAACCTGTCATTTACATGGTCATTGTCATGGCTCAGTTTGTGAGTTTAATGAATATTCCAAAGAGTTAAGATTTGATGTTGGTATTGATTCAAAAATGGGTAACTTAAATTTAATAGACTTGGAAAGTGTATATAATAAGATGATTGAAATTAGAAATAGTACAGATAGTAAAACATTCCAAGAACATACTGAAAAATTAATGTTAAAACAAGGATTTAGAGCGTAATATGTTTAGTAAAGAAGAAAGAAGTACATTCCCTTATTGGTTTGCACATTGGTGTGCATTTAATATGACCGCACTTAATTTAAGGATGTGGAAACCAAAATATCTATTCCATGATATCGAAAAACCATTCCTAATGTTATTATGGAAAGATTATACTAAGGTCCAAAAATGGCATAGAACTCATAATAACCACCATCTTGAATATAAAGATGGTGTAGATAATATTGATTGTGAAGCATTAATCATTGACTGGGAATGCTCTCATTTCACAAAAGAGAAAAGTCAATTAAAATGCAGAGAAGAAGTATTAAATAAAATTTCCAAGAATCACGCACAAAGTGATTTCTTGAAAAATAAAATAATTCCATTATTGGATAAGTTAAACTTATAAAAATATGAATACATATTATTTCACATTTCCATTTAGAGGTGAATATCAGTTTATTAATATGGATGCTAATATATTAGCAAACCAACTTGTTAATATGATGGGTGAATATGATTTTACGTATGAAGAAGGTCAATGTTATCAAAAAACATTCCTTAGTAAAAATCCAGAAACTAATGAATTTGAAAATCTTTGTGTTAGTTTCAATTATAAAGACCCATCATGCGTTGATGTATATTACCCTAACGATATAGAAGATGAAGATATGGCTGGAAAAATTATTGAACAAAATATTCCATGCCTCCTTACTAAAGTCGTAGATAATAAAAACCTAAAAGATTTATACGATATAAATGATGAGTGGTAGTCTATGGGGAAAATATTAAAAATTTTAAATTTAAAATTAGATAGAAATCAATCTTATATATTTATATCATTATTAATAAGTGGTTTATTAATTACTTATATATCCCCAACAATAATTAAAGAAGTATATTCTTCATTACCAACAGAATGGATTGCTTTTGAAAGTTTGTTTATGTCACTATCAAGTTTAATTATAGGTATGATTTGGCGTAACAAAATTAGACAAAAAATTATTAAACATTTTTTATTATTTTTGTTTTTTGAAACAATATTAGGTGTTAGTTTAATTCTTTGGTTATTGTTTATTAACTATAATGTTTGGGTATTAGCAATAATGTCATTATTTTTTACAAGTTTCATTACGTTATTTGTTGAAAAATGTACAATGGTATTTAAGTCTAAATTATGGAACAATGACACAAGAGAACAATATGATAATAATTATTCAATAATAACTGGTTTAATTTGTATTATTGGTGGAATACTTGCATTATTATTTTCACCTACGTTAAAAGTTTCTTTAATGTTATGGGGAATTGCATATACTGTTGATGATATTGGTTGGGCTTTAGTTTATATAAAAAATAAAAATTTACACGAATGAAATATTTAATAGTTCCAGACATACATGGAAGAGATTTTTGGAGAGAACCTGTATATAAAACCCTTCAAGAAACTGATACTAAAATAATTTTCTTAGGTGATTATGTGGACCCTTATTATGGTGAATTTTATGATGGTGATGAAGATAAATGGTTGGTAGAAGGAATTAATTCATGGGAAAACTTATCTGATTATGTAGTGAAAACATTAACTGATATAATAGAATTGAAGAAACAAAACCCTGAAAGAGTTATCCTCCTCTTAGGTAATCACGATTGTAGTTATGCTATAAGTACAAGAATATGTAATTGCCGTCATGAAAGACCTAAGCATGCTAATGAGTTACGTAAATTATTTGAAGAGAATAGAGATTTATTCCAATTAGCATATGAAGATTATATTAATGATTATCATTATATTTTCTCCCACGCTGGCATAAATAAACAATATGCTTATGATTGCTTTGGTAAAAAAGTTACTGAAGAAAATGTTGTTGAATTATTTAATAAAGCATACGAGGAAGATAATTATGGTATAATAGAATCTTTAGGATTATTTTCACATTGGAGAGGTGGTTGGAGAGCAGATTATGGTTCTTTGGTATGGGCCGATGCAAGAGAATTTCTACAAGATAAACAAGAAGCATATGGAATATCTGTTGTTGGGCATACTCAACTAAAAAAGTCTATCATTGAAGATAAATTTGCTTTTATTGATACTAGGAATTGTTTTTACTTAGATAATTCTGGAAAAATTGAAGTTTTCAAATAGAAATATTTGCAATAAATAAAATATTATCATGGTAATGCACATTATCATGGTATGTTGATAATGAACAAAAATATTGAGAATGTGGATAAATAGAACTTTTAGAGATGTTAATAGTCTAACATATTTTCTTAATGAAAATGATAAAATTATCAGTAACGTTAATATATCTGTAGCACCAAGACAATTTGGCCTTATATACTTTGTTGCTGTTTTTAAAGTTGAAGAAGGTAAAGAAAACGAATTAATTGAAACAGATTAAATAAAATTGTAATTTCCAGATAGAAATATTTGGGAATTTCTTTTTTTATTTGTATATTTGCACTGAAAATTTTAAGTAAAACTTTAATAATATAAATTATGAAGAATATTTTTGTTTTGAATGATTCAGCAAACCCAAATTATCTTGCAACAATTTGTAAGATTGATGAGGTTTTCCCTATTGAGGGCGCTGATAAGCTTGTAAAGACTGTCATTAACGGTTATGACATTGTAATTAGTAAGGACCATAAGCCTGGAGATATTGTAGT
>JAEIGA010005512.1_pt1 | contig 19334 bp, 18 predicted proteins | sample 9270691 | NCBI WGS metagenome assembly JAEIGA01 (sample SAMN17057246, study PRJNA624740) | gut metagenome | biome: biome; isolation source: fecal sample | host: Bos grunniens | place: China: Xizang | collected 2019 | reverse complement strand
CATTAGGGGGGAGAAAAGTTATCAACAATTTCAGCCTTTTTGGGGGAGGTCTAAAGGAATTTCGGGTCAATAAGGGCGAAATTGAGTCGCAATAAGGGCGAAATTGGATACCCAAAATGGGCGAAACTGCGCCTCAATTTCGCCCATTTTCAACCCCATTTCTTGAGCACTTTTTGCGACACTTTAGCAGTCTCTTAAATGACAATTTGACGCACCTTCACTTTTTTGTTACACTATAAGTGTAAGTGAGAGAAAGAGTGTGTTGGTTAAGAGGGTAGGTGGCTGATTCATTTTCAGTTGGTGGACGCACTTAGGATTGCGTCATTTGGATACAGGTGAATAGGGGTGGTGAAAAGGTGAAAAGCGTATTTGGGTGAGGTTGGGGACGTGTTATAATTGGTGGAAAGGAAGGTGAGGTGGCGATGGGACTCTCGTTTCTGACTGAGCACCAAGAGATGGTGATTTTTGGGCTAGACCTTTTTGGTACGGCAATCTTCGCGATTACAGGGGCTTTGCGAGGGTTTCGGCGTCATTTGGACTTTTTGGGCGTGTGTGTCTTGGCCTGCGCGGTGGGTGTGGGCGGAGGAATCATGCGTGATGCCACGATTGGGGCGACGCCGGTGGCGGCCTTTGAGGATGGACGTTATTTGGTGATTTGTGTTTTGGTGGCGTCCATTTCGTTTTTTGTTGCACCGCGCTTGAGTGTGCGCTGGAATGTGATTCCGATTTTAGATGCCGTGGGGCTTGGTGTGTTTACAGCGATTGGGTGTGAGAAGGCGGCGCTTTATGGGTGTGGACGCGCGGCAACGGTTCTGTGCGGCGTGATGACTGCGGTGGGCGGTGGTGTGATTCGTGATGTTTTGGTGATGCGTATTCCAGCGGTTTTGCGCAGTGATTTTTATGCTACGGCGGCACTTTTGGGGGGCGTGGTCTTTGTGGTGCTCTGGAAATTTGTGCCGAGTGTGGACTATTTGGGGCGTTTTTGGATTGTTTCAGCCTTGGTGGTGCTTATTCGTTTGGTGGCGATGCGGTTTAAATTTCATCTGCCTGCATCGCATTCAATTCCTGAGGCGCAACGGTGGCATTTCCGTCATCCGCGTCGTCGATTACCGAAGGAATAACGCACATTTAATGGGGCAAAAAGGCCGCTTTTGTATACTTTTCTTATAGGGGAGGGTATTTTTTGCTTGTATTTGTGTGGCGGTTTGTGTTATTTTATATGGACTTATGTGCGGAATTGACAAAGTACGTACCAACTCCCTGGTGCTTTGTCCCGGCAGAATCCGCGCAAATGAGGCTCCCGGACGCCGGACCGTTGAAGGCGTACTGAGCGGGGCCGCTTGTTAAAGAAAGACAGGGTACAAAACATGACAAAGACGACTCTTCCTGAGTTGCCCAGCAACGACAACCGCAAGTGGTACATTGTCGATGCAGCAGATAAGCCCCTCGGCCGTTTGGCAGTTAAGGTTGCTAACGTGCTCCGTGGCAAAGACAAAGCCGATTTCGCTCCCTCTGTGGACACCGGTGCATTCGTGATCGTGATCAACGCACAGAAAGTGGCGCTCACGGGTAAGAAGAATGACCAGAAGCTCTATGTGGACTTCACCGGTTGGCGTGGCGGTCTCTCCAAGACCCCGGCGAACGTGATCCGTGAAAAGAATCCCACCCGCCTCATCTCTGACGCTGTGTGGGGCATGCTTCCGAAGAATAACACCGCCGACATCCGCATGACGCGCTTGAAAGTCTATGCTGGTGCCGAACACCCGCACGCGGCTCAGAAGCCCGAAACGCTCAGCATCTGATTAGTCTTCGAAAGGATTTACCACAAATGGCTAACGAACTCACCAAAGGTACCGGTCGCCGTAAAACCGCAGTCGCTCACGTGCGTCTGATCGCTGGTAGCGGTAAGTGGACCGTCAATGGCGTCGATGTGGAACGTTACATTCCCAGCGAATCGCTCCGCGCTTACATCAATCAGCCCTTCGCTATGACCGATTTGGTCGGCAAGTATGACGTGCTCGTCTCCGCTAAGGGCGGCGGCATCGCTGGTCAGGCTGGCGCTATGCGTCATGCGCTCTCTCGCGCTCTCTGCGCGATGGATGCCAGCTACCGCGAAGTGCTCAAGAAGGCCGGCTGCTTGACGCGCGATTCCCGCATGAAGGAACGTAAAAAGCCCGGTCAGCGTGGCGCCCGTGCTCGCTTCCAGTTCTCGAAGCGCTAATTACTGTCGTGCGGGGTCTTTCCCCGCAACGATTTCCGAAGGGGGCGGACGTCTTCTGCAGAGGACGCCGCCCTTCTTTCGCTCTCAATCTGGGAGTTTCGGGGAGCTTGACGCTGCCTAAGCCTGGATTTCAACGTTTTTATAGGGAGGACGCCGCCTTATGGGTCTTCTTTCAAAAATTAAGTCTGTCCTCGGGTTCTCAAAGCCGAAGGCAGATCAGCCGTCAAAAAAGCAGGCTTCCGGAAAGGATTCCGGAGGTCGTCGTCGCGATCATCGCCGTGATAACCGTGGACCTAATCGTTCGCGTACGGCGCGTCCGGGTGAGGGTGGGACGAATCGCGAAGAAAATCGTGATCGTCAGCATCGCAAACCGCGTGATGAACAGCATCGTCGCCGTGATCATCAGCCTCGTGCAGAGGGTGAACAGGGCGGTGCGCAGAAGTCGCGTCGTCAGGAAAATCGTCGGAATCGTGAGGGAAATCAGCGTGGAGGCGAACGCAAGGAGCGTCGTCTGCCGCAGATGCACACGCCAGATGGGATGGATCGTCCCGGCGGTGCTTTCACGAAGGAGCAGTTGAAGGCTTACGCCGCGGCACACGCAGCGTGGGATCCTGCTTCGTATGATGTGCCTGAAGCTGAGGGCAAGAAACGCTTTGTCGATTTTAATCTGCCCAGCGAGATTCTGCATGCAGTGGCAGATTTGGAGTTTCAGTACTGCACGCCGATTCAGGCGCAGTCGTTGGAATTTTCTTTAGCAGGGAAGAATGTGGCGGGTCGTGCGCAGACGGGCACGGGTAAAACTGCCGCCTTTTTGATTGCAGTATTGACGCGTTATCTGCGGACACCTGAGAAGCGTAATTTGAAGCCTGGTACGCCACGCGCATTGATTTTGGCGCCGACGCGTGAATTGGTGATTCAGATTTGCAAGGATGCAGAAGCACTCGGTCGCTATTGCGGGGATGTGCGTTCGCTCGCAGTGTATGGTGGCATGGATTACAATCGCCAGCGTCGCGAACTTGAAGATGCGCCTGTGGATTTATTGGTGGCTACGCCGGGTCGTTTGATTGACTTTGTGCGGAATCACATTGTGGACTTGCGTCAGGTCGATACGCTCGTGATTGACGAGGCAGACCGCATGCTTGACATGGGCTTCATTCCCGATGTGCGCTCAATTGTGAACCGTCTGCCTGATCGTGATCACCGATGCACAATGTTGTACTCGGCCACGTTGAACGAGACCGTGATGAATCTCGCGGCGATGTGGATGCGTGACCCCGTGCGCGTGGAAATTGAAGCAGAGAGTTTGGCTACCGATACGGTGCGTCAGATTGTCTATATCGCGCGTTCGGAAGAGAAGTTTACGCTTCTCTATAACCACTTGGCGAAGCATCCAGGTGCTCGCACCATTATCTTCTGCAACCGTAAATTCACGACTGAACGCGTTTGCGAAAATCTTCGTCGTCGTGGTATTCCCTGCGATATGCTCTCGGGTGATGTGAATCAAGTGAAGCGTCTGAAGATTTTGGAAGCTTTTCGCGCAGGAAGCATTCGTACGGTGGTGGCCACCGATGTCGCAGGTCGCGGTATTCATGTGGATGACATTGCCTTCGTGGTGAACTATGACTTCCCCTATGAGCCCGAGGATTACGTCCATCGTATCGGTCGTACGGGCCGTGCGGGCAATACAGGCACTGCGATTTCCTTCGCAGATGAAAACGAAAGCTTTGCTATTCCGGATATTGAAGCGTACATCAACGAACCGCTCAAGTGCTCGATGCCTGAGGAGTGGATGTATGCTGAATTGCCGCCGTTGCAAGCGCGTGAAAAGCGTCAGCGTCGCCACGAACGTGGTGAACGTAATGACGACCTCGCCCAGTCTGTAGCCGAAGCGCCTGCGGAAGTTGTAGAAGTTCCTGCGCAGGAAGAGGCACCCGTAGCCCAGGAAGAGGCTCCTGTTGTGGCGGAGGAAGCAACCCCTGTTTCGGCAGAACCTGCCGAAACGCCTGCGCCTGTGGAGACCCCTGCGGTTGAAAACGAGGTGAAGGAAGAGGCGGCGCCTGTGGCTGAAGCTGTGGAAACGAAGTCGGAGCCCGCCGAAGTAAAACCCGAAGCAAAGGCGGAAAAGGCAGAGGAGCAACCCAAAGCCCCCGCGCCTCAGAAGGCAAAGCCCGCACCGAAGGCTCAGAAGTCGGTCCGTCCTGAACGTGAACCGCGTTTTAAGCCGCACGGCCAAAAGCGCCAACGCAAGGAGCCGGATGTCCCAAAGGCGCCGCGTTCCAATAAGCCTGTGGCGCAACGTTTTGCCCGCACGCAGGCGGATGGTCCGCGAGATGGATCTGAAAGTCATCACGCGGCCCCCATTACGGCGCGGCCAATCTATACGCCTGGCGCTCGTGGCCCCATCGCAGATGAATGGACGCCTGGTCAGTAAGATGAACCCTCACACCCTTACTTAGCGTGTGAGGGTTTTCTTTTAACCTTAGACTTGCGTTTTGGTGCCCTTAATCTGCGCTCTTTTACGCGTTGCATTTTCTGCGTTTTCGCGTTAGTTTTGAAATGAATTGGAGGTAAAGTATGGATAACCCGATTTCACTGTTGTTGCTCTTGACGGGCGGTGGTGTTTTTATTGGTATGTTGGCAGCGACCCTTGAAGCGATTCGGTTGTTGCAGGCGAAGAAAAATGAGCAGGATGGCGCAAATGTGATCTTGTCTGTTCTCTTCGGTGGCTTCATTTTTCTCTGCACGCCAGTCGTTAAGATGTTTTATGCAGTGATTGTGAGTATTGGCGCTGCGCAGAAGGCAGGGGTCTCTTCCAACGTGATGATGGTGACGGGCGTGCTCTTTGCAGTGGTGGCCATCGTACAGGGATTGCTCGCGTCGCGCTTTGCGAAAGCGTCGGAGACCGACACGCTTGCGGTGATTTCGGCGAAGTTGCCCCTGCGGTTATTGGGGTTGTTTCTGATTGAGGTGGTGGCGATTGCGGCAATGGTGTTTACGCTCATTTTCGCTTAACCCATTTGCCCCTCTCTTCGCAGAGATACAAAAAGAGACCGAGGTGCTCGGTCTCTTTTTTTGTATTGTACGGTAAACGTCAAGGCGCGGATTTTAAGTGTGGGCGTGGGGAGATTGAAGAAGCGCCAAAAGGGGCGCTTATAACCCGTAGGTTTGGTTGATGCCTCGGAGGAGAAGACCGACGGCAAGGCAGACGAGAAGAAGCCCCATGAGGGACTCAATGGCATTGAGTACGCGACGGTCTAAGCGGCGCGCGATGCGGTGGCCCGCGCAGAGAATAATGCTTTGAATTACCCAAGCGAGGAGCAAAGCACAGAGGCAATTGAGGTAGGTTGCTTGCGGGATGCTACCACAGAGTGTGGAAAGAATGGCAATCACCCCAGGGCCGCAGATGAGTGGGATCGCCATCGGCACGATGAAGGGCTCCTCTTTCGTTTCTTCCTTCGTTTCAGCCAACGTGGCAAAGACCATCTTAATGCCCGTTAAGAGCAAGATGAGTCCCCCTGCGATGGCTAACGTGCCCCCTTCAATCTGTAGCAACCCAAAGAAGGAGTGACCGAAGGTGAGTGCCAAGAGCATCGCGACTAAGGCGATACAGACTTCTCGGAAGATGATTTTGAGGTGGCGATGTTTGGGGACATGCTTTAGCGTTGCCAAAAAGACCGGTAAATTGCCGAACGGGTCGGTCAACATGAGCAACAACATCGCGGTGGAATAGATGAAGGTAAAGTCCATACTGTGTGCTCCAGTGTTACAGGTTCTTTGTGTGTGGGCTCTTTTGATTGCAAGGCGGTCAATGTCTCCACGAACGGCAGCGTAATGGGTCTTCGTGAGGGGACGCTTTTAATGCGCTACACGGTTGAGCGAGTCTCCTTAGCAATGGAGACCGAGCTCGTAGGCCTTTTGAAGGGCTTCGGGGTGTTTTTGGATTTCACCACGTTCATAGACACCAGGGACGCAAAGCATGCCGTTTTCAGTGGAGCCTTCGCAACAAGCCACAAAGCCACGCAAGGCTTCAATGGTGCCTTTGAAGTTGGCAGGGTCATCATCAGCCATGGTCATGATGTAGTAGAAGGCTTTGTTTTTGATGCGTGGGTAGACCATAACACTGCGATCAATGAGGGCTTTTAATTGGGCGCACATGGTGTAGAAGTAGACGGGCGTGCTCAAGACGATGATGTCGGCTTCAAGCATCTTTTCAATCATGCCACGCGCGCCATCTTGTTGGGGGCAGAAGCCCGAACGGCATGCATAGCAAGCGCGGCAGGGGGCAATCTGTTTGCCGGCGAGAGAGAATTTTTCCACGTAGTGTCCCGCTTCACGTGCGCCAGAGACGAAACGGTCACAGAGGGTTTCGGAGTTGGCGCTTTTACGAGGACTGCCAGAGATAACGAGAATCTTCTTACTCATGGGGGAGGCTTTCGGTTGGGTAGATTTAAGAAAGGGGGCGGTTAGAAAAGGCGTGGGTGGTGTTGAGCTCGCGGAGAAGACCATCTTTGATCTCGGTGCTCACAGGAAGTTTGCCAAGGAAAACGGTAGGTTTGGGGGTGCCGTGGAAGTCACTGCCGACCGAGGGGGTGAGATTGAGCCGTTTGGCGATGCGCAGGAGGGCAACCGTTGTTTCGGTGTCGTAAGCAGAGTAGAAACACTCCATGCCGCAGATGCCTGCGTCGCGGAGTTCGGCAATGCGCGGTTCAAGCGCGGAGAGATCCTTTTCAAGGCTAAGCGGGTGAGCCATGATGACAATGCCACCCGCTTCTCGAATGAGCCTCACGCATTCAGCAGGGCTATAACGGAAGCGGTCGCGATAACACAGCGCGCCCTTTCCGAGATAACGCTCAAAGGCCTCCGCAAGGTCTTTGACGAGGCCTCGGCGAATCAATGCTTGCGCAAAGTGTACGCGGCTAACGAGTTCGTCGCCCGCATATTGCGCCACCTCTTCATAGGTGAGGTCAATGCCGTTTTCCTGAAAGGCGGCGAGCATGGCGTGATTGCGTGCATCTCTGCCGCCTAACATCTGTTCAAAGGCGGCGCGTAGGCGAGGATCTTGATGATTAAAGCCGAGCCCCACCAAGTGTAGTTGACCGCTGGGTACTTCTGCGGAGAGCTCAATTCCGGGCACGCCGTGGATGCCAATCTGCTCCGTTTCGGCGAGGAATTCATCCAAGCCCTTCGCGCAGTCGTGGTCGGTGAGCGCCATAACGGTCAACCCTGCTGCCTTTCCTGCACGGGCAAGTTCGGTGGGGGTAAGGCTGCCATCGCTCGCGGTGGAGTGCGTGTGGAGGTCAATCATCGGGAAACCCTTTGGCGTGGTTAAAGTGCAGTGCGCCTAAAAAACGAAACGCCTCCGCCCCTGTGGGAGCAGAGGCGCAGCGTGCGACTCGGTCTTAGTGCTTGTTGTAGGTGTTGTTGACCGTCTCGAAGGGCACCTTGGCGAAGTAGGAGGCGATCGCGGTATCGTAGTCTGCGGTATGCGCGAAGGACTTCTTCATGAGGTAGAAACGTGTTTCGAGGGAGAGGGTACCATCGCAAGCGGCAAGCTCATCGGTGAGCTTGGCGTAGTCCTGCGGATCGGTGACCGAAGCCACGCGCAGGTAGTTCTTTGCAGAGGCGCGCACCATGCAGGGACCGCCGATGTCAATGTTCGTACGAGCCTGTTCGGGTGTGACACCTGGCATTGCCACGGTGTTCTTGAAGGGATAGAGATTCACCACCACCATATCGAGAGGCACGGCGTCCAAACGCTTGATGTCGGCCTGGTGGGCATCGTTGTAAGTTTCGGAGAGGATGCCGAGGTAAATCTTGAAGTCGAGCGTCTTCACGAGGCCGCCCTGCATTTCGGGTTGGCCCGTGTAGTCGGAGACGGCGACGAGCTGCGACTGCTGTTCGGGGGTGAGCATGTTCTTGATGGCATTGTAGGTGCCGCCCGTGGAGTAGAGCGTCACGCCAGGGCAGGCAGCGAGCAGGGCGGGGATAAAGGTGTCAAGGCCAGTCTTGTCGGAGACACTGATGAGCACATGCTTCACGGCCACGCGGTTGTCAATTTCCTGAACAATGTTTAACATAATTTTTTCCAATTCAACGAGGGTTAAAGAAGGGATGGCGAGGCTTATGGCAACTCGCCCGTGAGTCCGTGGTGACGGCAATAGTCCATCGCCGCCTGGAGCACTTTACGATTGGTTTCAATCAACGCAGGCTTCTTGGCGAAGGAGCGTTCGAGTGCTTCAATGAGCAGGTGCCCAGGGATATTGAGTGCGTCCAACGCAATCAAGCCACCGAGAATGGCGACGTTGGCGGCCTTTGGTACGCCATTGGCTAACGCTATTTCAATTGCGGGAATCTTCACGATGCGCACGTCGGGAGGGAGTTCCTTCGGCAGATTGACCGTGGAGTCAATGAGTGCAAGGCCGCCTGCTTTCACCGTCTTGAGGTGCTTATTGCAAGCAGCTTGGTTCATCACCACGAGCAATTCGGGATTTTCCACAGCAGGCGCGCCGATGGTACGCGTAGAGGTGACCACGGTACACGCCGCATCGCCACCGCGCTGTTCGGGACCATAACTGGGCAACCAGGTGGTTTCCAAGCCCATTGCACGTGCCGCGTCTGCCACAACCAAGCCCAAACTCAAAATGCCTTGACCGCCGAAGCCCGTGAATTTGAAACGACGTTCCTTGTCGTCACACGTTTCACACTTGGGGTCTTCGGAACCATCATCGCCGAAGAATTCGGAGAGCTTGACCCACTTTGCGGGTTCGGGGCGCACAGGTGCCTCTGCCGAACGGTCACGCAAGCAACCGAGCGGATATTCCTTTTCAAGCTTTTCAATGACGAACTTGGCTGCGTCCAGTGGCGTCCCGCGCATAGAGGTGGGGCAGGGCGAGAGAATTTCCACGAAGGTGTAGCCCTTACGGTCGCGCTGAATCTCCAATGCCTTACGGATCGCTTGACGCGCCTTCATGATGCGCTTGGTGTCAGCCACCGACACGCGCTCAATGTAGACGGGCAGGTCCAACTGGTTGATGAGTTCAGCCATATGAAGCGGCATGCCGTCTGTGGCGGGATTTCTGCCTAAGGGCGAGGTGGCGGTCTTTTGGCCAATCAAGGTTGTGGGTGCCATCTGGCCGCCCGTCATGCCGTAAATGGAGTTGTTGATGAAGAAGACGGCCATGTGTTCGCCACGTGCAGCCGCCTGCAAGGTGTGTCCCAAGCCAATTGCCGCTAAGTCACCATCGCCCTGATAGGAGATTACGATTGCCTTGTCTTTCAGACGGCTAATGGCAGAGGCCATGGAGGGTGCCTGACCGTGGCCAGCGCTAACATTGCCCACGTCCCAGTAGTAGTAACCGAAGACGCCGCAGCCGATGGGGTTCACAATCACCGTTTTATCCTGCAGACCGAGGTCAACATAGGCTTCGGAGAGCAACTTATGTACGATGCCATGGCCGCAACCTGCGCAATAGTGTGTGACGCGATTCTCGGAGCCCGAGCGCGTGAAGACATCAAACATGCCTTTGGTTTCAAGCGTCGCCATTACAGTGCTCCTTTCACTGCGCGGACAATATCCTGAACAGGGATCAACATACCACCCATGCGATTGATGAGGCCTACACCTTCAGGCGGTAAGAGGCCTTCGCGCGCCAGGTGCAACATCACATCGTCGCGGAATTGACCCGCGCTCATCTCAACCGTGAAGAGGCGCTTCTTCGCCAAGGGGCGCAAGGCATTAATCGGGAAGGGGGAGAGGGTGATGGGTCGGAAGAGACCCACCTTAATGCCCTCTGCGCGGAGCATATCCACCACCGTGCGGGCATTACGGCTACTCGAGCCATACGCGAGCAACACCACATCTGCGTCATCACACTGGTAGCATTCGGCGCGTTGGAACTCCTTGTCCATCTTGGCATACTTGCGCTGGAGCTTCACATTCATGCGTTCCTGCGCGGGTGCATCAAGGTAAATGGAGGTGAGGAGATTCTTACGTGTCTCGGGTGTGCCCTGAACAGCCCATGCGGTGGTATCCACTGGCTTCGCCTCTTCCTTCGGCAAGCGGAGCGGTTCCATCATCTGTCCGAGCTGACCATCAGAGAGTACGATCGCAGGGGTGCGATATTCAAAGGCCTTTTCGAAGGCAAGGATGGTGAGATCGCACATCTCCTGCACATTGCCGGGCGCAAGCACGAGGCAACGATAACTGCCGTGACCGCCACCCTTGACCACCTGATTGTAGTCGGCCTGTTCAGGATAGACGTTGCCAAGCCCAGGGCCTGCGCGCATCACATCCACAATCACCGTGGGAATATCGGTGGCGGCCATGTAGGAGATGGCTTCCTGCATCAGAGAGAAACCGGGGCCAGAGGTCGCCGTTAATGCGCGACACCCTGCCGCCGCTGCACCATACAGCATGTAGGCGACGGCATCTTCACTCTCACCCTGCACAAAGACACGACCCGCGGCAGGAAAATATTCCGCCGCCTTGTGTGCCACTTCTGAAGCAGGTGTAATTGGATAACCGAAATAGCCCTCTGCACCAGCATAAAGTGCACCGATGACAACGGCTTCATTGCCCTTTACGAACTTTGTCATTGCGCACCGCCTTTCGGAGTCGGGTCTTGCTTTTCGATATGGATCGCATAGGGCTCTGGGCAATTATAGAAGCACATTCCACACCCGATGCACCCATTTCCCTTGTACTGCACCGCTTTGACACCAAAGCGATTGTACGTTTCAGAGATTTCGAGGCACCCCTTCGGGCATGCCGCTACACACCGTCCGCAACTCTTGCAACTATCCGGTTCAATCCGCGGAAACGGTAAATCAAACTGCTGTTCCACGCTTTTCTCCTTTCGGTTAAGCGTAAGGATGCGATGCCGACAAAGCATCCCCAATTGCTAATCACATTTTACCACAATAAACAATTTCGGTGCAATAAAAAGCATCTTCTTGTTACCTGCATTTAGATTGACTCAGCGAAGGACGGTACAACTCAAGGCTAATTTTTTAAACCTCAAGTTTGCTTTCTTAATTCTCAGTTGAATAAATAAAAAATCAGCGCCATCTGCGTAGATGGCGCTGAGCGGTTGACATCGAGGCCAACTTCGGGAGTAAACGCAACTCCGACCGTAAACCCACAGCGAGCGGTAATCAATACTCGGAGACTAAAACTACCACTGCGCATCATCACTTTATAAGAATGAAGTCAATTGAATTATCGCATGCTTCAGAGACTGAAGGCAATAGTTTTTTTAACTAACGAATCGTGCGTGAGGTGTTCTGCGTTTCGCAGGTGGCGTCACGGGTGAATGCGCCGCACGCCAAGAGACTCCATGGATTACGAAGAGAGAGGCGAGGGATCTTCTTTTGATCCGGTCTGTTGCACTTCTTGTAATCGCACCTGACGGATGACCTTGTCAAATGCCAACCGCATCTTTCGTTCCCAGCCCCATGCCGTGCGCATCTTTTGTGGATTGAGAATGCGGCAATGTCCCGTGAGAATGTGCTTTTCTAATTTCCATCCTGCATCTTCAATTAAAACACGCCACCAAACCTCGCGGTCTAAGACGCGTTGCTGAAGCGTTGGGAAACTTTGGGGCACCATAATCTCATGTGGCGGCGTCTCATGATTGCGCAACTGTTTCAGATAATTGAAGTAAAAGAGCTCATGATGATTCGCCAAAAGCTTCACAAAGGCGATTTTCGCCCAAAGCGCCGACACCTCTACATCGCGTGTAATGGTGGCAGGTAAAACATACTCCACTAAATTATCGTGTGGGTGCAACGACCCATTTGCGCCAAAGGCCACATCTCGTTCACCCCCAGCCACGGCATAAATGTAACGCAAGACCACATCTTTAGGGTTGCAAATGGCCAAGATGGGGAGCTCGCTTCCCTTTCCAATTTTGGCAAAGTCAGGATCATCCGCAGGCAGCGCTGCGCCCATTAAAATTGCTTGCCGAATCTGTAAATGCTGTTCTGCCAAAAGAGCCAAGACCCGAATAATCATACGAGCCCCAAGCGAATGCCCAATAAGCGTCAAGTGGCGCCGTTGCGTTTCAGGCATGACCGCGATTTCAAATGCGATTCTCCACGCCTCCTTCTCCGCATTTGAAAGCGCCAAAGACCACACATAACTCTCCCCGTCCCACGCCTTAAAGCAAATCTGTGTCTGTGGAAACGTCTGCTGAGCCACACGCATAATTGACTTAATCGGCTTCTGACTCCTCAGCCACCCAGGGATATACCAGACTTGTTCCATTTCATTGACACTATTCATAATCGTAGACGTTTATCTAAATGATACCACAAATCCTCTGACGGGGTGCAAATTTTAGGAGGCACCATTGGGGTCTGTTACGGTTTAAAACCGTTAAAAACGTTAAGGAGTAGTAGGAAGGGTGAAGAAATGAAACTTATAAAAAGCTCAAATGAATGACACCACTCACAAGTATTAATCTTCGGCGCGTGGCGTCTTTATGCAAATGCTACAAATTCAAGAGCGATTATTTCACGATTACCTTAAAGAATTGGTAGGCATCAAGCGCTTGTGTGACAGAAAGCGTTGCTTCGGTATCACTGATGCGCGTCAGCTTAATTTGCGAAGGGGCGGGAGTCACTTCTATCCATTCACCCCCTAAGGTGTCGCACACCATCAGTTTGACGGAGCCACCCAGTGAAAGCACGGAGGGGAATGTTCCGGCTTCAACCACAATCGTGACAGCAAGCGACACCGCATTATCTGCGACCACCACTTCACGCACCTCAAAGGAACTCTCCGCTGCCACCGAGGCACCATCAACGGTACGGGTGACACTTGGCGTAATGCCCAAAAGACGAGCTGCCTCCAAAGACGTTGCCGAAGTACCCTCTGCCAAAGTCACACTTCCAGACGTGATTCTCTCATCCTCAATCATCCTAGCAAGCTACTCACCCGTCGCATCAGGAAGCCCTTCCGGCAACGTCACCACCGCCTTTTGCACCATCGTCAAATCATTCCACTTACCATTTGCATCAATCACAGCCTCCCATTCAGAAGTATATTGAGACAAGTAAGAACCCATTGCAGATGGAGAAATATTGTAAAATGCGCAAGATTCAACACTCGGCGGATTCCCCTTAAAATCAACCGATCTCAAACTCGAGCAATTATAAAACGCCTGCTCTCCAATAGAGGTCACGCTAGAGGGAATCGTTATTGAGGTCAAACTATAGCAATGGTGAAACGCATAATTCCCAATCTCGACCACACTTTCAGGAATCGTCACCGAGGTCAAACTCGAGCAACCTTCAAACGCTGAGGCCCCAATGGCGGTCACACCTTTGGGAATCGTCACCGAGGTCATTGAACAGTTGTAAAACGCAGAATCCCTAATGGAGGTCACGCTAGAGGGAATCGTCACAGAGGTCAAACGTGAGCAACCGTAAAACGCAGAAGACTCAATGGAGGTCACGCTAGAGGGAATCGTAACAGAGGTCAAACTAGAGCAATCTTCAAACGCACAATACCCAATGGAGGTCACGCTCGAGGGAATGGTCACAGAGGTCAATCGTGAGCAACCGTAAAACGCAGAATTCCCAATTGAGGTTACGCTAGAGGGAATCGTCACCGAGGTTAAACCACCGGGGCATGCAACAAGCGTTTTGCCTTCTTTATTGCAAAGTAAACCGTTCTTTGCCGAGTAATGTTGGTTTGCTGAATCTACAACAAACGAAGTCAAACTAGGGCAATAGTAAAACGCCCACTTCCCAATGGTGGTTACGCTAGAGGGAATCGTCACCGACGTCAAACCCGAGCAACCCTCAAACGCACTCTTCCCAATGGAGGTCACGCCTTCGGGGATCGTCACCGAGGTCAAACTAGAGCAACTGCGAAACGCAGAGTTTCCAATGGAGGTCACGCTAGAGGGAATCGTCACCGAGGTCAAACTTTCGCAATTACAAAAAAGGCTCTCCGAAAGTTGAGTTACGCCATCAGGGATTACCGCTGTTGTAATCTTTTCACCATTCAAATAAAGACCTTCCTTGGCATAAAACAACGGATTTGAATCACTATTATCAAATTCAATTCTACACCATGCCAATAAATCTGAAATATGCACCGAAGTCAAACTCGAGCAACCGCGAAACGCCCACTTCCCAATGGTGGTTACGCTAGAGGGAATCGTCACCGACGTCAAACCCGAGCAATCCTCAAACGCCCACTTCCCAATGGTGGTTACGCTAGAGGGAATCGTCACCGAAGTCAAACTCGAGCAACCGCGAAACGCTCCATCCCCAATGGAGGTCACACCTTCAGGAATCGTCACTGACGTCAAACCCGAGCAATCGCTAAACGCCCAATCCCCAATAGTGGTCACGCTAGAGGGAATCGTCACAGAGGTCAAACTCGAGCAAGAACGAAACGCCTTTTCCCCAATGGTGGTCACGCTAGAGGGAATCGTCACTGAGGTCAAACTAGAGCAATTGTAAAACGCCCAATCTCCAATGGAGGTCACGCTAGAGGGAATCGTCACAGAAGTCAAACTCGAGCAATCGTAAAACGCAGAAGCCCCAATGGTGGTCACGCTAGAGGGAATCGTCACAGAGGTCAAACTCGAGCAAGAACGAAACGCCTTTTCTCCAATGGTGGTCACGCTCGAAGGTATCGTCACAGAGGCCAAACGTGAGCAACCGTAAAACGCATAATCGCCAATTGCGGTGACGGGATAGCCGCCAAGGGTAGAAGGGATGGTAATGGCGCCGCTGGTAGATTCTGGAATTGCGGGCGACCATCCTCCCGTGCCAATCGTTGCCTCACCATTTACGACCTTGTAGGTCCAGGTGATGCCATCAACGGTTTCAGTAGCGGCGTGGAGGGTGGTGTAGCCTATCAGCAGGCAGAGGGTGAGGAGGAACTTTTTCATGGCGTTTCCTTTTGAAAAGTGGCAAGTATGGTATTTAGGATAGGCAATTATGCGCTCAAATACACTTCAATCAATCTCATACTCTACACCCTTTTAAGCTAAAACTCAATTATTTTCTCAGATTCCATTTCTGTGCAGTCTTATTCTCTATTTCGTAAACAGAACTTATTCAATGACAATAGCTTATTGTGAACGTTTTAGGGTTGGCAGATAGAGGCTTAAAACTTGTACGACTCGCGTAAATTTTAGACGGCACAGTTTTTATCCGTGCGAGATTTTTAGGGGGCTCTCGGAAAGAGTGTTTAAGCCGCGCCCTTTTTATTCAAAGGGTGGCTCTTACAATTGAGACAATCTTGAACAAATGAAGGAAGTCTTAGAACCCAAACCCATGGATTTGTGTGGTAAAGCAAGTGAGATTGTCGCGTGAGTGCACGTGACGTTTTTCCAGCAAGCACGCGTATTGAACGCGGAATGCGGCGTAAGCGTTGCGCTCCGCAGCCGGATGTCGATACGATTTTCGCATGGTATACCCAGTGGGACTTGTTTTTTTTACAGACGTGCTATAGTAGGTGATATGTTCTGAAGGGTTTTCAGAACGCAACAACAGAAAGGTTAAATTATGGAACAGACATCTGTTTCTTTCGGCACAGCCATTAAACGTTATTGGACTGACAATTGGACTGCAACCGGTCGCGCCTCGCGTTCGGAATTTTGGAAGGGCGGATTCGGGAATGCCATCCTTTTAGGTATCGCATTCTTCATTCTCGGTCTCCTCCTTGCCACCCCTGAATTAGCCTTCGTGCTCATCGCGCTTCAGACGGTGGTCAGCCTTGTGACCGCATGGATCGGTACGATCTTAACGATGCGCCGTTTGCACGACATCGGCAAGTCGGGTTGGTGGTGTTGGATTGGTCTGATCCCGCTAATCGGCGGTATCCTCTTGCTGATTTGGGCTTGCACGGCCAGTGAGGCGGCGGACAATCAGTACGGCCCCATCCCTAACGTGAAGTAAGCCGTTTTTCAATCGGTTCTCCTATCGGCGCCTGTTTCACACGAACGGGCGCCGTTCGTTTACCCACCTATCCACTCATCACTCCAAAACGCAACCGCGCGTACACTCCTGCAAACCCACGGCCAACACCCCACACCCATCGCGCTCAAACCCCGCCTTGACTTAGCCCCAAATCCAATGGGTTCGACTCTGAAACCCAATGGATTTAACTCTAGAATCCAATGGATTTGATTTTGGAATCCAATGGATTTGACTTTGGAATCCAATGGATTTGATTTTGAAACCCAATGGATTTCTTCTTGTAATCAGCCGTAAGCGGGGAAGTCGTTAAAGCCACACTGTGTCTCGTGCAAAGCTGTTTTGATGTGATCACGCTCTTGTACGTGAGTGGCCGAAGGATTGAAATGCGGGTTTAACCCCACGGTTTTTACTGAGGGGATGCGCGGCTTGATGTGTTTTGAGGGGGCAGGGGGGCGCGGCGTCGCCCCTCATGTGATTAGAAATGGCGATATCGTAGCACTCTCCCTCTGTGGTGTAGAACTTCGTCTTGTAGTACTTTCGCAGAACGAACGTCTTTTTCGTTTTTAAAAAAACTATTTCCTTAAGTGCCCCTCACCCCTCCCTTGAAAAAGCGTACTGCCACACCGTAAAAAGTAAGTGGCGAATGTGCTTTCACTGTTTGGGGTGTTTAAACGCTTAAAAATCTAAGCTATTTGGATTTAGCAGAAAATCATAGATGCTCATGGTTAAAATCCCATGGTCATCATACAAGGGCGCCGGAGCATGTGAGGTGATGACCACCTTCTTGAAGGTATCACCAATTTTGAGGAGAGGGCGAATTTCTTGTTCGTGTTTGTTTTTGTCAGGAATCAGATAGGCCGACTGAATGTAATATCGCTTCGATCCTTTATTGGCGACAAAGTCAACCTCTAAGACTTTTCGCGAGTAGGATCCGCTCTCCCCCTTTTCACGAACAATGACTTGCCCAATATCAACATTAAATCTGCGATGTCGCAATTCATTGTAAATGATGTTTTCCATGCTATGTGTTTCTTCTAATTGCCGAAAATTTAATCGAGCATTACGAAGCCCTAAATCTGAAAAGTAATATTTTTGTGGCGTTTCAATATAGGCTTTCCCTTTAATATCATACCGTTGTGCCATTTCTAACAAATAGGCGTCTTCTAAATAGGTAAGATATTTCGTAAGGGTGGTGGTGGTTATTTTTGAATGTTTCACGCTCTGAAAGGTTTTACGCAGTTTTTCAGGATTTACTAAACTGCCAATGTTCGAGGAGAGAATATCAAGTAAGTCTTCTAATTCAGATACTTTGCGGATTTTATTTCTGCCTACAATATCGCGTAGATAGGTTTCTGTGTAGAGTGCGTTGAGAATTGAAATTTTGTCCTCAGGTGTTTGGGCAAGTGCGACTAATGGCAATCCGCCATAGAGCATAAATTCTTGAAAACGCCCCACCTTGTCATCGTTAAAAACAGAAAAATATTCTGCAAAGCTTAAGGGGGTCATATGAATTTCGTCACCTCGACCACGAAATTCGGTAATAATATCTTTGGAGAGGAATTTGGCATTACTTCCTGTTGCATAGATTTCAGCGCCTTTACTGAGCAATCCATTTAGAACTGATTCAAAATCATTAAGGAGCTGTATCTCATCCAATAGAAAGATCGTATTGGGGGATTTTTCTAATTGTTGTTTCGCAAATGCATAAAAGGTGTCCGCATCACAAAAATGCTTATTATCACGTTCGTCAAATGCGATTTCAATAATTGCCTCAGGGGGAATGCCCTCCATAAGCAAATGATGCTTAAAAATTGTGCGTAATAAGTATGACTTTCCGCAACGACGAACCCCTGTGATGACTTTAACAAAGCCATTTCGCTGTTTTCGAATTAACTCATTGAGATAAAACGGACGTTGGATTTCCATGACACGCCTTTCTAATGGAGATTTTTGCAAGTATTGACACTTTTCTCCATTAGAATACAGGATTGTGCTTCATTTTGCAAGTTTCTAATGGAGATTTTTGTAAGTTTTGACACTTTTCTCCATTAGGATAGGGCTTAGCTGGGTGTTTTTGGGTATTTTTAAGATTTCTAATGGAGATTTTTGCAAGTATTGACGCTTTTCTCCATTAGGATAGGGTGGGTGGAAGGGGGAGTGCACTTGTTTATTGAAGCGATGTATTCTTGATGAGAGGGTGGTGGAGCGTTGGGTTTTGTTGGTGGATGTGAAGCAGAGAGGGGCTTTTAGGGAGAAGACAAAAAAGAAGCGGCACCTCTTTTCAGAAGTGCCGTTGCTTCATTTGGTCGTGTAAAGAATCTTACGCAACCTTACGCTTGAGGGCCAAACCTGCCACGCCAAGGGCCAAGAGTGCCAAAGCCGTCGGTTCGGGAACAGAAGCGAAATCTGCAGCGGAAGCTACACCTTGGGTGATGTAGACACCTTCAATGTCTGCTCCCCAGCTAGCATTTGCAGTATCGCTGAGAACCAGATTGAAGTTGTCGGTATTCATCGTAAACATAAGGTTCTCAGTGTATGTGCCATTTAAATATGTTTTAGCCATAACAACTGTTGCATTATTGGAGTTTCTCGTGAATTCAAAAACGAGGCCGAGGATGTTTTTACCTTCAGTAGTGAAAGCACCGCCTGTGGTAGAGTACGTGCCACGAGTGAAACGAGTTAAGCCATCGGCATTATGTCTTAATTCAAACTTTCCCCCTGCAACGTTGCAAGCAAGATAGGTGTAACCATCGTTTGGGAGGGAGTCTACAGTCATGACTAAGGCTACAGAGAAAAAGTTGGATCCTGTTTCAGGCTGAGTTACGTCAATGCTATTCGGGATGGTTAATGTTCCAGGCGTATTGCCAAGATTAGTCCAACTCACAGTCACGGCCTGAGCAGCGGAGACGCAGAGGGTTGCGAGGGCGAAAAGAAATGCTTTCTTCATTTTGTGTTCCTTATTGGGAGATAAACAATCACACATAAAATAACATAAGGCATAAGCGTGTGCAAGAAATATTTTTTATTTACATCGATTTTTAAGGGTATGGGGTGTTTTTTATTCACGGAAGAGAGGAGGGTATGGCAAAAAGAAAAGGGAGCTTCTGCGTTGAAGTGCCCTTTATTAATAGGAGAGGGGTGGTAATTTAGAAATGGGGATGGATTAGTAGAT